>Ga0265293_10012614_pt1 | contig 11170 bp, 9 predicted proteins | sample Munlanlewell138R_FD_192505 | JGI IMG/M metagenome (GOLD analysis project Ga0265293, IMG submission 192505) | Leachate microbial communities from a municipal landfill in Southern Ontario, Canada - Leachate well 138R | ecosystem: Engineered > Solid waste > Landfill > Unclassified | place: Canada... | reverse complement strand
AAGAGGATTACTGCTCCTTTTATTACAATGTCTTACTCTCGTGATCGTTCCTTGCTCGTCAAAGCTCTCACTCTGGAGGCAGATAACCATATCACTAAACCTTTCAATCAATTAGAACTAATCTCTATTGTAAGAGCTTGCCTCAGACGGAGCCAGCAAGATTTTGGCAGCTTACGAAATAAATACTGATGGAAAAAGCGGAAACTCTGGTTATGCAATGTAACTATTGAGTGAATGGAGGACAAACTACCAATAAATACAATTTGAAAATCTAAGGAGGTAAATTAGTGGAAGTGGAAAGATTGCGAAATACCAGAAGCACTATTGGCGTCAGGAATTCAACCAAGGCCAGATTGGACAGAAGCAGGGCACCCGGACAGTGCTACGACGGTTTTCTATGCCAACTAGTAGAGATGTGGGAAGAAGTCCATGGCAACGGCAAGAACCGCATTTTTCCCTCCTGATGCTTGGCCAAATTCAAACAAAGGAGGTGGACAAAGCAAACATTCATTTAACCCCTAGAATCATTATCACTACTAACAAGTGAAAGGAGACATTAATGTCGGAAGAAATAAAGAAAATACCTAGAACTATTTCCAGAAGAGAGTTCTTGAGAGATGCCGGTATAGTAGTTGGTGGTACTGCAGTTGGTTCTGCCTTCTTCCTTTCTGCTTGCGGTGAGGAAGTAGAAGTTACCAAGACTGTTACTACCACAGCACCAGGCAGCACTGTTACTACCACAGCACCAGGTGCTACCAGCATTGTAACCAAAACTGCGGCAGATAATACTGTTACGGTAACGAAGTATACCTGCCCGGTTGATGGGCTTGAGTTTGATTCACTTGAAGCATTGAAGGCTCACTATGATGAAGTGCATGATGGCGTAGCTTCGGAATCATCTGATAACCTGATCAATCTGACTGTGAACGGTATAACCCACCAACTATATGTTAAGCCTAACCATTCACTCAGAGATGTACTCAGAAATGAATTCGGGCTGACATCAATTAAAGACATGTGCGTTGGGCATGGTGCTTGTGGTTCCTGCAGTGTGATCGTAAATGGCAGACCTATTCTTTCTTGTATGACACTGGCGATAGAATGTAGTGGAGCAGACATACAAACTGTTGAGGGAATTGCAGCGGCAAATCACCCCCTGATTGAAGCATACATAAAGCATTTTTGTATGCAGTGTGGTTATTGCACACCAGGTTTCATCGTAACAGCTAAAGCCCTACTTGATCATAATCAGAACCCATCTGAAGCGGAGATACGTGACGCATTATCTGGGAATCTTTGTCGATGTGCTACATACCAAAAGCATCCGTTAGCAATACTTGAAGTAGCTGGGAAGCTTTAAAAAGGAGGATGAAAAATGACTTTTGATCCAGCAGCAAGGCAAAAATGGGTACCTCCTGCAGATAGCCCAATTGGAAAGCGTGGCTTGCGACCAAAAGATGGACATGATAAAGCAACTGGTGAGGCCATGTATGTTCAAGACATCTCATTGCCTAGGATGCTTTATGCCAAATTTCTCAGGTCCCCTTACTCGCAGGCTGATATCAAAAATATGGACACAAGCAAGGCGGCTAAATTACCTGGGGTCATAGACATACTTAGATATGATGATCCTGACATCAAGGATATTAAAAGGGCTGGTAGCGATCCTGCCCCAGGTTCTTACACGATTTATGGACTACCAGGCACGGCAGATCACTACAACCACCCAATGGGAGTGATTGTAACTGCCGAAAGTGAGGAGATATGCGATGAAGCACTAAGACTTATTGACATTGAATGGGAAGAGAAACAATTTTATGTTGAGCCCGAAGAATCGATGAAATCAGGGGCGGCAGATATTTGGTACAACACGTTGCCATATCCGCGACCCCCCGGAGGGAATATAATTCGGGACGACCAAATAGCATACGGTGATACCGCTAAAGCCCTTGAAACTTCTTATAAAGTGATACAAGCCAGAATAAAAAGAGAGGAAACTACGCCTGCCGGAGTTGAGCCGCAATGCTGCGTTGCTTATTATAAAAAAGATGGCTATCTTGATTTATGGATCAAATGCCAACCGACAAACGCAGCAACGGAAATGGCTGGTCTCGGGCTAGTTGATTTTGTAAAGGTAACGACAAGAGTTCCATACCAAGGTGGATGGTTTGGGGGCATCTCGTGGCTCCACTGGAACAACCTATTTATTTATGTTGCCACCGTTGTGGCTAAGCGAGTGGAAGGACGGCCGGTAAAACTTATATATGATGAGAGTAATTTCTACAATATGGGAGACGAGTACGGAATATTTGAGTTCAAGATTGGCGTGAGTGAAAACGGAAAGATAAACGGCGTTGAAGGAACGATGATTGGATGTAGGGAACCTATGAATAAGCTCTATAAGACATCCAATATAAAAAATATTCTTAGTAAGAGGATATGGCCATTTGTTAATCGAAACAACTACTGTTGTTTTAGACATGGCGTGTGTGAATGCACGGCGATTGATACAGTGACGAACTATGTTGCTGCCGAGCTCAATATGGATCCAACCGAGGTATGTCTGATCAACGATGGGAGTAATGGAGATGATTGGGAAACGATCAAGCAATGGCGTATAGATAATGGTTGGCAAAACCCAGAAGTCCGCAGTATGGAAGAGGTTTTAAGAATTGGCAAAGCCGCCATAGACTGGGACAACAAATGGCATCAACCAGGAACTCTAAAACTACCTAATGGAAAGATGCATGGGCTGGGTTTTACACATTGTTATGTATGGCATGGAGTCGCAAATACTAACAGGGGAGCAGGTTTATCTTACTCGGGAGGAGTGGCATACATAAGGGGTCAATTCAGCGATATTGGAGTAAATGCTGCTTCTGCCCGCGCAGCGACTGTAGCAGCTGAATCTGGCTTAAGATATGATGATGTAACTTGTAGGCACTTTGAGAGCGAGTTGCAACGATATGCTCATTCACAACCAGGTGGCTCATTAGGCACAGAGAGCAATACACCACAAATGGTTCTTATGGCACGAGAGCTGAAAAAATGGATTCTTCAACAAGCTGTAACCGAAGCCCCGGGTAGACCAGGCGCACCACCAACACCAGCAGCCTTCCCAGGGAAGAAAGTTAATGAACTTGATATAAAAGACAGTTATGTTTTTGAAATCTCAAACCCAACAAATAAAAAACACATCAATGAAGTAACTAAAACTTCTACTTATCATGTGGATGCGTCTGCAGACTTAGTGCCCGATCATGCAGTCCCATATAAATATTACATGTGCAAACAAGCTGCATTTATTGAAGTTGAAGTAGATACTGATACCGGTCATGTTGATATAGTTAATACAGCTATTGTCAACGATGTTGGTACCGTCATTAGCCCTGAAGGAGTTGAGGGGCAGCAATATGGTGGTGGCACAATGGCATTAGGAAAAAGCCTAACTGAAGAGATAATACGTGACCCGCAGACGGGCGTAGCACTCAACGCTAACTTGCTAGGCTATGGTATTTTTACAATGGCTGATCTCGACAAACCTATTGATTGTCATCAGGTAGAAACTCGAGGTGGCAATAATGCCTACGGAGTCACCGGCATAGGCGAAAGCCTTGGCTGTCTGTTGGCTGCACTTACAAATGCCGCGATATATAATGCAACTGGCAAGTGGGTAAATCATATCCCAACAACCCCGGTCAGGGTCCTCAAGGCTCTCGGTAAAGGTTAAGGAGGAATAATGGAATGCAAACATGGAAACAGTTTAATCACATAAATGCCAATTCAATTACTGAAGCGGAAACAGCTCTCGCTGAAAAAGGTGCTTGGGTGATTGCGGGTGGCACTGATATTCTTGGAATGATGAGATTTGATATTCTTCCTCATGATATGTATCCAGCTGTATTGGTGAACTTGAAAGACATTACGCCATCGCTTGATTATATTAAAGAAGAAAATGGGATGTTAAAAATCGGAGCTTTGGCAAAGCTTGAAGATATTGCCCACAACACGATGATCAATGAAAAATACAAGGCTCTTGCTCAAGCTGCCCATAGAACTGCATCCCCGCATATACGTGAAATGGGAACAATTGGTGGTAATATTTGTCAGGTTAACCGCTGCTGGTACTTTCAAAGTCATGAAAACCGGTTTCACTGCTTAAGAAAAGGTGGGAACATGTGCTGGGCGCTACCTGGTGATAACAGATATCACTCCATTTATGGCGCAATGGATGGCTGTATCGCAGTTAATCCAAGCGATACAGCACCAGCACTTATTGCTTTGAATGCCAAAATACTTACGAATAAAAGAACTATTGATGCTGTTGATTTCTGGGTTGTAAAAATACCTGGCTCTACCATACTTGAAAAAGGAGAGTTTGTGACCGAAATTCAAGTACCCCCTCTTGCGGTCGGCGCAAAAAGTGCTTTTACCAAGTTAGCATTGAGGAAGTCTATTGATTTTGCTTTAGTTAACTGTGCCGCAGTCATTGGCAGTAATAATTACCGAATATGCCTCAATGCCGTTGCTCCTATTCCAAAAAGAGTTACTGCTTCAGAAGATTCAATTAAAGATAAAACAATTGATGAAAGTTCCGCCGAAGCTGCAGCAATTGCTGGGATAAATGATGTCATGCCTATGGCTGCTGCAGGATACAATCCAGGCAATAGGTGGAAAGTATCAGCTGCAAAAGGCGTCCTTAAACAAACTATATTAGCCTGTAAATAACATTCTTGTTCTTGCCATTAACACAAGCGTTTTTTGGATAAACAATATTTTGATTAGTGCACAGAACGGCTAGACTGGAGGGATTGACATCACCACAATCTGGTGTCAACCCCTCCAGTCGTCCTTGGAAGCCCTATGAAATACAATAAAAACAACACTAAAAGAAGCAAATTGTTAGATACTCGAGTAATGTGGACTGTTCGTATCTTAGTAGTATTTATAATAGCGCTTATGGTTATTGCATTTATTATGCCCTGGTGGAAGTTAAGCGCACACCATATTATTGCTGGAAAAGCTGGAGAAGTGTACATTCATTCGTACGGTCTACGTGATACGTTGATAGAAGGGCGCGAATGGCTTAAGTATGATGAAACTCCCTTGTATCAAACTACTTTAGCTTGGGTGTTCTTGTTTTCAAGCAGTGTCATTATTGTGCTCAGTACGTTGCTTCAAGGTATTAGAGGCCCAATGCTGCTTGGAACAGTTGGCTTCGTGTACATCATGTATGGAATTATTACCCAAATTCGTCTTATTACGCGCCTTAATCAACTTGAAATACCGCTTCAAGGCGAAATCGAGATATTTTATGTGGATTATCAGGTTCCAACTACCATTGTGACTAACCTGTTACCATATTATTCTCTTGTATTTGTCGGCGGTGGCCTCGCGATAGTATTAGCAGTTGCTTGGATGGCCATTATAGCTAGGAAAAAGTATATTGGGATAAGTAGTTAATCGAATTAGGATATATTATATGGCAAATAACAAAAATTTAGCGATTAACTTGACAACAAATGACGATCACTTAGATTGCTTCGCAGCAGAGAGATGTTATCAGGCTTTCATGAAATGGCTAGAGGAAAATAGAGCGAAATCATTATCTGCCGCAAATCTGAGATTAAAGGTTTGTCAGCAATGCGGGCATTGCTGTATGGGCATACCGTGTACTGTTAAGCCAGATGAAATAAAACCCATAGCGAGTTACTTAGGACTTGAATGCAGAGAACTATTCAATAAATATATGGTTATAGATAAATACGATGATACAAATGAATTTATACGGATTGCTAAGGAAGGCCAATCAGATATTGTCGGAAGTATCTTGCCGCGATTGAGGCGATTTGATCGCGGGTATTGCGTCTTTTTTAATAAGAACACCCGCCTGTGCAACATATATCCGGTTAGACCTGCTGAAGCCAAAGATTGGAATTGCTGGGAAAGACAATCACCCGATGAATACAATCATAGTGTTTTCGCTTGGAATAAGGGCCAAGCTATTAGATTTATGGAACATAAATAATAAGCTAAATATAATTACAAATAGAAATGGGGTATGAAATGGTAAAGAGCTGGCAACAGGAATATATGCAACTCGCCGATTTTGTTCAAAAGCATCCTAAAATAAAAATACTGGATACAACTATAACAATACCTTCAAATGTCCGGAGTGAATTTTATAAGAGGTTCAATAACGTTCGAAAGAAATACCTTTATAAACATTTTCGAGAAGAGTTGAACATTTCTATGCAGTTATGTTTGCACTACAAAGAAACAACAAGAGAAATAATAGATAAACTGAATATTGAAAGAGTCAACAATCCAAATGAAATCCATCAATTTCTTGAAAATCCTGAAATCAGCTTTAATAATGATCAATTTGATGACCTGTTCGATTTGTTGCGTGATAATATAGGTTTTCATGATTACAATCAACGGGTATTAAAAAAAATTGATAAATCATTTCAAAATATGCTACAAGCAGGATTTGAAAGATGGGCTTTGCTTTCAATTTCTGTTCTTCTTAATCCTGATAGTCTTTTTGCTGTAAACTTACAACCAATTATTGCTTCCACTGGCTTGCTTTTATGCGAAAATCCAGGCTCTTATATTGAATTACCTGACGTATTAGAATCAAAAGACATTTCTTTTAATCACGATAAAACTGTTGCCTTTACCGTTCCAGACTTTATTATTTACTCACCATTAGCGAAGGGGTATGCTAGTTTTAGAATTGACTATAACACCGCAATGATTCGCGCTCCTCATTTAAGCTTAAAAAGGGAATGGTATTCAAGGTATGCCATAAATGCAGAAGAGCCAGGAATGGCGTTAATTTATTTATCAAACGATAAAAATGATATCAGGGTGATATCTGATAAGGACAAACTATGTAGACCTGATCTTGTTTTGGAAATAAGAGGTTCTAATAACTGGTACAACCGAAATGCTATCAATCACGTGCTACGGCGACATCGATCATTGAAACCCAGACTTGGTACTTACATACTTTCTTCGTATCCTCAGCGTGGCCTGAATGACATTGCAGAAGAAGGAATAAGAATAATAACCACGGGCCTTGACAAAGAACGGTTATACCCCATAATTGAAATGATAACCAATAAGTGTGGACAGTTTGACGCATAGTACTAAGCGTCTTTCAAGGCTATTAATCGTAAAGGAGGGTTCCATTGAATGCTCTTGAGTTTTCAATACCATTCAATAACGATCAAGGTACTTTGGCAGAATTATTGCTTCTAAAAAGTCAGTTTGATAATACGATTCGTGAAATATATTTAGCTGGGCCACAAGAATACTCCGGGTCAGGCAGAATCATGCCAAATATTGAAATGGAACAGTTTCACGATATAGTAGATATGATACATGAATCAAGTATTAGAGTAAATCTTGTTATTAACTCAACTTGCGAAGGTGAAGACTGGTATAATTCGGCAAGTGTTGAATCTACTATTAGATATATTGGAATTGCTCATCAGCAATATGGAGTAGAAGCAGTAACAGTTGCCAACCCTTTTTATATAACCGAAATAAGAAAAAACTTTCCAAATATTGAGATATGTGCTTCAGTTCTTGCTGATATCGACACAGTTGAAAAAGCTCTTTTTTATAATAAAGCTGGAGCAAATGTCATAACTCCAGATGTCAACATCAATCGTAATATCCAAGTTCTCCTTGATATGAGGAATTTTACAAATGCTGAAATTAAGCTGATGGTAAATGAGGGATGCCTATATAATTGCCCATTTAGAAAGTTCCATTTTAATTATATATCTCACAAGTCAAAAAAACCAGATATCGAAACAATAACCAGAGGAGAAAAAAATACCTTTAGCTTTAATTGTATGCAAATCTCACAATGTGACCAGTCACAAATATTGAAATCTTGTTGGATTAGACCAGAGGACTTGCGAAAATATCGCGATATAACAAAATATTTTAAAATTGTCGGCAGAACTAGCTCCAAAAGAATGATAACACGAGCAACGAAAGCCTACCTTGGGGAGCAATGGGACGGGGATTTACTTGAATTAATGGCTGGTAACTTATATTCCTATTCAATGTCCCGTTCTGGTTATTTGGATAATAAAGCGCTCGGTGATTGTGACTTCTTTGAACAAGTGACGAATTGTAATCATGATTGTATTAGATGTAGTTTTTGCACAACTTTAGCTAATAACAATATTAAGACAGGAGTTATGACTGTAGCGAAATTGGAGGAAATGGGATTTGAAATTATTAAATAGTTACTTATTACTTACTGTAAAAAATGTGGTATAAATTCTTAGATACTAGTCAATTATATAGCGTCGCGGTCTCCCGGTATGGTTGGCTAAAGGCAATGGGCGTTTATCATGAAGACATTATTTTTGTCGAAACGAACGAAGACATAAAATTATATGATCGGCAAAATCCATTATCTCCTATCAGCCCAGGAGCTATTACCATTGACACTTTTGAGCCTATCTTAGATGAAATTGATGGAATATTTTACCGATGCGTTTATGATCGATTGTATAATATAGGCTCAGGTGACGTTATAATAGATGCAGGAGCTCGAATCGGAACATTCTCCGTTAAAGCTTCTCAAATAGTTGGTGACCAAGGCTTGGTTGTTGCTATTGAGCCCGAACCATATAACTATTCATTATTAATACAAAACATCACGCATAATAATATAAAAAATGTTGTACCAATTCAAAAGATGGTTTGGAGTGAACGCAAATATGTTACACTAAACTTATCCATTTTTTCAGCGTCTCATAGCGCATACAGCGATGACTATTATAATAATAACGGCAGGAGTATAGATGTTTCAGCAGACACTCTAGATAATATATTGTTTGATATCGGAATTGACAAAGTATCATTTATTAAAATGGATATTGAAGGGGCAGAAATTGAAGCATTAAAAGGCATGGAAGAAATAATGCAAAGAGGGACTACGTTAGCTATAGCTGCATATCACCCAGTCAATGGCTTGCTCTCAAAAGACATCATTATTCCTGAAATAAAGAAAGTTCAATATATGGTTTCCTCAAATGAAGATATTGTATTTGCATATAAATAGCCCATTAATGTATTAGTCTAGGCTAATCTGGCCTCTTCCCCCAGCAGTACCATCCTAGCTAGAGTCTTCGCATTCATTGTTTTGGATGGAGGCAGGTATTATGACCGGACCAAACAGCACATCCCCAAAAGCGACTGAAAAGGGCCGTGCAAACTAGTTCAGGTAACAATGTACTCCATACCAGAACTTTCAATACCTTTGCCGAGGGATATGAAGCATGGGGGGCCTGATAGGAATAGTAAACCCGCGTTGGCATAATTATAGTAATAAAGGGTATTCTGGTCTTTGGTTTCAGAGGTTCTGCCAGGTTTTAACGGTGACAAAGGAGCTGCTTCCTAAAATGTTTCGGCAGCTTAACGTAATATGTAATGTCTCCAATTTATACATTATATTAAATCTATTTGCTATGAATCACATTTTGTTATTTTTGTACTATTGCTATTATGAAGTTTAAATCAACATCATCAACATGTAAAGACCAGCAATTCCAAATCTCAGAACAGCAAGAATAGCTAATATATGCTTTTCCGTCTGGATAAGAATTACCATCTTTATTCACCAGAACATAATACTTTTACTTTGCTTGAGAATAACTAAGATGCAATGTGTGTTGTTGCCTAATAAAACGGGCTCTTCAAGAAGAATAGGATAAAATAATAATAGAACACCCAAGGGAAATACTGGTAATGCTGAAAGACCACGACCGCAAACAGCTTTGGGAGCAGGAACCAGATGAATTCAACTTGCCGCTCATGGAGCATCTTATATGGTACAACACCGAAAAGGTTCACCGGGGTATTGGCAAAAAGGCTCCCTTGCTCTATTATCTGGATAAATTGATCACTGACCTTGAAAAGTCCAATATGTACTGGACCCTTTTAGGATGTATTAGATTACATTGAATTGTTTTATAATAGCGGAAGACTTTATTCATATAATCGGGTATTCGAGCCCAAATGAATGTGAAAAGAAGGAATTCGCTTTCATCCAATCGTCCGTTTTTGCTTTTACCGTTGTATTCAGGTAATGAAGGGTTTCTCTGCATATACTTCTTGCTCATTCCATAGTCTTTCTACATAAAATATACTCCAGCTCGGCCAGAGTATATTTAGAACCCTATGCTGATTTTTTTACACTCTTTCCCAAGAAAGAGCTCTTTGTAGTTTTCAATTGTTAATTAATTATCCAAGGGGCTTTTCTTATAATTTCAAATAATACCTACGAGATAATAGCGGATATTGTTTTTAGCCGAATCTTGGGTAAGAGTGTTGTTTCTATGCCATTCTCAATCACTAGCTTGGTTGCCGTTTGATGAAATTATTTAAGGCAAGTAAAAAATGGATGATAATACTATACATACTCCAGTGCCTATGGCTAAATAGAAACCCATTTGGATGCTGGTATATATCTCGATAAACGTGTATCCTGTGGGTATATAACTTTTACCTTGAAGAGCTATTCCTTGAGCATCTAAACGATTTTGGATTACGACATAAACCGAAACAAGGGCATAACTTATATAACCTATACCAGAAGTTGTAGACAGTAGCAAGGAATAAGACCATTTCCGTGTTAATGTTAAGCCTAAAAAAAGGGCAATAATGCTTATGGCAATATAGGCCCAAGCCAATATCGTCTGATTCATCGGTGTCAAGTCATGTTCGATTGCAGATCCTAAACCGACCAGTGATTGTCTTAAACCCCACCCATAAATACGTACTTCATTCATACCGGGGTCCGTAATTGTAAAATCCCCGATCCACCAAGGTAAAGTAAAGCTTATGAACATCAAGATAGATGCACAGGTCATCAGTAAAAGCCCAATGCGATGCAGATATTTGCTCATGTTTACCCTCCAGTGAATTTCTACCCGACTGCATGTTGGGCGATTGCTTCTATTACTGTTTTGGCAGGAGATTTGAGCATCATATCGAATTCATATATGTTAATGTCGATATTTCGGAGTTTGCTCATGTCAGACGTAATAGGGCTAACGGCGTACATATGAATCCCTGCCCTCGGCTTTATTGTTTCGTTATAAAACTTCACCCTTTTCTCAAGTTCGTCCGATTTCAA
>Ga0265293_10012613_pt1 | contig 11173 bp, 10 predicted proteins | sample Munlanlewell138R_FD_192505 | JGI IMG/M metagenome (GOLD analysis project Ga0265293, IMG submission 192505) | Leachate microbial communities from a municipal landfill in Southern Ontario, Canada - Leachate well 138R | ecosystem: Engineered > Solid waste > Landfill > Unclassified | place: Canada... | reverse complement strand
CGGCTCACGATATTCTCGAAATCCGGCTTGGGTTCGCTTTCCAGGGTGATGCCATAGTCGGCGGCATGCTTCATATAATTGAACACCTGCGCACTTTTTAGCAAGGCTTTTGTAGGGATGCAGCCCCAGTTGAGGCAGATACCGCCAATTTCAGCTTTTTCTACAACAGCTACCTTTTTGCCTAGTTGTGAGGCACGAATAGCAGCTACATAACCACCCGGGCCGCTGCCTATAACAATCACATCATATTTCATTTGCTGAGATTTTATTATTTAGAATGTTTCTGAATGCAAAATTACAAAAATTGTTGGGTATTGATGTTTCGTTTTCCGTGTACACTCGCTCAGCGATATCTTTTATTTTTACTTGTTGTAATTTATTGTGAATGAACATAATGGCTATAGTTTGCGTAGTGTGAGTTAAAAAAAAAACAACGCTTTGCTGTTACGGTGCATTAAAAATTCCGAAATTTGACGGTTAAACAACGTAATAAATTACAGCTATGAAGAAAACCTTAATTATTATTGGTGTCATCCTTTTGGTGATCGTAATGTTTTATGCATTTTTTAAGAACACATATAACACCATGGTTTTGAACAATGAGCAGGTTGATGCGCAATGGGCTCAGGTAGAAAATGTTTATCAGCGCCGGGCCGACCTTATTCCCAATCTGGTGAATACCGTGAAAGGTTTTGCTAAGCAAGAGCAGGAAGTGCTTACCGGCGTAGTGGAAGCCCGCGCCAAAGCTACAAGCGTAAACGTGAATGCCGACAATTTGACGGAAGCCAATCTTCAGGCCTTTCAAAAAGCACAGGATGGTCTTTCGGGCGCACTTTCGCGCCTTATGGTGGTGGTTGAGCGTTATCCGGAATTGAAATCGAACCAGAATTTCTTAGAACTTCAAGCACAACTTGAAGGAACCGAGAACAGAATTACAGTAGAGCGCATGAAGTTTAATGAAACCACACGAACCTATAACACCTATATCAAATCGTTCCCACAAACCATGCTTGCCGGCATGTTTGGCTTTGGTAGTAAACCCTATTTTGAGGCAGCGCAGGGGGCAGATCAGGTGCCACAAGTGGAATTTTAAAAACGTATAAATCAAAAAATATAGTAACATGCAGAATGCGCAATCATTTTTCACTCAGGAAGAAAAGGATCGAATTAGATCAGCTGTTTTAAAGGCAGAGTTAGATACTTCAGGGGAGATCAGGGTTCATATCGAAAATTATTGTAAAAATGAAGCACTTGATCATGCCGCCTTTTTATTTAATAAATTGCAGATGAACCAAACAGAGCAGCGCAATGGTGTGTTGTTCTATCTGGCAGTGAAAGATAAAAAGTTCGCTATAATTGGAGACAGCGGAATCAACCTCGTGGTTGAAGAACACTTTTGGGAAGATGTGAAAGAGCTGATGGCGGAGTACTTTAAAACCGGTGACTTTGTAACCGGGCTCGAAAAAGGTGTCGAGCTGGCCGGTCGGAAATTGAAAAAGCATTTCCCGTACCACCGGGATGATATTAATGAGTTAAGCGATGAAATATCCTATGGAGAATGAAAAACAGTAGCCGATTTTCAATCTATATTTTCTTTACTTTAACACTGCTTTTTTGCGGGAATCTTTTGTTTGCACAAATTCCCGGGCAGCCAAAGCCACCGCGGCTTGTCAATGATTTCACCAATACGCTATCGGCTGACGAGCAAATGCAGCTGGAGCGGAAATTGGTTAACTATAACGATACCACTTCCACACAAATTTTGGTGGTTTTGGTATCCGACTTAGCCGGTTATGATGAGGCCGACTTTGCCTTTCGCCTTGGCGAACAATGGGGTGTGGGTCAAAAAGGGAGTAATAATGGTGCGGTTATTTTGGTAAAACCAAAAACAGATCGAGAACGAGGAAAGGCATTTATTGCCACCGGTTATGGCTTGGAGGGAGTGATTCCCGATGCTTTAGCAAACAGAATTGTGGATAAGGAAATGATTCCGGCCTTCAAGAACAATGATTATTTTAAAGGTTTGTGGCTCGGAACAGATGCTATTATTGGACTTGCCTCGGGTTTATACACTGCTGACAAATATGACCAGCAGCAAGGATCCGGCTGGTTCGTGGTTATTCTGGTTTTATTTATTGTGTTTATAATTATGCGTGCCAGTAGATCGACCAATCATATTGGAGGTAAAGGAAGTAATTTGCCTTTTTGGACTATGCTTTTTTTGGCCAGTCAAAGTGGTCGCTCACATAGTGGAAGCTGGCAAAACTTCTCAGGAGGCTCGGGTGGTTTTGGCGGAGGCGGTAGCAGCTTTGGAGGTTTTGGTGGCGGAAGCTTTGGCGGTGGTGGAGCCGGTGGAAGTTGGTAAACGGCTGAGGCTATGTTTAGTTAGGAATTGAGGATTGTTAGGTTATTCCCTTTCACCGGAGTTGGATTAGATTGGTTTTTTACTGAAACCCTTATTAGATAGGCCTTGGTTGACGTTTTCGTTTTTTGCTGTCCCTTTTTGCCGTTATTCCATTAGTCATTTTCTTCGTAGTAAGTAGGAGTGGTCAATTCCTTTCCTAAACATTTCGCGATCGTTTATTTTGCTGGTGAGCGCATTTTTCACAAGAGTTTTTAGAACACTACTTTTTGTTGGACTAAGCATCATTGCGTTCATATAATCTCGCTTGCTTATTTTGCTCCAATCCATGCATTTTTTGAGTTGTTTTTTCAATATCAGATCCAACCATATTCGGGTGCTTCTGCCATTGCCTTCCATAAATGGGTGTGCAATGTTCATTTCTACCTATTTGTTGACGATTTCGTCATCGGTAGCTTCTGGCATGGCGTCTTTTTGTTTTAATGTGTCGCCTAAAAAGTGTGAGGTGGCAAATTGAAAACCGCCTTTTGAAATATTTTTTTGTCTGATTTGTCCCGCAAAATCATACAATCCTCCTAACAAATAAGCGTGTATCTGTAGCAAACCTCTGGATGTGCCAACTTCTATGCTATTGATGAAAGAACTTTCAAATAGCAAATACGCTTTTGTTTTGCTTTTGCCATCTATGCTTTCATCACTGAAAGTAAGCCATTCTATAAATCGGTTTGCCTTTTTACTCGGAAATTCTTTGCCTAGGGCTATAACGCCAGCGTAATCTAACATATCGGTTAAATATCGTTTACCGTCACTTGCTAAAAGTCTCAGTTGGATAGTGGCACTAACCAACTCGCTGTTTTCTTTTTTCAATTTGGCTTTAAGGTATTTCCAATAGTTACGGGTTTTTGTGTAGTCTTGATCGGTAAGCAAAGCTACAATATCCAAAACACTAAACCACCACTTAGCGTTTTGTTCTTCCTAAATGGCCCGCAATTCGCGGTCGTCAAAAAAACGTATGGATATTTTCGCCTTACTCATAATTTTAACTTTATCTGTTTTGCCACGTTGTTATTTTTCGTTCAAAGGAAGGAGAGTTTTTTATCTTTTTTTGCCATAAACGGGTTCATTTTACAATAAACGCAAATGTTGGCGGTATGAAATCGTTGGGGTTTGCGGGCTGCTTTCCTGTGCAGTTACATAGAACTTGATGCGTTGTAGAATGCTTAATTAATCAACTAATATCCAATGTTGTATGTCGTGTATTATAGCTTTTTATTTTATTTTTTTTTCTAAAAATGTCAAATCATTATTAATTAATGCAGTCAGACAATCTCTTACATCCGATTCAGTTTGTCCAGTTATGTCAGTCAAATAGTCGTCGTCCATTTTTTCAGTCAAACCGAAGAACTTTTTCACCAATTTCGGTCTTTTGAAAAATATATACCACTCCTTTTCATCAACAGCGGAAACTGTAAGTCCGTTTTTATTATCTTTATTCTCAATTTCTAATGAAGGTGAATAATATATTTTATTTTCATTTTTCAACTTCATTTCCTCAAGAAATTTAGTCCAAGGAATTCTTTCAAAGGATTCCATTATCTTGTCTTTCTCAATTTCACCCATTTCAATAATGTCTTTTTTAAATGGGTCACAAAATGACGCTCTAAAATTCATATTTACTATGTTAATGTTTAACGGCATTAATCTTGCCAAACCACAGTTTTTTACCTTTTCTTATCAAAGCCAACTTGCCTTTTGCTTTTTGCATGAATCGCGCTGCGGTATTCCGAGGGAAGCTTTCCGCTATATTTTTTAAAAGATGCCACGAAAGTTGACCGCGAGTTAAAGCCGCAAGTCTCAGCTATTCCTTCTATGCTGTAATCATCAAAATTAGGATCGTGAAACAGTTTTACCACTTTCGCGCAGCGGTAATCGTTTAAAAAAGCATGGAAGTTCTTGCCGAAATGTTCGTTGATCAATTGCGATAAATATTTGGTGTTTGTACCTGCTAATTCTGCAATATCTTCAATGCGTACCTTTGAATTGGTAAAGGGTTCCTGCTCTTTCATTAAAAAAAGTAAGGAAGCAATCAGCTCCTCTTTTAAATCATCGCACAAACAGGATGATTGGTATTTTTTTTCCGGTACAGCGGTTTTTATTGCGGCTTCTGCCATCACCTTATTTTGTTTTTCAAAAGCTTGTTGAGTAGGTGTTAAATTACTTATATATAACTCATTATCATCAAAGCGAATCCCAAAATAGGCCAGGCCGATATTCAATATTAGTAGGGCTAAAACAAATAAGGTACTACTCACGCTATCCCCGGTTTCGTGTATAAAACGGTGACTGATAAGCAACAATATTAAAATTACAAAACTAATGGCAAATATTTGAATGCCATTGATATACAACTTTAGTTCGCCGTATATCTCAGAGGACATTTCGCGAAAGAAATCTTTATAAAGCTTTATGCCAAAACCCAAATAGATCAGTAGTTGTATGCCTATCACGGATTTTATAATGATTTCAATAAGCCATGTTTGTCTTCCGGGCATACTTTTCAATAAAAACACACCATAAACAGCGTCGAGATTTTCCGGATGATTTATGGATAAAAGAAGCCAAAAAGGCATCAGCAAAAGTAACATCACGAAAAATGGAATGAAGTGCTTATGATCAATAGCCCTGAGCTTAAAGTCTTTGACCAAAAGCGATTTGTGATGTAAATAAAATAGAGGTACCAATGTTAGCCCAAAGCAAAACACCAATGGGAAAAGAATAAAAAGTGAGGCGTTGTGCGCAAATAGATGTATATGAATCAAAAAGCTCGAGATCCCCAGGACTAACATAAATAATCCGAAAAGTAATTTGGAGACACTCTTTTCCTGAAAAAACTGATAAAAACCATACAGTGAAAAACCCACCGATTGATAACTCAGCATCAACCACAATGAATGATTTAAAACTTCCATCTCGGTTTGTAATTGGCAGGATTTTAACCTGCATTTTTTGTGCTTTAACTGTCTTTTCTACTGTTATTTTGTTTCAAAACCAGCTTTAAACAGTGGCTCAGCTAAAACATCACAAATATAGCATAAAATTCTTGTTATTGAACAAAATAAAAATGGTCAAAGAGTGTATGTAATTGATTATTAATTGTAAAAAACATGAAAAGAAGTATTGAAATTCCGATTAAATGATATGGAAACGCACTTTAAGAATGTTCTAAAACAAGGAAAATGGTTTGGATTCAGGTTTTGGAACACCTTATATTTTTTTACCGGCATTGGGCTTGTTAATTTTGTTTGTGCAAAAAGGGTATAAATCCTTAAAAAATGGAATCATTTTCTTTTTGTAAGAACGAAAATTTGAATTTTAACCAAATCCCAAAATCATGAAGCATTTTTTTAAAGCTTTAACAGTTGCTCTCGTAAGCCTGTTATTGGCGTTTGTGGTGATGTCTGATGCAGTGGCACAGCAAAAAACACTTGCAGACGTTAAGAAAACCCGTGGTCTGAATGACGAGGATGTTCTGGCAGCTGCCAAAACATTTATGCCTCGCGGCGGACGTGATGAGTATTTTGCCTTTGTAGGCTCCGGCAATTCAGGAACTATGATTGTTTATGGATTGCCTTCGATGCGTATTTATAAGTATGTAGGTGTTTTTTCTCCCGAACCCTGGCAGGGCTACGGATTTGATGATGAAAGCACTTTGATGCTCAAAAAAGGATCGCTCGACAACACCTTACTTAAATATGGTGATATGCGCTTTCCGGCTCTGAGCGAAACCGATGGCAAATACAACGGAAAATACCTGTTTTATTCTGACGGAGCCAACTCACGCATCGCGCTGCTTGGCCTCGACGACTTCGAAACCAAACAGGTACTCATGCACCCGCTCTTTATCAATGCCTTTCCCGGCGTTGCGGTTTCGCAAAACAATGATTACGTGTTTCAAACCAGCGAGTATCCCACACCCTGGGACCATCGCGAAGCCAACCCCGAAACTGAATACTTAGAAAAGTTCAAATCGGGTATCACAGCATGGAAATTTGAAGATACAGATGATGAGGCAGGCAGTGGCCACCACGTTGGACGTATGCTTAAAGAAAAGTCCTTTACCCTTGAATTGCCTCCAATTACTCTCGGCTATTTTGATGTAGGGCGTGGTGCCAATGACGGACTGCTGGTTGGATTGGCATCTTTCGAAGATCAAAATTTCGTTTACGTATATGACTATCTAAAGGCCCGATCGCTCCAAACAAAAACCATTAATGAGTTTGAAGTTATTCCTTTTGAAACGGCCATTGAAGCAGGTGTTTTTGCTTTAATTCCAGTTGATCAGGCTGCAATGAGCATAAAAGTTGATCCAAGTGATAAGTATTTTATTACGGCAGCCAATACAGCACAGGTTTTCGACTTCGCCAAGCTGAAAACTATACTCGAACAAAAAACGTATGAGAAAGACCTCCTTGGAATTCCTCAAATAAGTTCAGAAAGTGTGCTGCATGGCTCTTTAAATCTTGGAGATAAGGTGATTGACCTGGCCTTTGATTATCGTCCTAATGTAGTTTATGCTTCTGTTTATAACGATAAAAAAATCGTGCGCTGGAACTACCAAACCCTTGCCGTTGAACAGGCATTAGAACTAACTTTTAAACCAGGTCATTTGATGACGCCTCAGGGCAATTCAAACGAGCCACACTCCAATTATCTTACTGTAGTGAATAAAGAAGGCTTGTTCGATAATATGATCAACACCGGTCCCACACGCCCAAGTTATAACCACTTGATTGATATTTCATCAGATGTAATGCGTGATATTTATACCATGTCGATTCCACAAGCCAATATGTACGGTTCGGTAAGTGTGCTGCGCACAGTCATCAAGCCTATCATTCGTTATCCATTGGGAACCAATACGCGCACAGGTGAAATCTCAAGGTTTAAAACTGTTGCCGGGCAAGAAAAAATTGAACGTGAAGGCAATCGGGTGCACATTTTTGGCACTTTAATCCGGTCACATATCACCCCCGAAATTGTTGAAGTGGAAGAAGGCGACGTGGTTACTTTCCACCTTACCAACCTCGAAAGAGCAGAAGATGAAACCCACGGTTTCACCGTTTCCACTTATGGCGTTCACGGCAGTTTTGAGCCCGGAAAAACAGCTTCACTCACTTTTACAGCAGATAGATCAGGTGCCTTCCCTTATTATTGTACGGAGTTCTGTTCAGCGCTTCACTTAGAGATGGAAGGAATTTTGATGGTAAGACCAAAAGGTTATGTGTCAAAAGCTGAAGATGAAGCAGGTGTTGTACTGTCGGCTGATCAACTGGCTGAATACAAAAAGAATTTTGATGATAAAATAAAGGTTATTAATGAAACACAAGATGTTATCAATAGTGTGGTAGCTTATCTTAAAGAAAATGATTATCAAAAATATCCTTACGTTGAAGCCTTGGTAGTTGACGCGCTCGACCAAATGGAGCTGGCCAAAACTTCCAAAGCCAATTACGAACGCTATGCCGCTGAAGGACAATGGAAAGACGCATTCCTGTGGGCTGAACAGTATTTCCAGTATCAGATAAAAACTGCTGACGTAGGCCTGCGCGCCAAGAAATTGTTGTCCGAACAAATCAACATGTAATCATTAAGTTAATCATCAAGAAATAATGTGTTATGAAAAAATATAATCAATACACCAGTCCTGGTCTTCTGATGGCTGCAATGGTCATTGTGGCAATGGCGCTAATGACTTCATGCGGCGACAAAGGAGGCAAATCAAAGGCCGGAGTTTCAGGAGCTCCTTATGGAAAGGAATCGTTTGGCGAAGTAGTAAAACGTCGTGGCCTGAATGCCGATGATGTGCTGGCAGCAGCAAAAACCTATACGCCCGATAACCTCAAAGACGAATATGTGGCACTCAACTCGGGCGGTCAAGCCGGCAACATGATCATGTACACCGTTCCATCCATGCGTATGGTAAAATATGTGCCTACCAGTTCGCGTCAGCCTGTAAACGGCTTTGGCTATAGCAAAGAAAGCGAAGAAGTGCTGCAATCTGGCTATATCGACGGTCAAGTGATTGACTGGGGCGACACCCACCACCCGGGATTTTCTGAAACCGATGGGGATTATAACGGAAAATGGGCTGTAGTCAACGACAAAGCCAACCCGAGGATTTTCGTGGTTTCGCTGAAAGACTGGGAGCTTAAACAAACCGTAAATAACCCCATCTACAGAAGTAACCATGGTGGCTGTTTCTTTACGCCCAATTCTGAGTATATTGGCGAAGCAGCACAATATCCCGCTCCCTTAGATCGTAAGTATTACCCACTGACGGAATCCAACTTCAAGAAATACTGGCGTGGTGGAATCACCTACTGGAAATTCGATAACGAGATCGGGAAAATTGATGAGGCAAACTCTTTTACAATGGAGTTTCCTCCTTACACCCAAGACCTTACCGATATGGGTAAGTTGGCAAGCTATGGCTGGTCATTTACCAACTCCTTCTGCACGGAGATGTATATTGGTGGTATTGAAAGTGGCCGCCCTCCCTTTGAAGCCGGCTGCTCCTCACGCGACGTGGATTACCTGCATGTGGTAAATTGGAAGCAAGCTGAAGAGCTTATAAAACAAGGAAAGTATAAAGTAATAAACGGACATAAAGTTATTCCTATTGATGTGGCTGTTGAAAACGGTATCTTTTTCCTGATTCCCGAGCCAAAATCACCTCATGGTGTTGATGTTAGCCCTGATGGAAAATATATCGTGGTGGCCGGTAAGCTCGATTCTCATGCCTGGGTTTATTCCTGGGAGAAAATTACACAAGCCATCAAAGATAAAAACTTCGAAAGCACTGACGAGTTTGGTATCCCTGTTATCGCACTCGAGACCGCACTTCATGGTAGCGTAGAAGTTGGCTTAGGACCTTTGCACAATCAGTATGACAAAGAACCTGGCGTAATTTATACTTCAGTTTACGTGGATTCCAGAATTACTAAATGGGATTATATCAACCTGAAAGTGTTAGACTATGTTTCGTCGCACTATAATGTGGGTCACCTGGTGGCAGCTCATGGCGATGCAATCAACCCTCACGGGAAATACCTTATTTCGCTCAACAAATTGTCCATCGACCGTTTTAATCCGGTTGGCCCATTGCATCCTCAAAATCACCAATTAATAGATATTGAAGGCGATAAGATGTCAATCCTGTATGACTTGCCACTGCCGATGGGCGAGCCTCACTACACCGTTTTGATCTCTAAAGACAATTTCGAGTCGGTTGAAACTTATCCTGTTGGAACGGATATTTACAAGATGAAAAAATCACCTTATTATACCCAAGCAGGTGCTGAAAGAATAGAAACCCGGGGAAAAACCATCCATGTTTTTGCAACGATTGATAATGGTGTTGTAAAACCAGGCAATATTACAGTAAATCAAGGCCAAGATGTGGAAATCCATATCACCAATCTGGGCGACACCAAGCTGGATCATTATGTGTATGAGATTACAGCATACGACCAGATGTATCGCTGGCGCCCCGGCGAAACAGCTACTTTGGCATTTAAAGCCTCACGTGCAGGTATGTATCCTTTGCTACTGGATAACTATCACAATGCCGATAGCCGTAAACTACAGGGTTACCTCACCGTGAAACATAATGAAGCAGCCGAAAGCGAACGCCTGCTGGCCTATTCAAAACGGGTGCAGACCGATATGCAGATGCAGTCTTTCCAGCCCTCTGCAATAGAAATGAAAAACCTGCTTGAAGGCGAAATGGAATTCTTGAATTATGGATGTAATGCCTGTCATAAATTTGGTGAAGACTTCAACGGACCCGACCTGCTGATGGTTGACAAACGTCGTAGCGATGAATGGCTCAAGTCATGGATCATGAACCCAGAAGGCCACTTTAGTGAAGCTGATATTGAAGCCATGCGCCAACGTTATAAGCTGGCCATGCCGAATCAGAACGTTTCGGAGGAAGATGTCGCGAAAATCATCACTTATATGAAGATTCGCACCACCCAATTCCTTAACGCGCAATAAACTTAAACTTTATCTGGGAGCCAAGCTTAGCTCCCAGATAAAATTGTAACTTTGGCAGTGATTAATAAACACTATCATTAACTCAAACAATTTATTAAATGATTAAAAGAACATTCATTTCCTTATTTGGAGGACTACTTTTTGGGATTCTGCTTAGCAGCTGCGGAGGCGGTGGTGGGGGCGGAGACGCCATGACGGCCAATCTCGCTAATGGTGAAGCAATTTATAAAAAAGCATGTATAGCCTGTCACATGACTGGTGTTGCCGGTGCTGCTGCGCTTACCGATAAGCCACGCTGGGAAGAGAATGCTGCCAAAGGTATGGCGACGCTTACACAAAGTGCCATGTCGGGTTATACCGGAAAATATGGTGTGATGCCGGAAAAAGGTACCTGTATGGACTGCAGCGAGCAGGACATGTTTGATGCCATCAGTTATATGATGGACAAAGCCGGCGTAAAACCAGTAAAATAATTGTTTAAGAAAATTACTTTATCATGAAATCAAAATCGTATCTCATTTTCGCAATCATTGGTGTAATACTGGTTGGTATAACTTATTTTACACCCATTTGGGGAGTTTCCTTACAGAGTATTCAATATCCTAAATCCATGTATCCTAAAGGTATTCGCGTTAACTTTAAATTTAATGGCGTGTACAACGGATGCGAAGGCGTAAAGGAAAGAGAAGAACTGGCTACCAACGAAGGAGCCGACTGCCTGGTCGAAATGAACGCGATAAATCACTACATCGG
>Ga0265293_10012612_pt1 | contig 11175 bp, 15 predicted proteins | sample Munlanlewell138R_FD_192505 | JGI IMG/M metagenome (GOLD analysis project Ga0265293, IMG submission 192505) | Leachate microbial communities from a municipal landfill in Southern Ontario, Canada - Leachate well 138R | ecosystem: Engineered > Solid waste > Landfill > Unclassified | place: Canada... | reverse complement strand
TGCATGAGTGCGGGCCCGCCACCCATCATAACAGCAACCCAGCTTGCTTCCAGAATTTCTTCACTGGTAGCCCCGGCATCAAGAGCGTTTTTAACATGAAAAGCAATGCACCGGTGACATTTCCCGGCTATGGAAAGGCTTATCGCGATCAGCTCCTTGGTTTTCCTGTCCAGTTTTCCCGGAGATTCTACAGCTTCAAGCATCCGCCCGAAAGACTGCATCTGGGAGGGGGTTTGAGCTGCCAGTTTTTTAAGGGAAGAATCGATCTGGGATAAAACTTCATTGGTGTTTTCCATTACTTCCTCCGTTGTTTATTACAGCAACTTGCGATATTCTTCTTCAGTAATCAAGCCTCCTGGACTGCCTGAAGAATCATATTCTACTTCCAGCAGCCAGCCTTTACCCATTGGCTCCCGGTTAATAATTCCGGGGTCTGCCACTGCCTCAGCGTTGGCTTTACTTACTATACCGTTGAAAGGAGCCGGTAGTTCGACCGCCGCCTTAGACGATTCCAGAACCGCCATATTTGCCCCTTGTTCTATTTTACTGCCTGCCTCAGGCAGCTCAACTATGCGTATCGTAGCCAGACGATCGAGATATTCATAGGTCACTCCGATTCGATACAGGCTGCCTCCAACATGTTCAACCCAGAGATGGTCAGATGTGTAATATGTTTCTTTACCGGTCATAATCTGTTTTTGCCTCTTGGTAATGAATTTGAGGCATTTTACCATAATCGGCTTATTGGCATAATGTTGTTTTAGCTGCGAGGTGATTTATGATATGCTATTAATAATAGTTTATTAATTTTTAAGAGGCTTTTTACTCATGAAATTTGGCATTGGCGAAATAATTTTAATAATCGTTATTGCCTTTGTCGTTCTTTTAGTAGTACGTATCATCAAGATGGCGCAATTGCCCGAAAAGACAAGCCAGTATCAGGAGGATGACAACTCGGAGCCCGTCAACCAAACAGGTTCATCCTTTTCGCCACGCACACGGATCGTTCTCATAGGCTTTCTAATAACGATACTCGGGGTTGTTGTACTTTTTTCCAGCCTCAGTCTTATAAAATGGGTTTTCTGGGGGCCAATTGGTGCTCTGATAGCCATGATTGCCGGTGTTGCCATAGTATTGCTTGCCCGCAAACGCTAGATTGACAGGCAAGAATGCCAGTGATAGACTGCTTTTTCCTGTTTGAAGCCAGAAAGGTGATTATTTGAAAACTGTTGGTGTTGTCTACCATCCGAAGAATCAGGCGGCTCCGTTTGTTGCCGAAAAAACCGTCGCCCTTCTAAAAGATCTGGGAATGGAAACCTGGCTGGTTTCTGCCTGGGACGGAGAAGAGGTGCGCCGTAAGGCTCACGGAACAGAGCTGATAATAACAGTTGGCGGGGATGGCACCATACTGCGAACAGCAAACGCCATTATCCCCGGATCTACCTGCATCACCGGCATCAACCTTGGCAGGCTTGGCTTCCTGACCGAAGTAAGCGCTGAAGATACCGGAGAGAAGATCCCGGCGCTGGTAAGGGGTGAAGGATGGATCGACGAGAGAACATTACTGCAAGCTGAATTGGCTTTGCCCGGCGCAGACACAGACGCTCCCCGGCAGCAGTTTACAGCTTTAAATGATATTGTGGTTGCCAGAGGGGAAGTTGCCCGTATAATCCATGTAGAAACCAGGATAAATGGCGATTTGCTCACCACCTTCCGGGCAGATGGCGTAATACTGGCAACCGCTACCGGTTCTACCGGTTACGCCCTGGCTGCAGGTGGGCCAGTTATGCACCCGGCTTCTGAGGACTTTCTGCTTATCCCGATACTTCCGCACCTGGGTTTAAATTACAATATGGTACTGCCCGCTGACAGCGAGGTCCAGCTCCAAATCTCAAACACCCACACCGCAGCTCTGAATGTTGACGGCCACACATCCTGCTCTCTGCCTGACGGCTCCTCCATAGCTATCAGGCGCAGCCCGGAAAAAATCCGGTTTTTAAGAACACTTCCCAAAACACCTTTCTATAGTACAATTGAAAAGAGATTAAAAGTTTAAAATGGAAACTATTCAAAAAGCTACCATCAAAGAAGCAGCCCAGATTCACCGCCTGGTAAACAGTTTCGCAGCCCGGGGGAAGATGCTACCGCGCTCTCTATCGGAAATCTATGAAAATATTCGCGATTATTATGTTGTTCACCAGGATAGCCAGATCATTGCCTGCGGAGCACTGCACGTTCTATGGGAAGACCTGGCCGAAATCAAATCCCTGGCGGTAACCGGTGAATACCAGAAACTGGGCTGGGGTTACAAGATTGTAAACAAATGTCTGGAAGAAGCCCGGTGTCTGAATATTCCCAGGGTGTTTTGCCTTACCTACACACCGGAATTTTTTTCCAGATGCGGATTCAAAGTGATAGATAAATCAGAGCTTCCACAGAAAATCTGGGGAGAATGTTTCAAATGCCCCAAATTCCCGGATTGCGATGAATCAGCTTTGATATACGCTTTTAAGGAGTAATTACATGCAAGAAATCCCGATTGGCACCAGTTACATCTACAAAGGAACAATACTCAACCTCAGATCAGACATTGTCAAGACTGAAAAGGGAGGAACAGCCAACAGGGAAGTGGTAGAGCATGTTGACTCTGTAGGCATAATCGCCATCGACAAACACCAGAATCTTTTGCTGGTAAATCAATTCCGCTACCCAACCGGGGAAAATCTTTGGGAGATTCCAGCCGGCTGTGTAGAGCCGGGAGAAAACCCTGAAAGCACAGCCAGGCGTGAATTACGCGAGGAAACCGGTTTCGATCCTGAGTACCTGGAAAGGTTGGGTGGTTTTTTTCTGGCACCCGGCTACGCTGATGAATACATGCATGTGTATCTCGCCCGCGAACTTAAACATTCACCCCTGGTAGCCGAGGACACAGAATCCATAGAATTAACCACAAAAACCACGGCCGAGATCAAAGATATGATTAGAACCAGCCAGATCAAAGATTGTAAAACTATCGCGGCTCTTTTTCTATTCCTCGACAGGGCTGCCAGCTAGCCCAGTTCCCCGCTGAGCTGTCTTCCTCCCAGTATATGCCAGTGAAGATGAGGAACAACCTGGCCACCTTCCTCTCCGCTATTGGTCACCAACCTGAACCCTTTGGCACTTATTCCAGCAGCAGCAGCAATACGCGTAGCAATATTTACCATCTGGCCAACCAATGCAACATCCTTTTCGTTCATTACAGCTATTGATTTGATATGTTTTTTGGGGATAATCAACAGGTGAACCGGCGCCTGGGGATGAATATCATTAAAAACAATGATTTGATCGTCCTCGTATACTTTATCACAGGGGATTTCCCCTTTAACTATCTTGCAAAAAACACAATCCTTCATAATCGCCTCCGTCTGTCTTTAAACTAATCTTTACAGGTACAACGGTATTTTGTTCTCTCCTGTTCAAAAAGATCCCCTCCCCGGCAATCATAGGCAACAAAAGCCGGGAAATCTTCTACTTCAAGCCTCATGACCGCTTCAGCACCAAGGTCGGCGTAACATATCGTTTCGGCTTTTTTTACACACTCTCCCAGCAGTGCACCAGCCCCACCCAGGGTAACAAGGTAAACGGACTGGTATTTAATGAGACCGCGTTTGATCTCTGCAGACCGTTCCCCCTTGCCTATCATAACCTTCAACCCCTGTTCAAGCAGGGGAACTGTGTACCTGTCCATACGCCGGCTGGTGGTGGGCCCGCAAGCCCCGATCACGGCTCCCGGCCTTGCCGGGGAGGGCCCCATGTAATATAAAGTCTGTCCGGTTAGATTCACCGGCAAATCGTGGCCTTTAGCAAGCAATTCCACCAAACGTCTGTGGGCAGCGTCACGTGCCACCAGGATTGAGCCGCTTATCAACAGGCTGTCGCCAGCCTTTAATTCGAGAACTGCCTCTTCTGAAAAAGGTGATGACACACAAATCTTTCCCATTAGAGCACCACCTCGGCGTGGCGAGCGCTATGACACTGCAGGTTTACTGCTACCGGCAGGCTTGCCATATGGCAGGGGAATGCAAGAATATGCACCGCCAGCGCAGTGGAACTGCCACCCATTCCGAGTGGCCCGATACCCAGGCAGTTTAACCGGTTCAATATTTTTTCTTCCAGGATTACCAATTCCGGATCCGGTCCCGGCTGGCCAACTGGCCTCATAAGCGCTTTTTTTGCCATTATGGCAGCTTTTTCAAGGGTACCGCCGATCCCGATACCAACTATCAGTGGCGGGCATGGAGCCCCACCCGCACCCCTGACTGTTTCCTCCACCACATCGATGATGCCCTGCTCCCCATCTCCGGGAGAAAGCATCGATACCCTGCTTGTGTTTTCTGCTCCTCCTCCCTTTGGCATTACCACAATTCGCAAATGGTCCCCAGGTACTATATCGTAATGAATTACAGGGGGCGTGTTATCACCGGTATTCACCCTTTCCGAAAACGGTCTGGATACCATAGATTTTCTTAAATAACCTTCGCTGTACCCCTTTTTTACACCTCGCTCAATAGCATCAGACAGATTCCCTCCAGTGATATGAACATCCTGTCCAATTTCAACAAAGACAACAGCCGCACCACAATCCTGGCAAAGCGGTACACGTTTGTTTAGGGACTTGTCAGCGTTATCCAGCAGGCTTTTCAGGACTTCTCTTCCTATTGCGGATTGTTCTTTTCCCAGAGAGTCTTGCAGGGCTTTAATCACATCTGCGCCCAGTTCAAAATTGGCTTTCTGGCACAATCCGGCAACGGCCTTTTCAGCGGCAATAACATCTATTTCTCGCATCGTCATCAGGTTAGATTTTAACATTCTGACAGGGGGATTTACCAATAAACGACGGCTTTCTATTTTACCCACTGGCAGCCGGAAGAGTATAATCATCATATTATGGACAATCTTTTTACCGGCACGGATGATGGCGAACTTGAAAGTTTTGAAACCCTGGTAAAAATAATTGCACGGCTTCGAGGCCCCGATGGATGCCCCTGGGATCGCAAGCAAACCCACCAGTCAATCCGCGATTCCCTGCTGGAAGAGACCTATGAAGTGTTAAGTGCCCTTGATAATGACGATGCTGTTTCCTTAAGAGAAGAACTTGGCGACCTGCTTCTCCAGATAGTGCTCCACTCTCAAATCGCACACGACAGCTCTGAGTTCGACATATCTCAGGTGATAAGGCTTATCAACGAAAAACTTATTCGCCGTCACCCGCATGTATTCGGAAATACCCGGACAGAAAGTGTTACTGAAGTTCTTGCCAATTGGGAAGAAATTAAACAATCGGAACGCAAAGAGCGCACATCGATGCTGGATGGGGTTCCTGCCGCCATGCCGGCTCTTTCCTACTCCCAGGCTATACAGAAAAGAGTGGCAAGGGTTGGCTTTGACTGGGAAGATGACTCGGGTGTGGTTGAGAAGGTAGCAGAAGAAGCAAGGGAGATAATCACTTCTGCCTCCAGGGAAGAGGAGGAAAAAGAATTTGGCGATCTGCTGTTCACGCTGGCCAACCTTGCCAGACGCCAGGGAATAGACCTTGAATCAGCTCTGAGAGGGGCAAACCTCAGGTTTTACCACCGTTTTTCCACAATGGAAAAACTATGTTTCGAAAGAGGTCTTAAAATTAAAGACCTATGTTTTGAGGAGCAAAATAAATTATGGGAAGAAGCCAAAAGACTGGAAGTGTAACATCGGGGCGAGTGGATTCGAACCACCGACCTCAGCGTCCCGAACGCTGCGCGCTAACCAGGCTGCGCTACGCCCCGTTGTATTACCCATTATTATAAGAGGAAGAGGTTTTTTAAAGCAAACTCAATATGAAATATGTAGTTTTGATACTGGACGGAGCCGCCGGTTTACCATTGCCGGCACACGATAACAAAACCTGCCTTGAGATCTCTTCAACCCCCAATCTCGATCGGCTGGCAAAGCAGGGCCAGCTGGTAATGGCCGCCACTGTTCCGCCGGGTATGGAGCCTTCCAGTGCGGTGGCGTGCATGTCAGTGATGGGCTATGATCCACTCAAATATTATAAGGGTCGAGCCGCTATTGAAGCTACCAGTCTTGATATCCCCATAGGGGAAACAGAAGTCGTATTCAGGTGTAACCTGGTTAACACCGAGGGCGGCATAATGAAAAGCTATTGTGCCGGACACATAACCTCAGAGGAATCTGGCGAGCTTATCAAAGCCCTTAACGAAGCGCTTGGCAATAATGCCATCAGGTTTTACCCGGGTGTAGGATATCGACATATTCTAAAATTGCAAGGGCACCTCGATACCCTCAACGCAAACACTGTTCCTCCACATGATATATCTAATCTTCCTGTAGCTGACTATCTGCCAAAGGGCGAGGGAAGCGATTTTCTGCTCAGGCTAATACAAGATTCCAGAAAGGTACTGCAAAACCACCCGGTCAACGTCAAGCGCCGCAAGGAAAACAAAATCACCGCAGACAGCATCTGGTTGACCTGGGGTTCAGCAAAACCGCCCCTTCTTCCAACATTCAAGGAAGCTTACGGTATCACTGCTGCTATAACTTCCGGGGTTGACCTCTTGCGCGGCCTCGGGAAGATGATGTCTATGGAGATTCTTGAAATCCCGGGTGTTACCGACGGACAGGATAACAATTGCATCGCTCAAACCGAGGGAGCGATAGAAGCTCTTGGCCGTAATGACCTGGTTATTGTCCATTTTGAAGCTCCGGATGAAGCTGGCCACGCCGGATCGATCGAGCAAAAAGTTACTGCGATTGAAAAAGCAGACCGCGAAATGATTGGTACTCTTGCCAGTTACCTGCAAGGAACTGGAAGACTGCTCATTATGCCTGACCACCCCACTCCAATCGAGCTGCTGACTCACACTTCCGACCCGGTTCCCTGCTTGTTATGGGGTGAGGATATTGTTGCTGGTAACGGCTCAAGATTTACGGAGGCTCAAGCAAGACAAGCTGGAACCATATTCGATCCAGGGTGGCATCTGATGAAAAGGCTGGTAAAGGGATAAACCTGATGGCAAACAGGGAAGATGAATATTACCGGCAACATTATTACGGGGGCCATCCTCCTGCCTGTACCTGTGTGACGTGCACAGAAAAAAGACTGGCGGGGATAAAAAATTCGCGCTCTGGTGAGAAGGCGTGGATCTACGTACTGGCAGGACTCGGGCTGGTAGCAGCCGGATGGATGGTTTACCTTTTGGCTGTGCCCAGGATAGACACCGGCATCGGAATGACCTTTACTGCCATTTATCTGGGGGTTTTTATCTGGGCGATTTCTTTTTTTAACCGGCCATGGCCGATCTTCAAATCCAGCCTGTTATGCCTGGTAGTGGTACTTTCTGCAATCATAATAAGCATCGCAAACTGGTAGAAGGTATCACTCAAGCCTTTCGTCTTGCCTGAAAAAGTTCTATTTTTGCCAGTTTGTCCCAGAAGCGCATACCGTGAACAACCAGTACAGCGGCAACAAATCTTACAATTATCACAACCAGGATACCGGAGCCCACTATCGTGGAAAGGGCTGCGGAATGTTCGATCATTGAATGGTTAATACCGATCGACGCATGAAAATACTGAAGCTCCACGGAAGAGATAGCGCCTCTGCGGCATTCTTCTATTATAACTGCAGAACCGATGGTAACTCCTCCAAAAATTGCCACCAGCCATGGCACCATGGCTTGGTCAGAAAGCCCCATAAATCGCATCAGTGGTGAAAATACGATTCTTGCTTTTTCAATGATTCCATAAGACATGGCGATTTCCTGAAGAACCAGGATAAAAGTGACCACCAGTACGATCTGTACTGAAAGCAATGAGATATTTTTCAGCCAATCAAAAAGAACCTGCCCAAAACTGGCCATGGCAATCGTATCAACCGCCGCAACACTTTCCCCGGTTGCTGGATAAAAAAGCGATGCGGCCCAAACGACAATAACAGAAGCAAACAATCTGATAGCAGTGATTTTAAAAAAGTTTATTCCGGAACGCCATTGAATAATACCTTCGACTATAAGAGAATGTGAGATGGCAGTAAAAAGAATAATGAGGACTTTCTGGGCAACCGAAAACTCCATAACCGCCATTACGGCAACGCTTCCGTAAACATCTGCCAATACCCCGGCAACCAGTGGGAAAAAAGCCTCCGCTGGCAGGTTAATCAGGGACATGACTGGTCTGAATACCGGCGCAAGCATTTCTACTACTCCAAACCATTCAAGGAGAACCGCGAGCAACGATAAAGGTACCAGCAGTTTTAATATCCAGATGGAACTTTTTAGACCTTTTTTTGCACCGATTGCTGAATTTTTTCGGATACGGCTTATATCAAGACTACTCAAAAACCAACGCCTTCACATTGAATTGCTTTTCATTGTAATGGTTTCGGTAAATTTGGTCTATCACAAATGGGATGGTAAAAAAAGAATACAAAACCCAAACGCTTGTCAGCCTTAAAAGTCTTATTGTATACTAGGATATCATTATTTCCGGCTGGGAGGAGGCTACCGTGGAACTTTTCTGCTTTCCAAAGTGTCCTAAGTGTGGTGATCAGGAGGGGGTTTTAGTACCATTGTCTGACTTCGGCTCCAATGGCGCTTCATTGCTCTACAAGGCCTGGGTTTGTACTAACCCGGAATGTGGCTACAACCTTAAAATAAGAAACGGTGACATTTACGTCAACGAACCAATTATGAACGGTGCGGGGAACCATCGCGCCCGCCCCTCGTCCTGACCTGGTAAACAAATAAACACCGGCCAGGGGTAAAAGTAAGATGTTGACCCATCTGGGTAAAATCAACCGGATGGCGCTTGATTTTCTTTTTCCGCCAAGATGCATTAACTGCGGGCAGGAAGGCAATTATATTTGTGCCGATTGCCTGCAGACAGCGCCTTGTATAAAACCTCCGGTTTGCCCTGTGTGCATATTACCCATAACAGGAAACCGAAGGTGCGATTGTCGTTTCTGGCAATCGCTTGACAGGCTGAGCGCCCCATACCTGTTTCAGGGGGCGATAAGAAAAGCTGTTATTGAATTCAAATTTCATAACCTCAGGGCGATAGCGCCATTTTTTGCCAGGCTGCTCGAGCGCCATCTTTCAACAAGGCCGGTTTCATGTGATCTGCTTGTTCCAGTGCCTCTCCATAAAAAAAGATTCCGGCAGCGAGGTTATAACCAATCCCTCCTGTTAGCGAAAGAGCTCGGCAAACTGACTGGTTTGCGACTCGCTGCCAACCTCACCAGAAACCGCTACAGCCCTTCACAGGTCGATTCAGAAAATGCACGCCAGAGAAGGGTTAATGTGACCGGAGTTTTCACCTGGAGCAGTCAAACGCTTACCGGGGAAAAGATCCTTTTAATAGATGATGTAGCTACCACAGGAGCTACTCTGGATGCGTGTGCTTCCGCGTTAAAAAAAGCAGGCGCCTCAACCGTGCAGGCACTTACTCTGGCTAGAGAGAATTAACGAAAGGCAGGAATTAAGAATGGACATCATCATTGGCAGTAAAAACATGGAACTACCGGAAAGGGCCAGGGCGTATATAGAAAAAAAGCTCGGCAAGCTCAAACGAAGACTTGATGACATAAAAGAAATCAGGGTAGACGTGTCAGAAGAAAAAACCAAGGCGAAAAAGGACCGGTTTATAATCCGCATCGTCCTTGATTGTCATTCTACACTCTTGCATACCGAAGAAAGAGGTCAAACCATCCAGTCAGCGATGGACAAAGCTCTGCCGATAACAGAGCGCCAATTTGAACGCTGGAAGGGAAAACTCGAGGACCGTGGCAAGAATGCTCTACCAACCGGAATCGCTATGTCTCCTCCTTCAGAAACAGAAGCGGCGCCCCCGACAGAACACAAACCCATAGTCAAGGTTAAACACTTCCCCATCAAGCCCATGCCGCTTGAAGAAGCTGCTGACCAAATGGAGCTTTTAAACCACGATTTTTTCCTGTTTACCAACTCGGAAAACAACAGGGTTAACCTTCTTTATCGCAGGAAGGACGGTGATTACGGCCTCATTGACCCCGATTCACAATAATTGTCTGCCCCTCGCTTATAGCGCATTTTATACCTCTCGGGGGTGGATCGGTATTCTGGCATCCTCACGAGGCATCCGAAAACTGATTCTACCCCGGGAATCACGTTTGCTGGCATTATCAATGCTGGGGGATTTGAGCAACGCAATGCACGATACAGACTGTTTTAAACAGCTGGAGCAAACTTTGCATGCTTATTTTAATGGCGAAATAGTTATTTTTGACCAGAAGATCGATCTTGAAGGTTATACCGCATTTATGCAAAAGGTTTGGGAAGTAACCCGGGAAATTGGTTACGGGAAAACAGCTTCTTACCAGGAAATAGCCGCCAAAGCAGGCAGCCCCAGAGCTTTCAGGGCAACTGGGCAGGCATTGAAACGAAACCCGGTACCCATAATAATTCCCTGCCACCGAATTATCGCCAGCAGCGGACAGGTTGGAGGATTCAATGGAGGAATTGCATTAAAGCAAGATTTACTCCAGATGGAGCAGGCAGGGCTTCTCAAAGTTAAGCCTACAAGCTCAAGAGCCAGGCATATTTAATTTTATGTATTCAGACTCCCAGCGTTCAACCAGGCCGTGCTCTGCAAAACTGTAATAACCATCCTGCGTGATTATCAGGTGGTCAAGCACCTTTAGCTGCATAAATATTGCAGCAAAAACGAGTGTACGTGTAAGGTTCTTATCCTCCGGGCTTGGCTCAAGGCAACCTGATGGATGATTATGCGCAAATATAAGAGCACTGGCATGTTCTCTCAGGGCATCCTGCATCACTTCGCGCGGATAAACAGCACTACGGTTAACAGTCCCTTCAAAAAGAGTTTTTTCTTCTATCAACTGATTGCGATTGTTAAGGTAAAGAACCTTAAAAACTTCCCGGGGTCGTGATGCTATGGAAATCTTGAGATAATCAAATACATCTTCTGCACTGGAATAAGAAATCCCGGTATCGATCGTCCTGTCTCGAATCAAACGCTGGCTGACGTCTCTTATCAGTCGCAGGGCAATAGTACTCCGTTCACCCAGCCCTTCAATCCTGGCCAGCTCCTCGCTGGGTGCCTCCAGAACTCCTTTGAGATTTTTGAACCTTCTGATCGCTT
>Ga0265293_10012611_pt1 | contig 11176 bp, 5 predicted proteins | sample Munlanlewell138R_FD_192505 | JGI IMG/M metagenome (GOLD analysis project Ga0265293, IMG submission 192505) | Leachate microbial communities from a municipal landfill in Southern Ontario, Canada - Leachate well 138R | ecosystem: Engineered > Solid waste > Landfill > Unclassified | place: Canada... | reverse complement strand
GGGTCAGCGGGCCGCGCAGCACCGAGAGCTTCGTCCAGGCCGTCGTCGGCTTCTGAATCACGGGGAGACAGGCCATGGCCCGCAAATCATCTTGCCTCATTACTCTGTGCCTCGCACTGACTCCAGTGGCCGCCGTGGTGGCGCAGGTAACCGGCGTCGACCTGGCCGACAAGCCGATGGCCTCGGGTACCAGCGGCGAAGTCAAGCCGAACGTGATGATCGTGCTCGACGACTCGGGCAGCATGACCTGGACCTACATGCCGGACAAGGCGGTCTCCTTCCACGGCAGGTACGGCTACATCAGCAGCCAGTGCAACGCCGTCTATTACGACCCGGACGTCACCTATGCGCCGCCGGTCAAGGCGGACGGAAGTTCGTATCCGGCTGCCGAATTCGACAATGCCCGGGACGATGGATTCGATACCTCTGCCTACTCCGGCAAGCGGGATCTCGGCAACGATTTTTACCCGAACCGCTTCACGCCGGAATCAGCCAATAACACCTACAACAGCGGCTCATACAAACCCTACAAAAGCTATCCGCTCGACAGCGACGGCGCGACGACCGACGAGCAAGGCGGCGTTCCGGCGTTCTACTACGCCTACAAAGGTTCACAGAGCAAAAAAGACTACATAAACACCGACTCCACCTTCTACGAGGAGTGCAACAGCAAAATCGGCAGCACACCGGGCAGCAATGTCTTCGAGAAGCGTCGCCTGGCCACGACGATGACGACAACGATCGCCGTCAGCGGATCGAGTTCGACCAGCGTGACCAGCATCAAGGTGAACGGCGTCGAGTTGATGTCGGGTCAGAGCTCGTCGAGCAGCAAGGCAAGTACCGTTGCCTCGAGAGTCGCTGCGAAAATCAGCAAAGGCGGCTACAGCGCGACGTCATCGGGTTCGGTCATCACGATCACCGGGCCGGCGAGCGCTGCCAACCATGTCCCGGTGGTCACGAAGTCCGGGTCGATGACGTTCACGACCGACATCTTCCCCGAAACCGATCCGGTGAAGCTGACCAACTTCGCCAACTGGTACAGCTATTACCGCACGCGCATCCTGACCGGCAAGACGGCAGTCGGCCGCGCCATGGCCACGCTGCCCGAGCCAGGCAACTACCGGATCGGGTACCGGGTACTCAATGGCGGCAAGTCCAGCTGGCAGGCGATCGACGATTTCTGTGCCGCCGACGGTTGCGCGCAGCGCACGGATGTCTACGCCAGACTGTATGACACGGATCCGGCCGGGGGTACGTACCTGCAGAAAGTACTTGCCGAAGTGGGGCGCATGTATGCCGGCAAGTCGACACCGGACCCGGTGCAGTACTCCTGCCAGCAGAACTTCACGATCCTGACCACGGATGGGTTCTGGAACGAGACGTCGGGTTCGAGGCCCTCCAACGTCGGCTACGAGATGGACGGCAGCACGAAGATCGGCAACGAGGACGGAGCTGCTCCACGGCCGTACTGGGATGGTGCTTCCACCCAGAAGGTGGAGACCTGGACTCGATACGAGTATTCGGCAGGGAACTGCACGTACCGCTCCGGGCGGAGCACAAAAAGCGGCAAGCAACTCCTGAAGCAGAAGCAGCAGAAGACGGTCACCACAATGATCGACCCGCCGGGCGCGACGACCACCATCGACTGGACCGACGTGGGCAATGCCAGTGCGGAAACAAGCTGCTCGGCCGGCAGCGTGACGATTCCCAGTCCGAACCCGTCCACTCCGACGCTTGCCTCCAGCAACACGAATTCGTCAGGCGGCAGCAACCACTCACTGGCCGACGTCGCGATGCACTACTACGCGAACGATCTGCGCGACGGCACCTCGGCGCAGTGCAAGGCGGCGGACGGATCCGGCCAGGACGTATGCGAGAACAATGTGCCCGGCTCGGGCCTGGACAAGGCCAGTCACCAGCACATGACGACGTTCACGCTCGGCCTGGGCGTGAGCGGCAAGCTGCAGTACTGCGAAAACTACGACTCGGGCGGCTGCCCGGATTTCGAGGCGATTCGCCAGGGCACGAAGAACTGGCCGGCTCCGTCCGACAATGACCTGACGACGGTCGACGATCTCTGGCACGCAGCCGTCAACGGCCGCGGCAAGTACTTCAGCGCGCAATCGCCCGAAGCGATGTCCAGGGGCGTGCAGAAGGCACTGGCGGGCGTGTCGGCGCGCACGGCCTCGGCGGCGGCGGCAGCCACGTCGAACCTCGAGCCGATTGCCGGCGACAACGACGCCTATACCGCGATGTACACGACCGTCGACTGGGACGGCGACATCACGGCGCGCTCGCTCGATCTGGCCACCGGCGCCGTCGACGAAGACAGCAACTGGTCGGCACAGGAGAAACTGGACGCAAAGGTCGGGCCGGCCAGCGACAGTCGGACCATCTATTTCAACAGTAATGGTTCGCTCAAGAGCTTCGTGCCGGGCAACCTGGGCCCGCAGATCACGGCCAACATGTTCGCGCCTGGCCCGACCAATCCGGGCGGGCAACTCTCGCAGTATCCCGACCTGACCTCGGCGCAGCAGGACCAGGCGACTCAACAATCGATGATCAACTTCCTGCGCGGACAGACGCAGCACGAAGACGAAAACGAAAACTCGTGGAAGCTGTACCGCGACCGCACGCACGTGCTCGGCGACATTGTCAACGGTGCTCCGGTCTTCGTGCGCAAGCCGCCGTTCTCGTATGCGGACGATGGCTACGCCCAGTTCGCGGCCGGCAAGGAGAACCGCCAACCGGTGATCTACGCCGGCGGCAACGACGGCATGCTGCACGCCTTCAGCGGCGAGACCGGCGAGGAACTCTGGGCCTTCATCCCGGCCGCCGTCCTGCCCGATCTCTACAAGCTGGCCGATCGCAGCTATTCGACCAACCACCGCTTCTATGTCGACGGGCCGATCGTTGTCGGTGATTTCTGCCCGCAGGCCTCGTGCACGGCCGCCCAGTGGAAGACGATCCTCGTCGGCGGCCTGGGCAAGGGCGGTCGTGCGTATTACGCGCTCGACGTGACCAATCCGTCTTCGCCGTCGCTGCTGTGGGAATTCACCGACAAGAACCTCGGCTACACCTTCGGCAACCCGGTGATCACCAAGGTGAACGGCCAGTGGGCGGTGATCGTTGCTTCGGGCTACAACAACAATGCACCCTGGGGCAACAGTTCCAGCGGCGACGGCAAGGGGCGCTTGTTCGTGCTGAATGCGGCCACGGGCGGGGTCATCCGGGAAATCAACACCGACAACACGAACGATGTGACGAAAAGCGGCATTGCGCGCATCAACAACTGGGTCGACGACACGCTGGTCGACAACAGTACCGAGCACGTCTACGGCGGCGATCTCGGCGGCAATGTCTGGCGCTTCGACGTCGGTGCCGGCACGGCCACGAAGATCACGACCATCGGCCAGGGCAGTGTCGGCACTCAGCCGATCACGACCAAGCCGGAACTGGCCAGCATCCGCGTCAACGGCACGCCGACCCGCGTACTGCTGATCGGCACCGGCCGCTATCTCGGGGTAACCGACATCAGCTCGACGAATGTCCAGTCGCTGTACGCGATCAAGGACGACCTGGAGTCACCGCCGTATGGCACCTTCCGCAGCCATCAGAAAGTCATCGTGCAGGATCTGACGGCCGCCAACGGCCGCCAGGTGTCCTATTCGGCGATGGGGGCCGACAGTATCGGCTGGTACATGGACTTCGACGTCAAGAACGGCGAGCGCGTCAACGTCGACCCGAAATACCAGATGGGCTGGTGGATCGTGCCGAGCAACATTCCCGACCCGAACGTCTGCAACATCGGCGGCACAAGCTGGCTGTACTTCATCGACCCCTGGCCGACGCGGGACCGCGAGTCGGAAATCGTCTGGGCGGTCAGTGTGGGCAATGCGCTCATCGTCGGCATCAACGTGATCAAGCTGCCCAACGGCAAGATCACGACGATCGTGACGACGTCGGACGCGAAGTACCCGGCCTTCGGCAATCCACCCACGCCCTCGGATGCCACCCTGCGCCGCATCAGCTGGCGCGAGCTGAACCGCTGAACGCACCGGGCGCGCCGCAGCCGGTCCGGTGCGGCTGCCGGCGCCGACACCTCGCTGGAAACAGCGCCCGGGCGGGTGACGTCAGGAGAAGCTGCGGCTGGCTGCGCTACCCGCAACAGCAGCCGCGGCACGCGCCTGGCCAGCGGCTTGCGCTGCGGATGCCGGGCGCGCAGTCTACTGCGTGTTTTCGGTCCAGCCGCCGCCGAGCACCCGATACAGCGTGACCCGGTTGACCTGCTCGGCCAGCTGCGTCGAGATCAGCGACAGCTGGGCGCCGTGCAGCGTGCGCTGCGCATCGAGCAGCACCAGATAGCTGTCGCTGCCGGCCTCATAGCGCGCCCGTGCCAGCTCTTCGGCGCGGGCCGCGGCGGCGACCAATGCCGCCTGGGCCGCCTTCTGCTCGGCCAGCGTGCGCGTGAGCGCGAGCGCATCGGCCACGTCACGGAAACCCGACTGGATCGCCCGCTCGTACTGTGCCAGCGCAATGTCGCGCGCGGCTTCGGTCGCCTCCAGCGAAGACTGCAGCGCGCCTCCGGTGAAGATCGGCACCGTCATGCGCGGGCCCCAGGTCCAGAAACGTGATCCGGAGCCGAACAGGCCGGACAATTCGCTGCTGGCGCTGCCGATGCCGGCGGTCAGTGAAATGGACGGAAAGAACGCCGCGCGCGCCGCACCGATGTTCGCATTGGCGGCCCGCAACTGATGCTCGGCCTGCTGCACGTCGGGACGACGCAGCAGCACTTCCGACGGCACACCGGCCGGCAGCGCACCCAGCCCGCTGACCTCGGGACGGGACGATTCCGGCTGCTGCGCTTCGTCGACCGGCGCACCGGCCAGCAGCACCAGCGCATTGCGGTCCTGCTCGACCAGACCGGCGAAGCGCGAGGCATCGGTGCGCGCCTGCTCGACGGCGGTGCGTGACTGGCTCAGATCGAGTTCCGATACCGCACCGAGCTCGAAGCGCTTGACCATCAGCGCCAATGCCTCTTCCCGGTTGGCGAGTGCGGCCTGGGCGACACGCATCGATTCGCGATCCGCCATCCAGCGCAGCCACGCAGCGGAGACTTCGGCCACCAGGCTCAGCTGTGCGGCGCGCTGCGCGCTTTCGGTCGCCAGATACTGCTCGAGCGCCGCCTCGGCCAGATTGTGTACCCGACCGAAGAAATCGAGTTCGAAGGCGGCCAGCCCCAGCGCCACCGAATACTGGCTGCGCATGCCGGCACCGCTGGCGCGTGTGGCGCTGGCGTCGATGCCGACGCCCGGCAACTGCTCGGCGCGCTGGACCCGGTACAGCGCGCGCGCCTGCTCGACGCGCAGGGCAGATACGCGCAGATCGCGATTGTTCTCCAGCGCCGTGGCGATCCACTGCGTCAGCGACGGATCGGTGAAGAATGCGCGCCAGCCGACATCGACCGTGCCGCGCGTGCCGGTGAGCACGCCATCAGCGTGCGCCGCTGGTGCCGCCCCTGCGGTAACCGGCTCTTTCGGCCAGTGGTCGCGCAATCCGGCGTCAGCCTGCGGCAGTTCCGGCGCGAGGTTGACACAGGCACCAAGCGACAGCGACAGTGCCACGCTCACGGCGATCGCCAGTTGCCGCGCGCCGATGGATGCGGCCGACCCGGACTCCGGCGCCATCCCCGCCATCCCTTCCTCGCGGCATCCGGATCGCAGCGCAGCGCGGCCGCTGCGCGCCTGCTGCCGCTCAGAACCCGTGGTCGTTCGTTTTGTCATCGTGAATCCATCGAGATGTCCGGTGCCGCCGGATCGACCGCAGCCGCAGCGCCTTCGCCCGTCTGCCCATCCGTCGCGCCTGGCCCGCGCCGCCGAAACAGCTTGCGCACGAGCACGAAGAACATCGGCACGAAAAAGATACCGAGGAAAGTGCCGAACAGCATGCCGCCGAGCACCCCGGTGCCGATCGCATTCTGTGCCCCCGAGCCGGCGCCGCGCGCCGTGGCCAGTGGCAGCACGCCGAAGCCGAAGGCCAGCGAGGTCATGACGATCGGACGCAGGCGGTCGCGCACGGCGTGCATCGTCGCATCGAGCAGGGAAGCGCCACGATCGATGTAGTCCTGCGCGAAGGCGACGATCAGGATCGCATTCTTGCTCGACAGGCCGACGGTCGTGAGCATTGCCACCTGGAAATAGACGTCGCGCTCCAGACCGCGCAGCGAAGCGAACACGGTCGTGCCGAGCACCCCGAGCGGCGCGATCAGCAGGACCGCCGTCGGAATCGTCCAGCTCTCGTACATCGCCGCCAGGCACAGGAACACGAACAGCGCCGACAGCGTATACAGCAGCGGTGTCTGCGCTCCGGCCTGGCGCTCCTGGTAGGACAGGCCACTCCACTCGATGCCGAAGCCCGGCGGCAGCTGTGCGACGATGTCCTCGATCGCCTGCATCGCCTCGCCCGAGCTCACGCCCGGCGCCGGCTCGCCGTTGATCTCCACGGCCGAGACGCCGTTGTAGCGCTCGAGCCGCGGCGAGCCGAAATCCCAGCGCCAGCTGGCAAAGGCCGAGAACGGCACCATCTCGCCGGCGGCGTTGCGCACGTTCCACAGGCGGAAGTCTTCCGGCACCATGCGGAAAGGCGCGTCGGCCTGCATGTAGACGCGCTTGACGCGGCCGCGATCGAGGAAGTCGTCGATATAGCGCCCGCCCCAGGCGATCGACAGCGTCGTGTTGACATCGCTCATCGCCAGCCCGAGCGCTCCGGCCTTGCGCGTATCGATGTCCAGGCGCAGCTGCGGCGTGTCTTCCTGCCCGTTCGGACGCACATTGGCCAGCAGCCGGTTCTGCATCGCGGCGCCCAGCAACTGGTTGCGTGCGCCGACGAGCGCGTCATGGCCCTGGCCGGCGTTGTCCTTCAGGAAAAAGACGAAGCCGCTGGCATTGCCCAGTTCCGGGACGGCCGGCGGCGTGAAGGCGAAGACGAGTGCGTCGCGGATGCCCGCGAACGCGCCCATCGCCCGCTGGGCGACCGCTGTGGGCGACAGCGCATCCGTCACGCGCTCGCTCCAGTCCTTGAGCTTGACGAACGCGACGCCGGTGTTCTGGCCGGTGCCGGCAAAACTGAAACCGAGCACGTCGAAGACCGATGCGGCCGCATCCTTCTCGTTGTCGAAGAAATGGTCCTCGACCAGGCGCATCGATTCCAGCGTGCGCTCCTGGGTGGCGCCGACGGGAGCCTGCATCTGGACGAACAGGACACCCTGGTCTTCCTGCGGCAGGAAAGCCGTCGGCAGGCGGAAAAACAGCACGAAGACGAGCACGACGAGCGCGGCGAAGATCAGCAGCCCGATCCAGTTGCGCGCGATCAGGCCGCGGACCACTCCGCGATAACCGGAACTGGCGCGGTCAAAGCCGCGGTTGAACCAGCCGAAGAACCCTCGCCGCGGTCCGTGTTGTGCGTCCGTGGTGCGCATCATCGTCGCGCACAGCGCCGGCGTCAGAAACAGGGCGACCAGCACCGACAGCGCGACGGCCGAGACGATCGTGGCCGAGAACTGGCGATAGATGATGCCGGTCGAGCCGCTCATGAAGGCCATCGGCAGGAACACGGACGACAGCACCAGTCCGATACCGACGAGCGCGCCGCTGATCTCCTTCATCGACTCCCGGGTTGCCTCGACCGGACCGAGCTTCTGCTCGCGCATCACGCGCTCGACGTTCTCGACGACGACGATCGCGTCATCGACCAGCAGTCCGATCGCCAGCACCATCGCGAACATGGTCAGCATGTTGATCGAGAAGCCCAGCGCCGACAGCACGCCGAAGGTGCCCAGCAGGACGATCGGCACGGCAATCGTCGGAATCAGCGTGGCGCGGAAATTCTGCAGGAACAGGTACATCACGAGAAAGACGAGCAGGATCGCCTCGCCCAGCGTCTGCACCACGCCGGTGATCGCCGTGCGCACGAAGGGCGTCGTATCGTACGGAATGACCGCCTGCAGCCCCGGCGGGTAGAAGGGTTCCAGTTCGGCCAGGCGCTGTTCGATGGCGCGCGCGGTATCGAGCGCATTGCCTCCCGAGGTCAGTGAAATGGCCACGCCGGTGGCCGGCTTGCCGTTGTAGCGGCTCAGGAAACCGTAGCTGTCCGCACCGAGTTCGACGCGTGCGATGTCGCCGAGCGTCAGCAGCGACCCGTCGGGTTCGCTGCGCACGACGATGCGGCGGAATTCCTCGGCGGTCTGCAGGCGGCCGTGCGCCGTGACCGTCGCCGTCAACTGCTGCCCGGCGACCGCGGGCGTGCCACCGATCTGACCGACCGACACCTGCTGGTTCTGCGCCTGCACCGCGGCGACCACATCGGTCGGCGCGAGGCTGTAGGTGGCAAGCTTGTTCGGATCGAGCCAGATGCGCATCGCGTACTGCGCGCCGAAGACCTGGATGTCTCCGACCCCGGGCACGCGGCTGAGCGGATCGACCAGATTGGCCACCACATAGTCCGCAATGTCGTTGCGGTCCATGCGATCGTCGCCCGAGACGAAACCGATGACGACCAGGAATCCGGTACTCACCTTGGATACGCTCACGCCCTGACGCTGGACTTCCTGCGGCAGCAGCGGCATGGCCAGCTGCAACTTGTTCTGGACCTGCACCTGGGCGATGTCGGGGTTGACCGCATTGTCGAACGTCAGCGTGATGTTCGCAAAACCGTTGGAGTCGCTGTTGGAGGCGAGATAGAGCAGACCGTCGAGCCCCTTCATGTTCTGCTCGATGATCTGCGTCACCGAATTCTCGACGTCGGCCGCCGAGGCGCCCGGCCAGGTCGCGCGGATCGAGACCGCCGGCGGTGCGATGCTCGGGTATTGCGAGATCGGCAGCGTGAAGATCGACAGGCCACCGGCGATCATGATCACGATCGCCAGCACCCAGGCAAAGATCGGCCGCCCGATGAAGAATTGCGACATGAGACCGCCGTCGTTCAGTCCGCGGCCGCGCCGGCCGGCGCTGCTTGATCTCCGGCCGGCACCGCGTTCTGCCCGGTCGCCACTTCCACCGGCCGGACCTTGCCGCCGGGTTGCGCCTTCTGCAGCCCTTCGACGATGACCCGGTCACCGGCCTGCAGGCCATCGTCGATCAGCGTGCGCTGGCCGACGGTGCGATTCGCCTGCACCGGACGCGGCTGCACGACGTCGTCGGCATCGACGACGATGACAGCGGCGCCACCCTTCGGATCGCGCAGCACCGATTGCGTCGGCACGAGAATGCCATCGCTGCGCTCGCCGACGCTGATGATCGCGCGCACATACATGCCCGGCAGCAGCCACTCGTCCGGGTTCGGCACCTCGACGCGCAACAGGAAGCTGCCGGTGCCCGGTTCGACGCTCAGGTCGGCGAACGTCAGCTTGCCCTTGTGCGCGTAGGGGCTGCCGTCCTCGAGCACGATCGTCACCGGAATGTCCGTCGTCGCACTCAGCTTGCCGGCCTCGATCTCGCGGCGCAACTGCAGCAACTCGGTGGCCGACTGGGCCACGTCGACGTACATCGGCGCGAACTGCTGGACCGTCGCCAGCGCGGTCGCCTGGTTGGCGGTCACGAGTGCCCCGACCGTGACCGTCGACTTGCCGATCCGGCCGCTGATCGGCGAACGGATGCTGGCGTGTTCGAGCGTGATGCCGGCGTTGCGCTGCGCGGCCTGCGCCGCCTTCAGATCCGCCTGCGCCTGACGCAACGCGGCCACGGCGTTGTCGTGATCCTGCTTGCTGACCGCATTCACCCGCGCCAGATCGGTGATGCGCCGGGCCTGCAGTTCAGCCGACTCCAGCGTCGCCTGCGCACGGGCCACGGCTGCCGCCGCGCTTTCGACCGAGGCGCGGTAGGTGTCGTCTTCGAGCTGGTACAGCGGCTGACCGGCGCGCACCTGGCTGCCTTCCTGGAACAGGCGCTTGTGCACGATGCCGGTGACCTGCGGACGCACTTCGGCCACCAGGAAGGGGCGGGTGCGCCCGGGAAGTTCACGCGTGAGCGTGACCGGCTCCGGCTGCACCGTCAGGACAGTGACTTCGGGCGGCGGCATCGCTGCCGGCTGCGCCTGTGATGCGGGGACGCCGGAATCGCAGGCGCCCAGCAGCGTCAGGCCCGAGACGGCGATCACGGCGGTCAGCCGGCGTGCTCCTGGGGTCGACAGCAAGCGCAACGGAATCTCCCGAAAAAAGATCAAGGATAACGGTTCCGGCAGGCGGGCATTCGCACCACCGATGAATGGTGCTGGCGGCCGAAGCCAGCCGAACGGGGCCATCCGCCCGCCAGGCCGGTTCCGGATGCCATGACCTGAAGAGCCCGTGCCGGACACTCGCTCCGGCGAGTGCGACGGAGCCGTCTGATATTTCCGGAACGTGTCGGAGCAGCCGCGCACGCGTCCTGCGTGGAGGGTCTCAAGGCAGGCTGTCGTGCGGATGAGGAGCCGGGGCGCCGGTCAGGTCCAAGCGCGGGCGTCGGCCCGCGGGGCGCAGGGATCAGGCGGGCACGAGGCCGCCGCACCGAAGCCGCCTCGGCCATCCCCAGACCGACCCGAACTGTCCCGGGGTCGGTCGGACGCTTATTGCCGGCTGCGGAACCTGCGCAGCGCAGCGATCTGCGCCATGGCAGCGGCCAGCTCGGCCTGGGCCTTGGCATAATCGATCGCGCCCTCGCGGTTGGCCAGCGCCTCTTCGGCGGCCCGGCGTGCCTCTTCGGCCTTGGCTTCGTCGAGGTCGCGCCCGCGGATGGCCGTATCGGCCAGTACGGTGACACGGTTGGGCTGCACTTCGAGGATGCCACCGGCGACGAAGACGAATTCCTCTTCGTTCTGGCCGGCAACCTTGATGCGCACGGCTCCGGGCCGGATCCGGGTGATCAGCGGAGCGTGCTGCGGAAAGATGCCAAGCTCCCCCGACTCGCCGGGCAGCACCACGAAATCGGCCTGGCCTTCAAAGATCGATTGTTCGGCGCTGACGACGTCGACGTGAATGGTGTGCATGGATCTCGTGTGTCGTGTAGGGAACGGGAAACTGCCGGGGCGGGCTGCACGGACGCGCCGTGCGGAGCCCGCCGCAAGCCCCGCTTACAGGGTCTTCGCCTTCTCGAATGCCTCTTCGATCGTGCCGACCATGTAGAAGGCCTGCTCGGGGAGTTCGTCG
>Ga0265293_10012610_pt1 | contig 11176 bp, 11 predicted proteins | sample Munlanlewell138R_FD_192505 | JGI IMG/M metagenome (GOLD analysis project Ga0265293, IMG submission 192505) | Leachate microbial communities from a municipal landfill in Southern Ontario, Canada - Leachate well 138R | ecosystem: Engineered > Solid waste > Landfill > Unclassified | place: Canada... | reverse complement strand
GCTAGTTTAGACAAGGATATCATCCTTCTTTCCGCCCTTCTACAAACTGTTCTTGCTACATGGAGGTAGGCTGATTTTTTGCCTGAACCTGGCACAATAAAACCCTCCTTATTTTCCAATTTCCCCATATAGTAGTCTACTAGGTCTTCCAAGCTTTTAATGTCTTCTTCCACTATGTGGTGAGCAACCTTACTTTGGTCTTCTGTGGCTAGGTTGGTGGCCACTGTAAAAAGTTTGTTTTGAATGTCAAATATTTCATCATGCATTCTTTCATCTTCCACATAGTTTTTTGCCAAACCTAAAAATGTCCCTAGTTCGTCCACCGTACCATAGCTTTCAACCCTTATGTCATCCTTAGATACTCTTTTATTGTCAAATAGTGAGGTCTTTCCCTTGTCGCCTGTTTTTGTATAAATATTCATATCCATCCTCCTTATTTTTTTGGTGGCCTTGGACCATAATATTGGTAATAATCTACTTTTATTCTTCCATTATATAATTTTCTTTTTCTATCTGCTTTTGCCCCATAAAGTTTTTCAAATTCTTCCTCAGAGGTAATCAGGTATATGGACCAGGTTTTAAGACTTCCATACTTTGCCCCAAAGTCCCTATATAGCTGATGGATTTCATCTCTTTCCCCAATTCTCTCCCCATATGGTGGATTTGTAATTACTACCCCATAGTCTGTAGGTATATCTACCTCTCGCATATCCTTCATAAAGAATGATATGTCATCTTCTAGCCCAAGGTTTGCAGCATTGTCCCTAGCCCTTAGTATAGACCTCTTATCAGTATCACATGCAAGTATATGGAGTTGGCTATCATTGTCTATTAAGGAGAGTGCTTCTTTTCTTGCTTGGGACCAGGCTTCCTTCTTTATCCTTGACCATCCTTCTGCTGCGAATTCCCTATCTAAACCCGGTGCTATGTTTCTACCTATTAGGGCTGCTTCTATGGGAATGGTGCCAGAACCGCAGAAGGGATCCAAAAGCACTCTATCCTTATTCCAGTAGGAAAGGAGTATCATGGCTGCTGCTAGGGTTTCCTTGATGGGTGCATCCCCAGCCCTATCCCTGTAGCCTCTTTTGTGGAGGCCTTCTCCAGATGTGTCTATGGTTAGGGATGCCATATCTTTCAAAATAGAAACCTCTACAGTATACTTGGCACCTGTTTTCTCAAACCAGTCTCTTTTATACTTGGTTTTCAGTTTTTCTACTATAGCCTTTTCAACTATCCTCTGGCTATCTGATATACTATAAAGCTTTGAATTGATACTTTTTCCTTCTACCACAAAGTTCCCATCTTCTTCTATCCATTCGTCCCAGGGTAGTTCCTTGGTCCTATCAAACAATTCTTCAAAACTTAGGGCCTTAAATTCTCCAAGCCTTACCAATATCCTATCAGCTGTTCTTAGCCATAAGTTAGCCCTTGGTATATCCTCCTCTGTTCCCCAAAAGATTACCTTTCCATTTTCAACTTTTATATCCTTATATCCCAAATCTTCTAATTCTCTTTTTGCTATAGCCTCTAATCCAAATGTAGTTGTTGCAATTAGTTGAATTTTATCCATTTAATCTCCACCTTGTTTTCTCTATATCTGTATTATATCTTAATTATATGATATTTGTAATAAATATGGGGATTTTTTCATATTTAGGGTATATAAAAATAGAAATAAACTTAAGAAATGAAAGGAGAATGGGATTTTGAAGAAAATAGGAGAATTTTATCAAAGTGGAGACTGGAAAGGTGAAAAACATGTACCTGTAATCCATGCACCAGAATCTGTTAAGGCTGACGAATATGTTGAATTAAAGGTGCTTATAGGGGAAGAAATTGCCCATCCAAATACACTAGAACACTATATTGGGTGGATTAAGGTTTATTTTGTAGCTGAAGGAAGCAAATTCCCTGTTGAAATTGGTACTTATGATTTCTCAGCCCATGGAGAAAATCAACTGTACACAGATGCATATGTGGTAACTAGATTTAAAACTGAAAAATCAGGAACAATTTTTGCAACAAGTTACTGCAATATCCATGGTATCTGGGAAAATAGTGTAGAATTAAAGGTAGAGGGTTAAAAACCCTCTCTTTCCACCTTGACAGGTGGATTTTTTTATATTAATATACTTTTAACGATAGACAAACAATTGCCAAGCAGTTGTCAAGCAATAGTCAAGCGATTGTTAGTAAGCCAAAAGCTGAAAGCGTAAAGGTTCTAGGGTCAGGGCTTGAAGGTCACGGGCGACCAAAGGTGCGCCCCTACGAATGACCCGGATTGATATTTTCCTGTCTAACTGATGGCTGACTAACTGTGTTCAGTCGACAGGGTCGTCGGCCCCTACAAGTAAATATAGGCTTTGACGGAATTAGTAGTTTATTTTGTTAAATATAGAGAGTAGGCTGGTGGTGGAAGGTCTGCAACGTAAAAATAAACGAATTACGGCTCCTGAGTCTCAATGGGAAATCATTGCGTCCACTCTGCGTTAAAGGGTTTGAGGCTGATGCGAATTAAGGTGGTACCACGGGTGTTTCTCGTCCTTTTGGATGTGAACACCCTTTTTTAATATAAATGAGGTGAGAAAAATGAAAAATGTTTTTGATACTTTAACGGAAAGAGGTTTTATTGACCATGTTACTTTTGAAGATGAGCTAAGAGAACTGTTGGGCAAGGAATCTGTAACTTTTTATATAGGTTTCGACGGAACTGCAGACAGCCTTACGCTAGGCCACTATCTTCAGATAATGGTTATGAAGCATATGCAAAATGCTGGTCATAGGCCTATCGCCCTTTTGGGTGGTGGAACTACTATGATTGGAGACCCCTCTGGTAGGACTGAAATGAGAAAGGTTATGACAAAAGAGTTTATAGACAATAATACAAAGAGATTTGAAAAGCAGTTTAGAAGGTTCTTAGACTTTAGTGATGACAAGGCCCTTATGGTGAACAATGCCAACTGGCTGCTTGACCTAAATTTTCTTGATTTCATGAGGGAAATAGGGGTTCATTTTTCAGTCAATAGGATGTTGACCTTTGATGCCTACAAAAATAGGTTGGAGGAAGGTCTTACCTTCTTTGAATTTGGCTATATTCTAATGCAATCCTATGATTACTTGCATCTATTTAGAGAACACAATTGTAAAATCCAAATAGGTGGTAGTGACCAATGGTCAAATATTCTTGGTGGTTGCGAATTAATCCGAAAGATTGAAGGGGGAAAATCCTATGTTTTGACTATCAATCTTTTAACTACAGCCTCAGGTGTAAAAATGGGTAAAACTGAATCAGGAACTATTTGGCTGGATGCTGAAAAAACTTCCCCCTATGACCTATATCAATATATAAGGAATACTGATGATAGGGATGTAGAGAAGTTCTTAAGTCTCTTAACCTTCCTTCCTATGGATGAGGTAAAAAGGTTAGGAACCCTTGAAGGTGCAGGGATAAATAAGGCAAAGGAAGTTTTGGCCTTTGAAGTAACAAGAGATGTCCATGGCGAAGAAGAAGCTAGGAAGGCCCAGGATGCTGCAAGAGCCCTATTTTCAGGTGCCTCAGAAGAAGGTTCTATCCCCTATAGTGAAGTTAAAAGTTCCTTATTTAAGGATGGGATGGGGATTATAGACTTACTAAACCTTGCAGGACTAATCAAATCCAACAGTGAAGGTAGAAGATTAATTCAACAGGGTGGTATAAGTATAGATGATGAAAAGGTGGATTCTATAGAAAGACTAGTTGACCTAGATGAATTTAAGGAGGATAAAATCCTAATCAGAAAGGGCAAAAAAGTATATCACCAAATAAGGCTTATAGATTAAAAACCAGGAAAAATAAAGGTAGGGGTGACCCTACCTTACCTAATTTTATAAGACTTGGGTAATTTCCCATGCCTATCCATCTGAACCAATAACTGATGGTTTAACTTCCTTCCCTTCAGTGCTATACTCCTAATTAGTTACAAAATTATTACAAATCCAAGGAGGAAGAACATGTTTAAAAATAGGAAGTTTAAAGTATTTTCAATATTAGCTGTTTTGTTGATACTATCAACAGTTGGACATGCTGCAGGTTATTACAAGAACAATACTTATAATGTAGAGCATAAATTCTATGATGAGTATACTAATAGGGATTATAACTACAATTGGCAGGTTACTACTTATTCAAATGGATGGGGAAACTCTAGTCCATCTAAACCAGAGTCAAAACCTGTGGTTCCAGAAAAACCAAGTAAACCAGCACCACCGGTAAGACCAGAGTATCCTGGAAATCAAAATAAACCATCTCTACCAGAGAATCAGGACAGGCCATCTTTACCAAATGATGTAAATAAACCAAATCCACCTATTGTAGAGGAGAAACCAAGTGTACCAAACACAAATCTTTCACAAATAGAGTTGGAAGTTATAAGGCTGGTAAATATAGAAAGACAAAAAAATGGTTTATCTGCATTTACTACTTCTTCTCAATTATCAAATGTAGCTAGGGTAAAATCTGAAGATATGGCAAAGAATAACTACTTTAGCCATAATTCACCTAAATATGGTAGCCCCTTTGATATGATGAAGTCCTTTGGTATCAATTACAATACTGCTGGTGAAAATATAGCTATGGGTTATATATCTGCCCAATCAGTGGTAAATGGTTGGATGAATTCTTCCGGCCATAGGGCAAATATACTAAATCCTTCTTTCAAAACCATAGGGGTTGGTGCCTATACTGATGCAAAAGGAACCATCTATTGGACGCAAATGTTCACAAACTAGTTAATTATTAAACTATCATAGAAAAATAAAATTTTTAGTATATAATAATAGATAGGGTTTTTAAGCCCTATCTATTTTATATTTAATCATATATAGGGGTGAATTAATGGACAGACAAGAGGAAAGGGCACAATTACTGGGTACAGCCCCAGTAGAGAACTTACTGGTTAAGTTTTCCATCCCTGCTATTATAGGTATGTTGGTAAATGCCTTGTATAATATTGTTGATAGGATTTTTATAGGTCATGGTGTAGATGGAAGGGCTATAGGTGGTCTTTATGTAGGTATGCCTATGACTCTTATTCTTATGGCCTTTAGTATGCTAATAGGTATAGGGGGCAATACCCTATCTTCTATAAGGTTTGGCCAGGATAGAAAGGAAGATGCAGATAGGATTGCAGGAAATGCAATATTCTTCCTGCTTTTGATTTCTTCAATTATTTCTATTTTGGGTTTAATATTTTTAGAGCCTTTACTCTTAAGGTTTGGAGCAAGTCAGTCAAATATCGGTTATGCCAAGGACTATCTTAGGATTATACTTATAGGTGCACCTATACAGTCCCTAGGATTTGGAATGAACAACTTTATAAGAGGAGAGGGTAATCCAAAAATAGCCATGGTTACCATGCTAATAGGGGCTATCTTAAATACTATTTTGGACCCTATCTTTATATTTGTCTTTAATATGGGGGTAAAGGGGGCAGCCCTAGCTACTATTATTTCTCAAGCTGTTTCTACCCTATGGGTCATGTCTTATTTCCTAGGTGGTAAAAGTATGCTTACAATTAAAAGGGAGTACTTAAAACCTAGAATGCCTATATTCCTTGAAATAATATCCATAGGCTTCTCACCTTTTAGCATGCAACTGGCAGCTAGTTTAGTAACGGTTCTTTTGAATACTAATTTACAAAGATATGGTGGTGACCTAGCAACTTCCAGTATGGGGGTTATTAATTCTGTAACCATGCTTATACTAATGCCTATCTTTGGAATCAATCAAGGTGGACAACCAATTATTGGCTTTAATTATGGTGCCAAGGCCTATGACAGAGTGGTTCAAACCTTAAAGTATGCAATTATAGGGGCTTCTACCATAAGCATTATAGGTTTCATCTTCACCCAGTTCTTCCCAGATAAAATTATTAGCTTGTTTATATCTGATGAAGCTGACATTAAAGAGCTGATAAGCATTGCTGTACCTGGCTTGAGAATCTACCTATCCATGCTACCAGTTATTGGTTTTCAGGTGGTAAGCTCTGCATTTTTCCAAGCTACAGGCAAGCCTAAGCACTCTGCCTTTTTAAGTTTATCAAGGCAGGTTTTACTTCTGATTCCAGCACTTATAATCTTACCAAACTTATTCCAGTTAAAGGGTGTATGGATGGCTGGTGCCATGGCAGACTTTGTTTCATCATTGATTACTGCAATATTTTTATTTACCTTTCTTAAAAAAATAAAATCGCCTGATTATGAATAAAAGGACCTAAAGGTCCTTTATTGTTTTCACTAGCTGATTTACCATAGATGCAGTATAGCCCCAGATAATATAATCATTATATTGATAAAAGTAGATGGGTCTTCTGGGCTTCCTAAAATTATAGTCCCTGCCCTTTGGAATCAGGTTGTAGGGAAATTCTGCATTATACTTGGTTTCCATCTCTAGATAGTATTCTTTAGGCTGATTATTTAAAAAGTAATCCAAGGGTACTGTAAATACATGGTCAACTTCAGCAGGATTTGGTAAAATATCCTCTGCCCTTACCCCACTTACTAGGCCTAGGAAGCAGTGTATCCTCATATTAGAATAAGATATGAGATAATCCAATTCTCCTAGGACTTCTATGTTTTCTTCTCCTATATTAAGCTCCTCAATAGTTTCCCTGACTGCAGCTTCCATATAGCCTTCATTTTCTTCTAACCTTCCACCAGGAAAAGAAATCTCACCTGGTTGTGACTTTAGATCCATAGACCTAAGTTCAAAGATTAGTTCCCATCTATCATTGTTTTTTATTATGGGAATTAGTACCGCGAATTTTAACATAGGCTCTATAGATCCTACTTTTCTTTTTCTTAATCTTTTAACTAGTTTCTCTATCTCCAAATTCTTCATCCTTCATTTATCTCTTTGAAAAAATTTTCTGCAACATTTATTATTAGATTATCCTTGTTAAAGGCAGAGCTAATGTCAACCTTCTCCATAATTTTCCCTAGTATTCCATGGTCTATATTTTCTTCTTTTTGTTTAGGTCTTTTCTTAATCCTTACTTCATTCTTAAGTTCCTGGTAACTATATAGCTTAAACCTATCAACTTCTCTATTTTCCCCTAGTTTCTCCAACAATGAGATAATAAGCTCATCGTATGAGAAGTCTTTTTCTAAGCCTAGAATTGAACCTAGCTTGGGTATAGAGTATTCAAAGAGAACCCTTCTACTGTCTCCATATTTAAATCCTAGTAGACTGTTTATATCTTCCCTAATCTTTTCATCCAGGCTTAAGAGATATTTAAAACCAAAGTCCCTTGGGAAATCCGCTTCTATATAGTACCTTTCTCCTGCTAAGCCCCTTAAAGCTCTTAAACCATCATAGTAGCCTAGGTTTATATTTCTTCTTGCTGTTTCTGCCTCAAAGGTAAAAGAATGGCCTAAATCGTCTGAAGGAGAGATAGTTACTGTATTTATTTGGTCTCCATTTAACTTTCTGATAATCCCCCTGCCATGGGTTCTAACTAGGATTAATTCCTCATAGCCCTTCTTTTGCAATATCCTAAAGGGAAGATTGTCATAAATACCTCCATCCAAATATAGCTTTCCACCTAGCCTTTCAAATTTGAAAATAGGCAAGTAGGCAGAGGCCATAAGATAGTCCTTTAGTTCTCCATGGGGGATTTCGTCTATGGTGATTTCTACTGGTTTAAAATCTGAAAGATTAAAGGTTACTATACCAAAATCTTTGTGTGATGCCCTTATCCTGTCCTCATCTATATATTTGTCCAGCATAAATCTAAACTGATCTACACTGAATCCCCTTCCCCTAATAAGGTTTAAGGTCTTTTTACTTAGTTTTTTAAAATCCTCAAGGCTTAGCTCTGCTTCTGCAAAATCTGTGAAAATATTACCTTCTTCACCTACTATCATAGAATATGATATTTCATCCCAAAGTTGATAGCAAACATCATAGTCTCCCTGCACTATCATGGCACCATTTAGGGCTCCTATGGAGGTTCCTGCTACTCCTTGGATATCAATTCCTTCTTCTAGTATGGCCTTATAGGCTCCTATATGGTAGGAACCCTTGGCTCCTCCACCTTCCAATACTAAACCATACATAATACCACTCTCCTGGTTAAACTGTTTCTTTTAGTTCTGATGTACAGTGCGGACATCTGGTAGCTTCAATTGGAATTTCAGAAATACAGTATGGACACTCTTTAGTTGTAACTTCCACTTCTGCTTCTACTTCTTCTACCTTTTTAAGCTTGGTGATCTGCCTAATTACAATAAAGATTGAAGCCGCTATAATAAGAAAATCAATTACAGAGCCTATAAATAAGCCATAGTTCAAGGTTGCCACATCTAGCTCCTGGGCATCAGCCAAGGTTTGATAAGTACCCCCATCCAAAGCAATAAATAAATTAGAAAAATCAATTCCACCTACTAATAAACCTACCAGGGGCATAATTATATCATTTACTAAAGATGTGACAATCTTACCAAAAGCCCCACCTATAACTACACCTACTGCCAGGTCCATAACATTTCCTTTTGCTATAAATTCCTTAAAATCCTTTAGCATAAATTAAATCCCCCTTATTACTTTCTTGTTTTTATTCTTATCTTTATCACTATTATATCTACCCCAATGAACAATAGTCTAACAGTAGTCTAACAGTAGACAAACAATTGTTTTTACTAGGGTCATGACTTTTGGGTCACGGGCAGCCAAGACTGATTAGGGCACTTGTAGAGGCTAGCTCTACAGGACAGGATAAGCTGTAGTGTCGGGCGCCTCTGTCCGCTGATCCCAACAAAGGGTAGGACCCAAGTCATCCCGAACAGGGTCGAGGGATCTCCGTATTTACAACCCTTAAGCTGAGACCCTAGAATCTTTAAGCTTTACACTTTCAACCTTTAGCTTATTAACAATCGTTTAACTATTGTTTGACAACTGTTTGACCATTGTAAGACTATGGTTCATATGTTTCCATATCGTTTAAAAAAGTGTTATAATAATATTCATCAAACTTATGGAGGTATCTTATGAGTCAAAGAAAATCTTGGCAAGAATATTTTATGCAATTGGCTGACCTGGTTGCTAGTCGGTCTACCTGTGACAGAGCCCTAGTTGGCTGTCTCTTGGTCAATGATGATAATCGAATAGTATCTACTGGCTACAATGGTTCCGTCTCTGGAAATCCCCATTGTGATGATACAGGACATACTATGAGGGATGGTCACTGTATTGCAACTATTCATGCAGAGATGAATGCCCTTCTCTACTGTGCAAAGGAAGGAATCTCTGTGAAAAACTGTACAGCTTATGTAACCCATTTCCCCTGTTTAAATTGTACCAAGGCACTTATACAAGCAGGTATTAAGGAATTATATTTTAAAAATGATTACCGAATTGATGACTATGCTATAGAACTACTGGAAAAGAACCATATTACTTATAAGAGGCTCTCCTACTAAAGTAGAGCTTCTTTTGCCAGTCTATCTGCCCTTTCATTATATTCTACTCCTGTATGTGCCTCCACTTTTACAAAAACTACCCTTAATTTCCCCTTAATACTATCATAGTATTCCTTATATTTCTGCGTACCTTCCTTGTTGGTCTTCCACCTGCCAAGGGCCCATTCTTCGATACCTGCATAGTCATAATGTAAGTATAGGACCTCCATACCCCTATCAAGAGCCAGGTCCATGGCCACCATAGCCCCCTTTAATTCCCCGGAAACATTTCTCATGCTAGCCAGGTCTTCATCATCATCCTTACCCATAAATTCTTCTATTCCTTGTTTGGTAATTAAAACCACTCCATAGGAAAAAGTCATCTTGTCCAAGGAAAAACTACCATCAACATAGGCTATAATTTCCTTATCTTTTAGGTCTAAGATTTCTTTTCCACCAAGATCTGATTCTATATTTTCCATAAAATTATTAGCCTCTTCCTTGGTCTTAAACTTTTTATATTTGGCTCCCTTAAATCCCTTTACCTGGTTTTCACATTCTTCCCAGGTCTTATATATACCTGGCTTTTTTCCTACCCTAACCGCATAGTAAAATTTTGACATAAACCCACCTACCTTTTCTTCTATTTCAATTATAACCAAAATAGGAATCTTTATCTAGTGTCCAGCTTGTAAGTTTTTACAACCCTTTACTAGATTATGGACTAGTGACAAAAAATTAAGACTGATGTATAATATTCTTATTATTAAGAGGAAGTGATGATTTGGATATAAATATAATAGGGGTTCCCTTAAAGTATGGTTGTGATATAGATGGGGTTCAAGATGGCCCGGACAAACTTAGGGAAGCTGGTATAATTAAAATTTTCAGAGAAAATAATCTCAATATTTATGATATGGGTAATGTATTTGTCCCCAGAGTAGATGATAAGGATAAGTACAAGGACCATAAGACAATGAAGTATCTAGAGTCAATCCTAGAAACCAATAATAACTTGGCCCATAAGGTATATAGTTCACTAGAGGCTGGTTCTTTCCCCCTAGTGCTAGGAGGGGACCATGCCCTATCTATAGGAAGTATAGCTGGTGCTAGAAAGTTTTATGAAAATATGGCTGTAATTTGGGTAGATGCCCACGGAGACATAAACACGCCTGAAACATCTCCCTCAGGAAATATTCATGGTATGCCTCTGGCAGCTTCTATGGGACTAGGATATGATAGGATGGTTGATTTGTATTTTAAAGGACAAAAAGTAAAGCCTGAGAATACCTATATTATAGGTGCTAGGTCCCTAGACCAGGGTGAAATTGACTTAATTAACAATAGTAAAATAAACTTTTACCCTATGGATGTTATTAAGGACATAGGATTGGGTAATGTATTAGAAGAGGTAAAAATAAAAATCTTAGAATCAGAACTAGATGGGGTTCACTTTTCATTCGATATAGATGTCTTGGATAAGAAAATTGTCCCTGGTACTGGTACGCCTGAGATAGATGGTTTTTCTATTGATGATGCTAGATATACTATAGAATATATCCTTAGTCAGGGTTTTGTAAGGTCAATGGATTTTGTGGAGTTTAATCCCTTATTAGATGAGGATAACCATACCCTTAATACATGTCTTGACTTATTAAAAATTGTTGCTAGGGAATTATGCCAAGGCATAAAGCAGAAAGCATAAACCAAAAAACGAAAATAAATTTAAAAAAACTACCAG
>Ga0265293_10012608_pt1 | contig 11176 bp, 3 predicted proteins | sample Munlanlewell138R_FD_192505 | JGI IMG/M metagenome (GOLD analysis project Ga0265293, IMG submission 192505) | Leachate microbial communities from a municipal landfill in Southern Ontario, Canada - Leachate well 138R | ecosystem: Engineered > Solid waste > Landfill > Unclassified | place: Canada... | reverse complement strand
TATGTTTGTCAATGTTTTTATTTACAGTTCATTTCTCCTTAATTCTATTACTACTCTTTTCTGGATAAAATTGTGATTTTATGTACTTTTCGCCTTTATTTATCTCTTTCATACTCTTATTTTCTCCAATTATCTATATTGTTTATTTTGTTATTTATTAAAATTTAATAATTCAAATAAAAATGTATTTTTATGTAATACGCCACTAGTTTGTATTGCATCATCAATTGTTTTATTTTGACCAATTAAAACACATTCTTTTTCTGCTCTGGTTAAAAGAGTATATAATAATTCTTTAGTTCTCATATTAGGAGGTGTAGAATAGTCTAGAACTCCTAATATTATTTTTGCACTAGATCCCTGATATTTATGAATAGTTGATGCGTAACTAAGTACTACACTTTTTTTCAAACTAGCATAGGGAAAAATTATTCGATCATCAATATTAGGAAAATATATAGTTCCTGTTCCCCAAAAATCATCTATCTTTTCTAATATACCTACCCATCCGTTAAAAACTTCTGTTTTTATTCCATTGAAATTTTCCAATTTATAATTATTTTTTAAATTCATAACTTTGTCACCTTCTCTAAGAAAAAATTTTTTTCCTTTTGAGTATTCAGAGCTATTTTCTAATTCAATTTCTTTTTTAGAAGATGATGACGGATTAATTAGATTTTGAATATCTATATTAATATTATATACACTTGAATCTCCTCTGTTTTTAACAGGTGAAAGTATTTGTATGTCCATAATATTATTAATTAAATTACTATTCCAATATTGTTTAAAATATTTTACAATTTTTTCTCTACTATCATCTTTTTTTGAACTAATATCAAAATGCATATCTTGCAATTCTCCAACAGTTATTGAACCTTCAAATTTTCTATCAAATAAAGATTTTTCTTCTCTAATAGATTTAGAGGCAGTAATAATTCCTGATTTTTGTGCTTGTCTATGTATTTTAGTAAGTTCAATTGTTTTTATAAATGGTGATTTATATAAATCTTGTGCTAAATTTAAACATCCTATAGATTCTAACTGCCCCATATCACCCAAAATAATTAATTTTGAACCATTGTCTATTGCTTGTATTAATGATAAGAAAATATCTCCTCCAACTAATGAAACTTCGTCCAAAATAATAATATCATAATTTAAGGGATTATATTTGTTATAAGTAAAAATATTAGGAGGTTTAAAACCTAATAATCTATGTATTGTATATCCTTCTACTCCTGTAACTTCACTCATTCTTGCTGCTGCTCTACCAGATAAACTTGTTTGTGCAAAACTATATTTATTTTCATAACATCTTAAAGCTTTTAATGCTCCTGTAAGAACACTGGTTTTACCAGTTCCTGCCCCTCCTGTAATAAAAACAATTTGATTAGTTAAACAAGCTTCAATACCTTGAATTTGTTGTTCTGTGAAATACCATCCTTGTTTTTCTTCTTCTATTTTTATTGATTCTTTCCAATTTTCAAATTCAAAATCATTTTCTGATTCAGAAATTCTTTTTAATTCATTAGCAATTTCTTTTTCTAAATTCCAATATTTCGTTAAATAAACTCTTCTTTCTGATTTAGATATCTGTTCACTTTCTTTTTCTAAAATTAAAATTCCTTTTTCTTCTAACTCCTGTATAGCAAGTGAAAGATTATTTCCTATATTTTTCCCATTGTTATCATAATACATTTCTAATATTTCTTCTCGACTACCTACTTCTTCAAAAATAAAATCATTCAACTCACTAGCAAAAATATAAGAATCTCCACTTTGAGCCAATTCTTCTAATAAATATATTATATATCCTTTTATTCTTTCTTTAGATTTGGGACTCATTCCATTATCTAATGCTATTTGATCTGCTGTTTTAAAACCAATCCCTTCAATGTCAAAACTTAATTGATAAGGATTCTCTTTTATTATTTTAATAATTTTAGCAGGATTTTGATATTTCTTAATAAGTTTTTGAATAAATAAAGGAGTTAATCCTAATCCGTCTAATTCTAGGTATACACTACTATAATCTTTTACTTCTTCAAATCTTTCTATTATTCTTTGACTTATATAATCACCAATACCATGTACTTTTTTTAATGATTCTATGTCATGCCTTTGAATAATATCCAATGGATTTTTTAAAACTTTAAACATTTCTTCTATTTGACCATCTGTAAGAAAAGTTTTTAAAAATGCCTTTTGGTTGCCAACATTACTTAAATCTACAATTTGACCAATAAATAATAATTGATATTGTATACCATATTTTTCATGTTCAAATTCTTTAGCTAATATTGTGTAAACTTTTCCAATTTCTATTATTTCTTCATATTCTCCAGTAATAGTTATATTATTATATGCATCGGTTAATGGATCACCTTCAATTACATTATTTACATTCCAACTAACTATACCATATGTATTTTCTTCTGTTCCTAATACTATGGGTTTTTTAGGAAATAATGTGTACGCATGTCTTGCTTCAATTTTTATAATGTTATCGCTCATCTTCGTTTAAATTCGTCCTTTCATTTTGTAATAAAAGAGTATTATCCTCTTTTATTTCAATTATTTTTTGTATGCTATGAGGGAAAATACTATTTTTATATCTTTTAGGTTTAAATTGATCTTCTCTTCTAAATCCTGTAATTAATAGTTTTGTTCCTCTTTTAAACCAACCATCTTCTAATACAGTTTTTTTATTTTTACCATTAATATTATCTATAATAGAAATTTGTTTATCATAAAAAGCAAATTGTCCACTATAGAATTTAATTTGAACAACAGAAGTAGGAGTTAATAATGTAATTGAATGTTTATTTTTATCTCTATCCAATACAGTACCAGTAATACGTGAGAGTTTAAATTTTGGATAAGTTCTTCCTTTATATATACTTTCACCTACTACTATAGGTTCTTCAGGTAAATTATTAAAATCTTCTATACAATATTTGTCTTTATCAACATTTGCTAATTCATGTTCATGATAATAAAAATTCATAGATTCCATTTCCCATGTACTTATAGTGCCTTGCATAAATTTATTTTTAATTTCCTCAAATAAAATTTTATTATATTTTTCAAGACAATCTTCAGTGTTTAACCAATCATTTAATTTTTCGATTTTTTCTCTATAAACTGCATTAAATGAACCATTTCTATTTGTTCCCATTGCTATCCATATTATACCATTTTCATCATATCTATAATCTTTATCTTCAGTCATATCACATATAAAATATTTATTAAAAAAATCAACTGCATAATTATAATGTGACTCATTGCCATTATCTAAAGAATGCCATTTAATACTTTTTACTGTTTCATCTTGAACCTTTTTATTATTTATTATATAATTCTTAAATCTGTAAATTTTAATTTCATCTTTAAGTTCTACAGGTACTATTCCCACTTGAATTACTTTTTCAATAGTTTTTGAATTAATTTTTTCTTTTTCAGGCTTTATCTGACGTAAAAAATCTTTTAAAATTTCTTCCCTTGGTTTATTTTCTATATTATCAAATGCACCAGATTTTATTAACATTATAGTTTGTGCTTCAGATACTAAAGATTTATTTTGTATTTTACCAGTTCTAGTTACAACCTTCTTTTTAATCAAAACCATTCTTTCATAAAAATCTTGTAAATTGTTAAAAGGTCTACTATTTATAATTATTTTTGATGTCTCATTATTAATTTTCATTATACCTTTTAATCCAAAAATTATTTCATTAGTATTTATATCTGGTTTAAATCTTAAATCAGCTTTATTAACGTCAGGTAATGCTATTGAGACATTATGTTGTTGCATATAACCTATTGCCTTGGCTATTGCACCATAATTAGTAGTTTTTTCTTTTTTTTGAATATCATTATTTTCTTCATCTTCATCTGAATCATCATCGTCTATAATTTCTTGTTCTAATGCTCCTGATTCTACCAATAAAACTCCAGCATTCCAAAATATAGTTGGATAATAATATATTAAATTTAATTGTTGTATAAGAATATAAGTATATTCAATTCCATGTAACAAACTAAAACCATAACCTTTTTGCATTGCTATTTGAATATTCCAAACATAATCGAGTAAAACATTACTTGTATTTTTTTCTTCTCCTTTTTTATATAAAAGTTGATGAGATTCTTCATATTTTTCACCAATTTTTTTAGCTACACCTTTTCTAAGAATATTACTTTCTACTACATTAAACCCTGCAATATCCTTATCCATAGATAACATCATCATACCTTCTTGAGTAGAGCAAACACCATAATCTTTAAGCAAATGTTTTCTCATAATTTCTATTTCTTTATCACTTAAACCAAAAGATATCATGTCATTATACCATCTACTAATATCTTCTTTGTAACGAACATACATTTCAAGAGGTTGTTCTGCACCTTCTTCAGTCATAAGTCTCATAAGATTATTAGCATTAGTTGCTTCTAATAAATTTACAGGTTTTATGGCTTTTAAAGCTTGCTCACCTACTGGAGAATCAAATTGAAATGCAGATATTAATTCACCTTTATTTAACATTTCCCACATTTCCAATGAAGTTTTATCAATAACATCTGGATGTAAATATTTATCATATGTTTTTCTTAAACTTCCTTGCCATTTAAGTAAATTATTCTCAATTAACATTTCCAAAGTAACTTGAATCATTGCACAAGTTTTTGTATTTAATAAATCATATTTTATATTTCCAACATATTCACAATCTTCCAAACTAAATTGTGTTACTAATTCTCCACTAGGAGTTCTCATTAAGGCATTATATTTTGTAAAATCATCATTAACTATAATTACGCCACAATTATGAACAATCATACCATTTGCTGTATACGAATTATCATCTATAACCGTAAGATTATACATTTTTTTATTTTTATTTAATTTATTTATTTTATATAATTTTGTCCATATGTATCCATCTTCATAAAAACTTTGTTCTTTTATCTTCGTGTCGATAGTGAAACATATTTCATATTTTTCCTTTGAAGAAACCTCTCTCCCTTCTATACATTCCTTTTTAGGTGATAAAATACATATGCCAACATGTTTTTTATATACTTTATTTATAACCTGTGTTATACCTATAGCTAATTCTTTACTAATTGTTTTTAGTGAATATTTATTATTTTTTTTATTAAAATAACCATCTGCACTTATGTACCCATCTAAAAAGCTTTTTAACAAATATATAGGGAGGTTCAATATATCTTTATTCAAATACTTCCCATGGGCATACTGTCCAAACTCATGTAAATATTCATATAAATATTCATTATTAATGTGTATTTTGTAACTTGTTCTAGTTTCTTCAAATCTATATTTAAAACCAACAAGTTCTAAATACTTAGTAATTTCCTTCAACTCTATATTATCATTTTTATTACAACATATAATAGTTCTTTTTTCTTCCCATTGACTTCTGTAATTCTTATTACGCCTATAATATTCAGTCCAACCATCTCCCAAATACCTTCCAATTAACCACCAAAAAGCTTTATTATCGAAAGGTAAATTAAAATAATTAGAATCAGGAATAATTGCTTCTGTATTTATTGGTATGCCTATATAATCTTTCCCCACTCTTAATTCTGATACATTTTTCCATTGGGGATTGCTAAATGTCTTTTTTCTTCCAATATCCTTTCTCTCTCTAATATAAAATGGATGATTACCTGTCACTTCAACTGGAAATGCTGATTTAGCTTTTAACAAATAAATATCGTCAGATTGTGTAGTCATAGTTTTTACAACTGTCTTAAATCTATTATTATGAGTTAAAACTTTATCACCAATTTTTATATTTTTTATTTTTTTTAGTCCTTCATATGTAGTAATCATAGTATTTTCATCAAAACATGCATGACTTGAACGTTTATTAATTAATCCTTGTATGCCAATTGCTACATTTAAAAGATTTTCATGTTCATCAATTATTTTTTTAAACTCTGGAATGGCAGGTCTGCCTTTTTTTAAATCTCCATAATAGCATTCTTCTATACTCCAAACTTTACCTCTTTCAACAGGAATTAATGAACTTAAATATAAACCTATATCATTGTTAATTTTTAATCCTCTACAATTATGGACTATTGTATTATTCACAGTAAAATTTCCCGAGGGAACTTTTAAACAAAAAACATCTTGAGGAATTAAATTATCATTATAATTTTTTACTTGTTCTAACTTCGTTTTTAAGAATACGTTGTCATTCCAAAAAACAGGAATGTCCATCTCTGAATAATCGTCCAATTCAAATTTAAGGGCATCATGAAGATCAGAATTGTATTTCATGCTATATAGTTTTCTTGCTTTTTTACCGTAAAGCATAATGTTGTAACAGTCTCTCATGTTCCTCGTATTAGCATAATTTTCCCTATGTTCAACTATTATGTAAGGGTTTATAAAATTTCTATTGAGTATGAATATCATATCATCACAAAGTTGTTTTGATACCGTTGCTCCTTTCGCTTCAGAAGGGGCAACATTTTTCCCCTCATATGGCTTTGAACGAAATCTAGCATATCCGTCTCCTACAAACCACCCTTTAAATATCTGGAGTTGTAAAATTGGTTCAACGAACATTAATTTTTTCGGTATATATTTATTCCACTGTGTCACATTGCTTAATTCGTCTACTTCAAATAATTGCCTGAAAAATTCAATTAACTGACGTGAACTATACGATATATTCATTGCAAGAGAATCATTTCTATGAAATATTGAATAATTATCCAAACCAAAAACTTGCCACATTAAACTAATTATTCTATTTTTAAAATTAGTTTCATTTTGATTGATTGTAAAAGTTATTGCATTCCCATTTGATGATCCCTCTGCCAACCATATACCCATTAATTCACAAAATTCTTCGTTGATTTCTATATCCGTTGAGATTCCTATTCCAAAGTTTCTTTTTAGTTGATTGTTCCAATATATTCTTTTTATTTTATTAATAGACAAATCAATTTTTCTTAACCCATAATGATTTTTACCAATATTTTTAGCTTGAGTCCAAGAAGGCTCTATATCTCTACAATATCCATATAATTTTTGATATTTTTTGTCTGTGCTATGTAAAAGTTCAAGTTTCGGATAAAGTTTAACAACCCTTTCTCTCAAAAAAGTACCACTAACTCTCCCCTTATGTATCTTTTCTATAGTTAAAAATTCATGGTCAGGAGTGCAAGCAATATTTAACTCTGATGAATTTCTAGTCTTTATATTTATCAGCGTTCTATTTTTTTCTAGTGTAGGAGCAAGTACCTTTTCCCATCCATTTGAAGTATAAACTAAATCACCTTTTTTAATCGTTTCAATTGGTTTATCGCCATTAATTGTTTTTACAAGAGTTCCTTTTTTAAAACATGCCGTTAATATTGTTGATTTAGCAGTTTCTGTACCAAAGGTACAAACACGAACTATTTTTCCACCAATGGATTCATAATAATTAGATAAATGTTTAAAAACTATATCTCTTTTATGTGATGGTATATCAATATCAATGTCTGGATAATCTGGACGTTCTGCACAAATAAATCTCCAATGAGGCATTTCTACGCCTTGTTTTAAAGAATGTACCTGTGTTATTCCTATTAAATAATTTATTAAATATCCTCCAGCAGATCCTCTTCCAGGTGCAACAATACTATTGGCATTATCCCATATTATATTAATGTTATTATACATTGTTACAAAATAACTGCTTATACATTCTTCTTTAGCTATACTAGTTTGTAATATCTCTTTACATTCTATATTAATTCGTTCAAAAGTTTCTATATAATCTTCTTTTATTATTTTATTATTTATTCCCTCTAGAATCAAACTAATTAAATAATTATCATATATATCCTCAGATAAGAGCATTTTATTAGTCCATTCATATGATTTACAAATTTCCTCTAGTTGATTGTCACTAAACCATGTTTCTTTTTCTGGTAATTTTATTTTAGGAATTATTTGTTTATTTGCTAAATCATATTCTTCTATTTTACTAGCAATTTCTATAGTATTTTTTATTCCATTTATAATTATATCGGAATTTAAATAATTCATATTATTAAAAAGTTCTTCTGAAGTAAAAAAATGTGTACTACTATAAAAATCATCAACTTCTCTACTGCCACCATCTTCTTCATCTGAAGTTAAATATGCCTTATGTATTTCCCTATCTTCTTTTTTTAAATAATGTGCATCTGTAGTAATAATATGTTTTAAATCATAAGCTTTAATAATTTTTATAATATATTCATTAAATTTTATTTGTTCTTCCATATTTGAAGGTTGTAATTCAATATAAAAATTATCTTTGCCAAAAATTTCAATACACCAATTTATAAAATTATGAATATTTCTTTTATATTGTTTTTCATCTTCAATACTACAATCTTCTGTTAAAATTTTTAATACATTTTGTGCTATATATCCTCCTAAACATGCAGAGCTGCCAATTAAATGACCTTTATCTTCGCCAATAACATCTTCAATATCTGAATAAAAAGTAGGCACTCTATCCATACCTTTATATGAGAACATTCTTTCCCATGCTTTAGAAGATAATTTTCTTAATTGTTCATGACCTTTTTTATCTTTAGCAAGTAAAAGAAAATGATAAAAATTAGAAGTGCCTTGTTCAATATTATTATTCATTTCTTCTTTGTCAACTAAATAAATTTCATTGCCCAAAATTATTTTAAAATCTTGAGGTATTAAACCATCTTTTTTTAATTTTTTTACAGTTTTTATAAATTCTACATGTCCTGATAAACTTTCATGATCAGTTAAAGCCAAAGCATTTTGACCCAAAGAAACCACATATTTAATCATATCTGGTATTTTATTTATAGAATCCAACAATCTAAGATTTGAGTATTCACTGTGAACGTGTAAATGAACAAATAATAACTTTTGTATATATTCTATTGAATAAGGCATAAATACTTTTCCTTTCTAAAATAATATTTCATTGTCTTCAATTGAATTAAAATCAACTATTTCAATTTGTGGGTATTCATTTTCTTCCCATTTATTTATAATAAATTTACCTACAATGTCAAGTTTTACTCTTTCTATTCTTTTTTTAAGCCCTTTAGATTGTTTTAAAATTATTTTGTTATAAAGTTCTTCGTCAGCATTTTTACAAATAAAAGTTATGTTATTAATATCAAATTTAATAATATTCTTTTTACTTCCAATTAGTTTTATTTTTTCAGTATTTATATATATATCAGTAACTGCAAAAAGTGGTTCATCTAATGAATTTCCCCATATATTAGACCATTCTCCAACTTGTTTAATATGTTGAGTTTTTAATCTTCCTATTGGAATTTCATAATCTACTTTATATACATCTTCAATTTTAACATTTTTCAATATTTCATTGGCTTTTTGATTGGTATCAACTAATTTATCCTTATGTATTTCAAAACCAAAAGCATTAGAATGTCCACCTAAATTATTAAACGTGTTTAATTCTGTTAAAAAATCTTTAAAACTTATAATAGGAAATAAATTATAATTTCTACAACTACCTCCATATAATTCATTATTTACTTCCTTTTTTCTTAACAAAATTACAGGTCTTTTATATTGTTCTGCTAGTTTATTAGCTACTAATCCAGTAAAAGTATTTTCTAAAATATCAGTACAATCTACAATTAGCAATTTATTATCAGTTAATTTTTTATCTGCAATTCTTTGTTTTATTATTTCAACACTTTTTCTAACCATTGTATCTTGTCTGCTTTTTATATTAACACATTCTCTAGCAACAGTTTGTTGTAAACTATGTAATTCAATATCTGGTTTAGGATCATCTTTATGTTTCCTTTTTGGCTGATACTCTACTATTTGTTGTTCACCTATTAAAGCTTTAAATAACTTTTCTTTTTCTTCTTGTGTTCCAACTCTTGAAACTGCATTGATTAAAGGAGAAATATACCATCCTATACCTTTAATAGTTACTTGATCTTTTAAACTGTATTTCTGTTTTTTAACTATTTCACACAATAATTCATTATATTTACCAAAATTTTTTAATCCCTTTTCAACTAAATATCTAGTTTCATAATTTCTTAAATCAACAATATCACCTATACAACCTAAAGCAACTAAATCTAAATACTTATCTGCAAAATTATATTTATATTTTTTATCAAATTCTTTACAAAATTTATACACTACCCCAGCACCTGCTAAAGTAGAATTAGGATAACAATTATCTTTACAATTAATAACAATAGCATAATCATTATTTTCTTCAATGTCATGATGATCTAATATTAATATATCAATACCTTTATTTGTTAATATTTTACTTTGTTTTATATCATTTGTTCCTGCATCGGGTATAATTAACAAATCAAATTTAAATTCTTTTAATTCATCTAATACTATTCCATGTTGTTTTCCTGTATGAAATGAATAAGTAATTCTTATATTAGGATTAATATCCTTAATATATAAGAATATCTCTGCTGCTGAAGTATATCCATCATTATCTGAATCTATAATGATATGTATTATTTTATTATTAATAATATGATTATATAATAATTCTAAACCTTTGTCCATATTTTTTAATAATTTTCCATCAAAAACTTCGTTACTATTTAAATTTAATAAACGTTTAGGATTTTCAACACCTCTATTAATTAACAAAGTATCCAATAAATTTTCTTCATGAATAAAATCATATCCTTTATATAATGAAGTATATTTCATTCTAAATTAAGGCGTGGAGACCCCAACTTCTTTAAGTTGGGGAGGAAACGCCTTCCCTCCTTTCCCATAATAATGTTTTTCTTTTACTTAATAGTTGTAAATCTTTGTAGCTTGCTGACCTGTGAGTCACAGTTCCGTCAAGTTTTCGTAAATCAAAATATCCACTACTTCTTCGACCAAATATAAAACATTCTTGTTCTTTGTATTTTACTTTGTCAAACAACCTTAACCCTTTTACTAAATAAGGAGCTTGATTTAATTTTCTTATGCCGCATTTTAATATTTTAGCTTTGTGTATTTGTCTATTATGCTTTCTTACTTGTTTGATATAATACCAATAATCTAATTGTTTTGCTTTTGGATTACCGCTAATACACAGAGCATCTATTCTATGTGATTTGGGTAAATTATGAGTAATTCTGG
>Ga0265293_10012607_pt1 | contig 11176 bp, 11 predicted proteins | sample Munlanlewell138R_FD_192505 | JGI IMG/M metagenome (GOLD analysis project Ga0265293, IMG submission 192505) | Leachate microbial communities from a municipal landfill in Southern Ontario, Canada - Leachate well 138R | ecosystem: Engineered > Solid waste > Landfill > Unclassified | place: Canada... | reverse complement strand
TTTAATGGACAAAAAATGCTAATGACCTTTGGGGGCGGCTTATTCCCTGTTTACTCTGAATTCAGAGAGCCGGTCGGCACACTCGTTTGCTGGGGTTCTATAGCAACAACTGTTTTTGATTTGGTCAGAAAAATAGGTGCAGATCCAATTATATTCTTAGGCCTGGATCTTTCTTTTGCTGACGGCAGATTGCATGCCAGAGGCTCTTATTCTGACGATATGCTTTATGAAAGAGTTAATCAGTATTCATCAATAGAACACGAAACCGCCGAATACATAAATTCCAGAGGAAAAATAGTCTATAACCTATCAGACGGAACAAAAGTTTATACAGACAAGTCTATGAATATATACAAAGACTGGTTTGAAGACCAGTTTAGGCAGACCGATGCCGAGATTATTAACGCTACAGAAGGCGGCATTGTTCATAAATATGTAAAAAGAATGACTTTTTCTGAAACCATAGAGAAATATATAGAAAAAGCCGTGAATGTGAGCGAAATACTTACTCAGGCTTTTAATGCGCCGGTTAAAGCCGAAAAAGAAAAGCTGATAAGAGCTCTTGAAGTAATTAAATCGTCAATTTTAAAATATCAAAGCAAAACAAGAAGAAATTTATCGATAATTGCCAGAATACTTAAGACTCATGAAAACACTTTATACAGAGATGTTGCGGGTAAGGCAAAAGCAGAATGTGACGACATTATGGCTCTGCATGATACAATATGCAGAGATGCTATTTTATATTCTTGGATGTCTACTCATCAAGCTAAGTTTATTACTAAACATTCAATGGAAGTGGCTAGACTAAAAACAGAAAAAAATGTAACTGTTGGACATTGGCTAAAAACAGTGCTTGAATTTTTCGTTGCTTTTGATAGATTTATAGAGTATCAAACTCCCCTGATAAATAGAGCTGTAAGCTCTATGCAGACAGCCAAAAGGAGTAATTAAATGAATCAACCGGGAAATCCTCCGAGTGGAGGTGGTTATCCGCCCGTTCCTGCCGGCCGGCGATTTGCTGCTTCAGCATACCGACCTTCGGGCGAATCAGCCAATCCATCACAATCCCCCGGTGTCGGGACAAATGTCGCCGGGTATAATAAGACCCAGAACGATACCTATAAAAAGACACAAATTGAAACTGCCACGCCCGAAAATTTAATCTTGATGCTTTACGACGGAGCACTTAGATTCATGGGACAGGCGGAAGAAGCATTTGAAGAAAAAAATATAGAGAGAATAAGTAATTTGCTTGTAAGAGTGCAGGCGATTTTCAGTGAACTATTATCATCGCTTGATAAAGAAAAAGGCGGAGAAATAGCAGCAAATCTTGAAAGATTATACCTTTTCTTCATGCGACAACTAAGTGAAGCCAATGTTAAAAAAGATCCAAAGCCCATGTTGCAAATTAAACCACTGGTATTAGACTTGAGAAACACCTGGGAACAAGCGATGCAACAAAACCAAGGCAATAATAAAACCGCTCAGCAACGCCCAAGATTGAATCTGGCTGTGTAGAGCAGTTAGTTACTGCGCGATCAAAAGGAGTCGTTTATGAATGTCAGTAATGCAACGAACAATCGGGCAATTTCTTCAATAAGCTCGAATAATGCTCAGATGATGCAAATTGTTGAAAATACTCAAAAAGCATCTACAGAATTGGCTGAAAAAATGTTGAAAGTTGCAGCCGCCCAAAATTCGGTGGTTGCTGAAATGACCGGGATCGGCATGGTTGTCGATATGTATGTCTGATGACTACAGGAATTGCTTACTACGTTGACGGAATAAACAACTTATACAGAAATAAGGTGAATTTGTGTGAACTTGTTTTTAAAGACCGGGCTCTGCTACAAATTTTGCATGGCAGGTTAAGCCATATTAACAGCGTAAGCGATTTTGTGCTTATTCTGCCCGATACGTTTGTTACACAAGATATAAGCGAAAGTGCGGCCAATCTCGGAATTAAAATTAGAACTTTTGATCTTTCTAAAATGGTTGAAAAGCCAATGTTTTTGCAGCAGCAACATTGGGACACAGAAAATGATTCCGGCTGTGATACTCTATTGGGACAACCTTTTGCGGCGCTTGTTGAAGAATTTGGTTTTGATACATTGATAGTTGTTCCGCTTTGTAATATTTTGGTCGAATCTGAGGCTGTAATTGAGAGCATCAGGTTGCATAAACGCGAGGCATTTGATTTTACCGAAATATGTGACCGTGTGCCCGGAGCGGCATGGCACGTTTTTGACGGGAATCTTCTCTTGGGATTAGAAAAAAGTCACCCCGATCTTATGAGGGTCAGAGGTGCGCTTTCATGGATGCTGTTTAAGCCTCTCTACCCATTTAAAAAGGGAAGCTGTCATTGCCCCAGAATAAAGCCTTCTTTAAACGTTGATTTAAGAATAAATTCAGAACGCTCTATTTACACGTTTTCAAATACCGTAAAAGATATCGATGAGTTCTCCGGTCCTGAATTTTCTTATGAAAAATGGCTAAAAAATTCAAACTGGGAAGAAAAATATACAGAATACGGTCCTAAAAATATTGTTATTGAGCCGTCAAACTATTGCAAAGCTTCTTGTTTGGGATGTCCGCATCCAAAAATGACTCGAAATAGAGAGCATATGAGCCAAGAGGTTTTTTCAAAGATAGCTTCTTCTTTTATGCCCGGAGACGATTGTAAATGGATCTTTTCAGGAATGGGCGAACCGCTTTTGAATCCTTTTATATCATCTATGGCAAAAGAATCCGCCAAATACAATTCTGTTTTAATAACTTCTATGCAAACTAATTTTCCTGAAGATTTTCCATTCAGATCTCTTAATCAAATAAGAATAAGCGTTGACAGCTGCACTCCTGAAGAATTTGAAAAGAACCGGTCGGGTTGTGTGTGGAAAAATATCAAAGAATTCTTGATGTTTGTAAAAAAAAGACGAGAAAGCAACCTGGAATTCCCCGATATAGGGGTTACTTTGGTGCGTCATGAAAAGACCGAAAAAAATATACAAAACTTTATCGGCTATTATAAACAAGCTGTAAAGCCGGTTTTTAACGATTACTATTTTGTGTGGCCATTCGAACACATAAGAAGTGAAGTTAGCTGGTATCAAGTATTGGGAGAGTCTTCTTATAATAATATTTTGAAAAAAACTTGCACAGTAGATTTTGAACCTGTTAAAAGACGGGTCTGCAGAAATTCCGCTTTGTCTTTGTACGTGCTTAGTAACGGAGCGGTAACTTTTTGTCCTTATGATTTTGAGGGGCAGTATGCGCTTGGCAACGTTAAAGAAAATAGTTTAAAAGAAATATGGAACTTGGATTCTGCCCGAAGTCTCAGAAACAATAATTCTATGCCGAAACCTTGCGTTGATTGCCATGACTGGTATCATTATTTATAGGCGGCCATAAAATTGTCAGCACTTTATATTCATGTGCCTTTTTGTCTTTCTAAATGCGGTTATTGTGCATTTTACTCTAGGGTTCCCTGCAAAGATGACATTGCTTTGTATTTAAATCAATTAAGAAAAGAAGCTAAGGAGCGCATTTTACCCGGAGCAAAAGCATATGAAACTATTTTTATCGGCGGCGGGAATCCTTCTGCTTTAGGTTTGGCCGGTATAGAGCAGATAATTGAAATCATTGGCGAGAATATTGATTTAAGCGGGGTTAGTGAGTTTACTATAGAAACTAATCCCGAAACGCTTTCCGTTGAGATAATAGATTTCTTGGCTCAAGTATACAATATAAGAATTAGCATGGGGGTTCAGCGCCTTCAAGATAATGAACTGAAAATATTGGGCAGAAACACTCTTATGAACTCTGTTTACAACGCGCTTGACAATGTTTTTAATAAAATAAAAAATGTAAGCTGTGATTTTATTCTCGGAGTGCCGGGTTGTAACACAATTGCAACGGGCTTAAGCTCGTTTTTAACGAAATACCCATTAATGCATGTTTCTGCTTATTTTTTGGGGGTCGAAGAAAATACTCCGCTGCATGATGCCGTTTTGAACAAAAAAATTGCCGATCCCGATGAAATTGGCCCGGCTGAAATGTTTGAGGTTAAAAAAGTATTGGCTGATGCGGGCTTTACGCATTATGAAATATCAAACTATGCAAAACCGGGGTTTGAATGTAAGCATAATTTAAATTATTGGTTGGCAGGCAGCTATTTAGGGTTAGGTCCGTCAGCAGTTTCTTTTGATAATTCTTTTCGAATAAGCAATGTTGCCAATCTTCAAGAATGGCTCAAGAAATTAGCCCCCATTTATGAAAAGTTGTCTGTAACAGACCTGAGAAATGAATATATTATGCTCCATTTGAGATTATTGGAAGTTGGACTGGATATTGCTGATTTAGAGCGCAATTACGGAATACAAAATGCTGAGTTTTACGAAACCATAAATAAGCATGCAGAAAAAGGTTATATAGATATATCAGGCTCTAAAATAAAACTGTCGGCAAAAGTGTTAGGCTTTGCCGACAGTATAATAAGCGATTATTTCAGTTTATAATCGGTATTAGTAGTTTTCGCATCTAAGCTGGAAATGTGCCTGAGGATGGTTGCATACCGGACATACTTCGGGAGCTTTTTTGCCGATAGCGATGTGTCCGCAGTTGTTGCAGTGCCAAATCATTTCGCCGTCACGTGAAAACACCAAGCCGCCTTCGATGTTGGCTAAAAGCTTGCGATATCTTTCTTCGTGTTCTTTTTCAACTTTTGCAACGCCTTCAAAAAGAGCCGCTATTTCGTTAAAGCCTTCTTCTTTGGCTACTTTTGCAAAACCTGAATACATGTCGGTCCATTCATAGTTTTCGCCGTCTGCCGCATCTTTGAGATTGACGGTAGTTGTGGGTATGTCGCCTTCGTGAAGAAGCTTGAACCATAGCTTAGCGTGTTCTTTTTCATTGTTGGCGGTTTCTTCAAAAATATTTGCAATTTGCACGTAACCGTCTTTTTTAGCTTTTGAAGCATAATAGGTGTATTTATTTCTGGCTTCTGATTCACCGGCAAAAGCTGTTTTAAGATTGGCTTCTGTTTTTGTACCTTTAATACTTTTCATTATTTATCTCCTTGTGTGTTGAATCGTTTGACTTGGGTCATTGTATATTTTTTAAAAGAAACCTGCAACAAATTTATCAAACAAGGCGTGAACGCAAGATGTCGTGCAGATGTAAAAAGCCTATAACTTTGCCCGATTCGGCAACCGGCAGAGACGTTATAGATTTGTCTTCCATGGTTTTAAGTGCTTCCATGGCAAGTCTGTCAGGGGTCGTGTGTTTTGGGTTTGCCGTCATTATTTTGTTTAAGGGAATAGACAATTCGGCGTTTTCTGCCTTTTCAAAGTATCTTCTCAGATCGCCGTCAGTGAATATGCCCAATAAATCGTTTTCTTCGTTGCACACAATGAGTGCGCCGAATCCGAATTGCGACATTTTAACCACCGCGTCTTTTAAAATCATGTCCGGCGATGCTTTTGGGATATCGGTTCCTGAGTGCATCAAATCTTTAACAGACACGAATTTACGTCCAAGGCTGCCCGACGGATGAAACCTTGCAAAATCTCTTTGAGAAAAACTTCGGGCTTCTATAAGCGCTCCGGCAATCGCGTCGCCGAGTGCAAGCGCAACAGTTGTTGAGCTTGTCGGAGCAAGGTTAAGGGGGCATGCTTCCCGGGGAACATGTGCATTGATGACTAAGTCAGCCATTCTTGCCAACGAAGAGTTTGTTTCCCCAACCATCGCAACAATTGCAGTGCCTATTCTTCTTAAAAAAGGCACCAGCTTTACTATTTCTTCTGTTTCACCTGAATTTGAAAGAAGCAGCATTACATCGTTGTCTCTTATCATTCCCAGGTCGCCGTGAAGAGCTTCTCCCGGGTGTAAAAAGAATGACGGCGTGCCTGTGCTTGAAAGAGTTGCCGATATTTTGTGCCCTATTAGGCCTGATTTACCCATTCCGCAAACTACAAGTCTGCCTTGGCTGTTTAATATTAAATCAATTGCTTTCGAGAAATTTTCATCTAGGTTTTTGGAAGCCGTTTCTATGGCTTCTGCTTCGTAACGCAAAATACGTTTTGCAGATTCAAGCATGTTTTTCATGAGCGCTCCGTGTTAAGATTCTTTTTCTACGCGCCATTCCCCTAACAGTCTTTCGCTCGGCTGAGCGCGGTGCGGCACAAGCGTAAACACTGCTTCAAGCAGTATAGGGTCATCTGAATGATGAGTTTTTAAAAGAGTTTTGACTTCAATTTCTTCGAATAATTTGGCCCCCGGGTCAGTTGAAGAAAAGTATTCTGCCGTGATATAACCCATTCCGGCGGTGTTTATAAGCACTTCATTTTCTGTGCTGTTAACGGTCAGAGACTGGGTTTTTTCCTTGAATTCACGGCTTGAATAAGAAGTTGGCGGTGCAATTCTAATGTTTGAAAATTTCTTTTCGTCGGGTTGCCCCTGAGCTCTGAAAAGTATTTTGCATCTGTGAAAAGGAAACACAACGGTTTCGTTTGAATAGGTGACAAAATAAACTTTCATGCTCAGATTCCACTGATAGTTTCCGGTTTGCCCTATATTAGATATGGATTTTTGCAATTCAATTTTGCCGTCCAGTATTTCAAGACTTGGCCTTTTATTAATTGGATACAAGAGCTTTATCAGGTCCGAGCGTCTTGCCGATCGGGTAGAATTGGCTTCTCGCCAAGGAACTTCGTGGGTTACGGGACCGGGGCTGCTATTTGGTATTCTGATAACAAAAGGTGAGCGATCTGTCTCGAAAACTAATGCTACAACGGTTTTGCCGTTATACGGTATCGCAAGACTTACCAGATTAGGGGCTAACATCTGGTCAAATCTTGATCTTACCTTTGCATACCAGTTAGAAAGCTCTTCGAAGTTAGCGCCCACGACTCCCTTTTTTTCATCTATGCCTATTATCCATATAATGGTTTCGCCGCGTGCCGAATTTGCATGAGCAGCGATTCGGCGCGCGGCTTTAAAATGGTCTCTGGGCCATTCTGATTTAAGTTCTATCTCGTTGTCTTCAATTGGCTGCCCTTTTTCAAGGCGATCAATTATGTTGAGAACTTTAAATTCAATTTCTTGTTTTTTCATTACTCTGCTTTAACAGGGCGCGAATCTACAATTTTTTTTACTTCTTCGTCTAATCCTGCCATGGGGTGACCCTTCCAGGCTATTTTCCCGTTTACAACGATAAAAGCATGAGGTATTCCGGTTACGCCATAGCTTGAGCCGCTGGTGCTGCCGAGCCCGACTATCCAGTTCATGCCGGCATCAGAGCAGAATTTTGTGATTTTTGGTGAATCAGGTTCATTTGTTAAAGAAACCAGAATTACGCCTTTGTCTTTGTAGGTTTCGTGAAGGGCTTTAAGGTGAGGTATGCTTGCTCTGCATGGGGGGCACCAAGTTGCCCAAAACTCAACAATAACAACTTTGTCATTGTTTTCGGCCAAAGAAAAAGTATCTGTGTTAAGCCATTTTTTTGCGTTTATTTCGGGTGCTTCATCGCCTGCTGAAGCTGTGCACCCGGGCATTGTGATTCCGATTGCAAAGATAGAAATTAGTAATACAAAAATAAATTTAAATTTTATCATGGTTTTTTACTCCGGTTTTAAACTAACTAAATGATATCAGAATTGTATTGCAAAGTCTATATTGGTAAAGAGACAGAATAATTTACGGCTGAGCTTTTAACAAATGATATATTAGGGTAGAATTATCTACAAATAAAAATATAAAAGGAATAATTATGATTAAAAGTTTACTTGGCATGTTGTTTGTTTCGCTGCTTCTTACCGGTTGCGGAAGTGAACCTGCAAAGAAAAATACCGGCCTTGATACAATTAAAAAGTCTGATGCCGAAATTTTAAGAGATAAGGCCAAAACATCGGGGGCAGTAAGTAAGATGATCGGCTATGACGGAGACAAGATAAACAAAGATTTAAATACAATAATCAATAAAAGCGAAGAAATGAAGAGTCAGTTCGAAGAGGTCGGGTTAGACTGATTTTCTGGTTGTAATTCTGCCAGCGACAGGTTTTCTGTTGTTAATATAATAAAACCTGCTATTGCAACCCAGACGTAGCCAACAGTATGAGAAACCAAGCCAAAAGTCGCGGCAAGTTCGTGCGAATGTCCGAGTATTTTATGAATAGCCAAAACACAACACCATTCATAAACCCCTATCATTCCGGGGCTTGACGGTATCATTGAGCCAATAGCCAAGACAACGAGTATAAAAGTTACGCTTGAAAAGTTCATGCCAAAGCCAAACATCTCTAAGCATAGCCAAGTTGTCAGTAAGGTGAATGACCAGGCTATAACAGACCAGATAACAGCCTTGATAAAAATTGTCGGTTTATTGGCTACTATTATCATGCCGCTTATAAATGATTTAACAGTTTTATTTAAAAAAGCAGCAGTTCTTTTGGGGAAAAGCGAGAAAAAATACTTTGCTATTCTTTCAAAAGATTTTCTGCGAAAATGCATTATTGCAATGGCAACAAGTATTAGGCTGTAAAAAATGAGAGTGGTAAGGGCCGCTTTTTTCATTATCGGGTTGTCTGTGAAATGTCTTAAAGAAAAAGTCATTAGTCCCAGAGTAATTACTCCGTCCAAAAAACGCTCAAATACTACTGTGCCGAAGGCTTCTCCGGCGGGTGCTATATTTTTTTTCTTGAGGTAGTATGCTTTTATAAATTCGCCTGCGCGGGCAGGCAGAATGTTGTTAAAAAAATACCCAAGAACCGTGGCAAAATACGAATGTTTAAGGCTCATTGGGTGGTTATAGAGAATAATTTTCCATCTTATTCCTCTGGTTAGATGCTCTAGTATAAGGCTTATAATCATCAAAGGTATATACTGAAATTTAAGACCTGAGATAATTGACGGCACTTTTTCAAAGTTCAAATTTTGCAGGGTTAGCCACAAAAATAAAAAACTTGTAATTATTCCCCAAAATTTCTTGGATTTTAACATAGCAGGCATGGTACCATGCAGAAGATTTATTTTCTATAACAATTTAGAGTTTTACGAGGAACCGTTTATAATGTCTTTGACCATCGTTAATATTAGCATTTGCCTTATATTTCTCATAATCTCGGCATTTTGGCTAGGCAAGAAAGTGGCGCAGTGCAAAATTTTTAACCTTGAAAAGCGCCTAAATGAATCGGAATATAAATTTAAAAAGATATCGGAAACATTTGACGAGGTTGCTGAATACCACATTTCAAATCTTACAAAACAAACTGAAGATTTAAAAGAATTGCTAATGATTACTGATAAAAAGTGTCTGCTGGTGAACGATTTATTGTCTGAGCTTGAAGAATTGAGAGAAGAGATCAAAAGAAGAAATATGAGTTCAGAGAAGGACATGCCCGGGGCATCATACAAGAGCGGTGAAAAGCGTTTAAAAAAAGACTTTGATGAAGCTTTTGAAGAGATTAAAGACAAAATATTGGCATTAAACGGAAGAACAGGCGCTTTAGAAGAGCAAAATCGCAAGCTCGTTAAACTTATTGAAAACGAAACAAACAAAAAGAATATGACGGTTTCTGAGGTTAAAGATATTATAAATTCTGAGTTGAACGCGTATTTAAGTGTCTTAGAGCTTGGCCGGCCGGAATCTTCAATAGCAGAAATAGAAGAAGCCGTTACAGAAAATGTTCCCGAGACCGGCAGCGGAATCCCTGCAGGGTTATTAAACAAACTAAAGAACAAAAGTGACGATGACACTAAGTGTGATAAGAATAAGTATAAGAATTTGCCGTATCCTGCTCTCGACATACTCAGAATGCATGACAGCGGTATTGTTATTCCTCAAATAGCTAAGAATTTGAAAATAGGAATCGGTGAAGTAGAGCTGATTTTGGCGCTATACGGTGAAAATGTCGCTTAAATTTGGAGACCTATAAATGTCATTAAGAAAATTGTCGCCGGCGGTTAAAAATGGTTTGATTTTTGTGTTTTTAGGTTTGCTGGGTGTTGCAACCTATTACCTGTCTTCTGTGATAGCGCCGTTTTTGATTTCTTTGGTTATTGCTTATATTTTAAATCCGGTTGTTGGGTGGCTAGAAAAATTCAAGATTCCCGGGTTTTGGAAATTTTTAGAAAAATGCAAGGTTCCCAAGGCTTGGTTGTGTAAAAATGAAGAAGGCGGAGTTCCTCGTGCTTGGGCAGTTTTAGTGGTTTTTAGCATTTGCTTCGGAAGCTTTATACTTTTTATTGTTCCTTTTACAATGAGCGTATCTTCTGATGCTGTAGACCTGGCGCTGAAGCTTCGACAGGTGGATTTTAAAAAGATGATGACTATTAAAAGTCGTCCGTTAAGCGAAACAATGCACCATGAGGCCCCGGAAAGCTTACATTCTGATGTTTCGGGGGTTTCCGGCATCGGGAGTTCTTCGTCGAGGATATATATTTTTGATATAGATGCTATTCTTGAGCAGTATCCGGAATTCAAAGGTTATATAGATTGGCTTGATTCTTATGTTCCCCGAGAAAAGCTGGCAAGTCATTTGGCTGCCGGGTTTAGTTTTGTAAAAGATGGGGCGGTAAATGCTTTTAACAGTATGCTGAGCTTTTTTGGGGATGCTTTGTCGCGAATGGTCAATATGTTTTTGATTCCGATTTTAGTATTTTATATTCTGCTTGATATGGATGATATTTTTATTGGTTTTAAAAAACTTATTCCTCCCGATTACCGTGGCAGAACCTTAGAAATACTCGGTAATCTTGATAAACAGCTTAATGCTTTGCTTCGAGGCATGATCATCTCAAATTCGATTTTTGCCCTTCTGATGATTATAGGTTTAAGTTTTAGCGGTTTAAAATTTTGGTTGTTTTTAGGGCTTTTGGCGGGTATTGCCAACTTTATTCCATATTTGGGCGGTTTGTTCACCATACTTTTGTCTTTATTTGTTGCCATAACGCAGTTTGGTTTTACTTGGGCATTTGTTGTGGTAATTATCAAGGTGAGTATCGTGATTCTGATTATTCAGACCATAGACGCTTGGTATTTGCAGCCCTATGTTATAGGCAGCGGAGTAGGTCTCCCGCCTTTGGTGACGATGCTTGCTTTGGCAATTTCGGGTAGTGTTGCGGGCATTTCCGGTTTAGTTTTGGCTGTTCCTGCGGCTGTAATAATTAAAGTAATAGG
>Ga0265293_10012606_pt1 | contig 11177 bp, 10 predicted proteins | sample Munlanlewell138R_FD_192505 | JGI IMG/M metagenome (GOLD analysis project Ga0265293, IMG submission 192505) | Leachate microbial communities from a municipal landfill in Southern Ontario, Canada - Leachate well 138R | ecosystem: Engineered > Solid waste > Landfill > Unclassified | place: Canada... | reverse complement strand
CGGGAGTCAATAATAAAGAACTTATTGACGGGCGAAGCGGAAATAATACCTACAATTGTTCCCAGAGGGATTCCTGGATTCGATTCATCTATCGAGCCTTATAATTACAATCCGGAAAAAGCCAAAGAACTCTTGAAGAAGGCGGGATACCCCAATGGATTCGAAATACGTCTGTATGGCTTTGTGGGCAGACTTAATAAAGACAGCGAAATCGCGCAGGCCGTTGGTGGAGACTTGGATAAGGTTGGAATAAAAACTCAGGTCGTCATAGAAGAGTTCGGGGTTCTTGCCAAAAACACCGCAAACAAAACTATGACTTCGCCTTACATGCAATCCTGGGCCTTGCCTGTTATGGATCCGGATCAGTGGCTCTGGCCCCAACTTCATTCGGGAGAGTTTTTCACCAGAACAGAAAATGCTGATCTCGATCGTATTCTGGAGGCATCTCGAAGAGAAATGAATCCGGAAAAACGGGAAGAACTGCTTTCTCAGGCACAGCGGATTTCTCACGACAAGGCGTATAAGCTTATTCTTTTCCAGCTGAAAAATTCGTACGGGATGAGCAGCAAGATTAGTGTGCCTCTTCGTAATGATGAAATGATCTACTTGAAAGACGCTGTATTGGTAAAGTGAACTGATTTTTAACGATCGCAATATTTTATCCAAATAAAGTATCGCGATGATGACACTTTTGCATCGAGGTTCTTTTAACCGGTAAAGTTAAAAGAACCTCATACGAGCAACACAATGAATTATAGTTTAGTAAAAGAAAATACATATAACGATTCAATGAAATTGATGAAACTGCAAAACGATTTGGGTTCTATCGAAGGGGTAACGAATTGTGGTGTAGCGATGGGAACCCCGGAAAACATCAAGCAGTTTCGGAAAGCAGGACTCATTTCAGACGAGAGTTCTGATTTGGAGAAAATCAGTCCGAACGATCTTTGGATTACTGTAGAATACAGTACAACGGATGCGTTATCTGTTATCGAAGAAAAAATCGAAAACCATTTCAACAGAAAGATCAGTGAAGATAAATCAGAGGATGACGTCGAGTTTACTCCCAAAACGATTGCATCGGCAGTACGGAGACTCCCATCAGCCAATTTGGCGTTTATATCAGTTCCCGGTCGTTATGCCGTAATAGAGGCAATCGAAGCGATCAATAAAGGCCTCAGTGTTTTCATGTTTAGTGACAATGTTTCTTTAGAAGAAGAAATCAAGATGAAAACACTTGCAGAAAAAAGAAAGGTATTAGTCATGGGACCGGATTGCGGTACAGCTATTATCGCCGGTGCTCCTTTAGGGTTCTCTAATGTCGTGCGCCGAGGGAAAATTAGTATCATAGCTGCTTCCGGTACGGGTTTACAGGAAATTTGTTGCACGATTCACAAGATGGGAGGGGGGGTTGCCCAGGCTATAGGTACCGGCGGTCGCGATCTTTCTTCTGAGGTTGGCGGTAAAACTTTTTCACGCGCTTTGGAAGCTCTTTCTCAAGAAGACGACACTGAAGTGATTATTTTGGCATCGAAACATGCGGACGGCGACGTTATCGAAAGGATAGTCCGGAGAGCAGCAAAAACAAAAAAGAAGATTGTTACCTGTTTTATTGGTAGTGAGAAGCCTGTCGAAGATATCGAAAATGGCGTGTTTTCTGCATCAGGTTTTGAACATGCTGCAGCAGTCAGTGTAGCTTTGAGTAAAAGCGAATCTTTGCCTGAGCCGCCGACCAAACACACACTACAAATCGAAATGAGACATACCATAGATGCCGAAGTTGGTCGTTTTTCAAAACAACAGAAATACGTCCGGGCTTTCTTCACGGGAGGTTCTTTTTCAGATCAGGCTCTGCAGATATTTCCTGACTACCTGGAAAGCATTTCTGTCTATCCCCATCAGGATGGTTTTTTGAAGTTGGTTGATCCTGATGCAAGTCAAGGAAATTGTATTGTAGATCTGGGGGATGACTATTTTACGCACGGAAGGCTGCATCCAATAATCGATCCGTCTCAACGTATGGATCGATTGAAGAGAGAGATGAATGATTTTTCGATCCGAGTGATCCTGCTTGATGTGATGTTGGGCTATGGAGCTCATCCCGATCCGGCAGGTCTATTGGCCCCGATAATCCTTGAGGGGAAGAAGAAGTTTGAGGAAAAGGGCCAGTATTTATCTGTTATCGTCAACATCTGTGGAACGGAAAAAGATGTGCAGAACTTGGACGAGCAAAAAGAAAAAATCTCCAGGACCGGGGCCATTGTTTTGGACAGTAGCAGAAAAGCGGCTCTACTGGCGTGTTTAATCGGTTCAGCCTAGGTACCACCACAAGAAATATAGCAATAAATGGAAAACTAATATGGAAGACAAAATACTGAAATTATTTGAAGGCCCTCTGTCTATCGTAAATATAGGTGTTGATGAACTTTTGGATCATCTCAGCGAGTTGAACGGTGAAGTGCTCAACGTCGACTGGAAACCACCTTCAGATGACAATTTGGAAATCCTGAAAAAGGTGCTTACGGCGAATATTTAGGGAGATGATTTTAGATGAGCATACAAAATGCAAACGAAAAAGCGTGTGAGAGAATAATCAATTCACACCCGGTATGGAAAGAGGTAAGACTGGCCGGTGAAGTAATACCGGGGATGAAAAAAAATTTGATTTTGCATACCGGACCCTCCATCGAGTGGGACAGAATGTGTCGTCCTCAGAAGGCGGCGATTACAGCGGCAATGATGATCGAAGATCTGTGTGAGAATATGACTGAAGCCGAAGTCCTTATCAAACGAGGGGAAGTAGAGCTCGATACTACTCAGAACCACCACGCGATTGGGCCTATGGCTGGTCCGATATCAGCGTCAATGGCCGTTGGTGTCGTCGAGAATGTTACCTATGGAAACAAGGCGTTTGCTGCTCCTTTTAATACGGGTCGTAAGGCTCCGATCTATACCGGGAATATGACAAAAGAAGCTGTTGATATACAGAAGTGGATAGCTGATGTCTGGGCCCCGGTCACTAATGAAGCTCTGATAAAAATGGGAGGAATCGACGGAAAAGTACTTGCCGGTAAAGCTTTGCTCATGGGTGATGAATTGCATAACCGTAACATTGCAGCGACATCGTTGTTCATGAATGAGATTACGAGAGGATACTTGGCGATTGACCTACCAAGAGACACCCTTGTGGAAGTTATGGATTTCATGATGGAAAACGTAGAAATGTTGTGGGCAACCCCTCATTTGGCGGTATGTAAAGCGACGATGGACGCTGCTCATGGTATTGAGAATTGCACTGTAGTAACAAATATGGCCTCAAATGGAGTTGAATTCGGAGTTATGGTAAGCGGCCTTGGTGATGAGTATTTTACTGCACCCGCTCCTGCGGTTGAAGGATTGTACTTTCCTGGCTATTCGGCACAAGACGCAAATCTCGATCTTGGTGGGAGTAGAATTAAAGAGACTGCCGGTTTTGGTGGAATGGCTCTCGCCGCGAGTCCTTCAATGGGTCTTCTGCTCGGAGGTAACACTCGTGATATGGTCAAGCATACTATGAATATGTATGAGATCACTCTCACAGAAAATCCTGCGTATCAAATACCTTTTCTCGATTTCCGTGGTGTTCCAACGGCAATCGATATTGTGAAAGTGGTGCAGACCGGCCTTACACCTGTTATCGACACTGCAATCAACCATAAAAATGAGAATCATCCGTTTATTGGTGTTGGTGTGGTCAATGCGCCAATGAAGTGTTTTGAAAAGGCATTACGGTCAATGTGATTCGTGATCACAACGACGAAATAATCATGTCTAAAGGTGATAAACGATGTTAGCTTTTGTTCTAAAAAGACTGTTATATGGGCTTATAAGCCTAATAGGAATTACATTTCTAGTTTTTAGTCTTCTTTATTTAACAGGTGATCCTGTACAGCTGATGATGCCTCCTGATGCGACGGTTCAGGAAGTCGAGGATGCAAGAGTTCGGCTCGGTTTTGATCAGCCTTTTTTGGTGCAATATTTCAATTTTGTAGGAAAACTGGCACGATTTGACCTCGGAGATTCATTAATTAGACGAGTACCAGTTAGTGAGTTGATAAAAGAATATTTTCCAAACACACTTCTATTGGCGACGACGGCATATCTTTTCGCCTTACTTGTAGCTGTACCGGCCGGAGTATTTGCAGCAATAAAGCGAAACTCAGTTTTTGATCTGTTGATATCAATGGTAGTGCTGATAGGCCAGGCTGCGCCGGCCTATTGGGTTGCCCTGATGTTTGTTTTGTTTTTTTCTGTTCAGCTCGGTTGGTTCCCGACGGGAGGAATGGGGACGTTCAGGCATCTCGTCGGGCCTGCATTATCGGTTGGGATATTCTCAATGTCGCGAATAGCACGAATGGCAAGATCATCGATGCTTGATGTGCTACGACAGGACTACATTAGAACTGCAAAATCTCAGGGCATAAGTGACAGACTCATTTATTTCAAGTTTGCATTAAAAAGTGCAGCCATTCCGATCATTACATTAGTCGGGGTTGAATACGCGGTACTTTTTGGTGGTTCGTTAATCGCTGAGACAATATTTTCGTGGCCAGGAATCGGTCGGCTTATCGTTCAATCGGTCTATGCCAGAGATTATCCGGTAGTACAGGGTGTCGTAATACTCTTCGCGTGCACAGTCTTTCTGGTCAATCTCATCGTTGATCTATTGTATTCGTATTTAGATCCACGAATAAAATACGGGAAGGTACCATCATGACGGCAAATACAACCGTAACTTTTGACAGCTTTAGTAGCTCAACTGTCTTTCGGACCCTAAAAAAAATATCAAGAAATCTAAAAGGAATAATTGGCGGTTCAATTCTTGTTATAATACTGCTCCTTGCATTATTTGCGCCATTTTTTTCCCCTCATGACCCTTATGAACAAAATCTCGAAAAAAGACTGATTCCTCCTTCATGGGTAGAAGGTGGGAGCAAAAATCATTTCCTGGGAACTGATCAGCTAGGTAGAGATCTATTGAGTCGGATAATATACGGATCAAGGATATCTGTAATAGTTGGTCTCAGCGCTGTTTTTATCGCCGGTTTTATTGGGGTCACCTTGGGGCTATTAGCCGGTTACTATCAGGGAGCGTTTGGTGCAGTCATAATGCGAATTGTAGATATATTTTTATCTATACCATATATTTTATTTGCTATTGCTGTTATTGCTGCTATCGGTTCCGGCCTCAACAAATTAATTTTGGTTTTAGCGCTCACCAGATGGGCTCACTACGCGAGGATAACTAATGGTAAAGTCCTTCAGATCAAGACTGAAGAGTACATCGAAGGTGCACATTCGAGAGGTAATTCTTCCTGGAGAGTCATGACACGTCATATTCTCCCCAATGCAATACCGCCAATTCTCGTTCTGGCATCGCTCGAACTCGCATTCATGATCATCATGGAGGCAACTTTGAGTTTTCTGGGGATTGGGGTTAGTCCTCCTACAGCGACTTGGGGTCTAATGAGTAGTGAAGGACGAGATTATTTGACTATTGCCTGGTGGATAACAACCTTCTCCGGATTAGCGATTGTAATAACGGTTTTAGGTGCAAATCTTTTTGGCGACTGGTTGCGCGACAACTTAGACCCAAGATTAAAAGGCGTCTGACGGTCAATTTTGATGCAAAGAATAGTGTCAGGTAATTGACTAATAGGAAAGTACATATGGCAACAGAAACTCTACTTGAAATAAAAAACCTCAGTACATATTTTGACACAAAAGATGGTGTATTGAAGGCTGTGAATGATGTCTCATTTAACATAGATCGTGGTGAAATACTTGGCATAATCGGCGAGAGTTCGGCAGGAAAAACAGTCATTGCGTCGTCGATTATGAGGTTGATTCCATACCCCGGCAAAATCATAAATGGCGAAATAATGTTCAAAAACGAGAACATTTTGAAAAAAAGTTCCTCTGAAATGTCAAAAATCAGGGGAAATGAAATTGCGATGATTTTCCAGGATCCAATGTCTTGTCTTAATCCAGTTTTTACAATTGGTGACCAGATTACTAGTGGTATACAAGCGCACAAAAAGATAACAAAAAAAGAAGGTTATCTAGCGGCCGTCAAAGCGCTCGAAGAGGTGCAAATTTCGGCACCAGAAAATCGAGTTAATGGGTATCAGCATGAGTTAAGCGGTGGTATGAAACAGCGAGTGATGATCGCGTTGGCCCTTATTAACCAACCTGAACTCATAATCGCAGATAATCCCACAACAGCTTTGGATTCAACAATTCAGTTGCAGTTTTTAAACTTGATCTTAAATTTACGAAAAGAGCATAACACTACAATACTTTATATTACTCATGATTTTGGAGTTATAGCAAAACTCTGCGATCGAGTAGCAGTGCTTTATGCAGGCGAAATAGTCGAGATAGGTACGGTGTTTGACGTCCTGACAAAACCAAAACACCCTTATACCATCGGTTTGATAAATTCTTCTCTTTCTCCCGGAATGGAACGTAAAGGAATAAAAGCTATTCGGGGTAAAACACCCGACATGACGAAGTTGAAAACCGGGTGTAAATTTGCCGAGAGATGCGATCAAAAGTTTGACGATTGTGTAAAACAAAATATCAATATGTTAGAAACAGGTCATTCAGACAAAAGCCATAAAGCAAGATGTCTGTTGCACAGGAGTTGAAACTTGAAAAATAACAATATCTATGAAGTAGAAAATCTGCATAAACACTTTTCAACTTACGGGGGACTTTTACAAAAAAAAATCGGCGAAGTACGAGCAGTTGATGGCGTCAGTTTTTCAATTGAAAAAAATGAAGTCCTAGGACTTGTAGGGGAATCAGGTAGTGGTAAATCAACAGTTGGTCGACTTCTAATGGGTCTGATAGAACCCACCGAGGGGATAATTCGGTTCAAAGGAAAAAATATTCTCGAAATGACTAAAGCTGAAAGGTTGAGTTTGCGTAAAGATACGCAGATGGTATTTCAGGATCCTTTTTCCTCTTTGAATCCGAGAATGCCGGTTGGCGATACTATTAAGGATTCCCTCGAAGTTTTGAAATTGTTTGACAAAAAAGGGATGGAGAGACGGATTAATGAAGTGCTTGACTTGGTAGGGCTGGATAAAAATATTGTAAAAAAGTATCCACATGAGTTTTCCGGTGGTGACCGACAGCGGATCGGAATTGCTACAGCCTTGGTTGTAGAACCAGATTTTATATTTCTTGATGAGCCTGTATCGGCTTTAGATGTTTCTGCTCAGGCCCAAATACTGAATCTTATCAAATACATACAAAAAGAGTTGAAGCTAACGATACTGATTGTTGCACATGATTTAAGTGTAGTGGAATATGTCAGTGATCGGGTTGCTGTGATGTATTTTGGTGATATTGTGGAAATTGCACCAACAAATGACCTGTATAGAGAGTCTAAACATCCATATACTCAGGCTCTTATGTCGGCAATCTTGACTATCGATCCACACCTCTCTCGAAAACGAAAGGAAATCATATTAGAGGGAGAAATACCAAGTCCGTTAAACATCCCGAGTGGATGTAAATTTCATACGAGGTGTCACAAATATATTGGTGACGTATGTAAAGAAAAGGTCCCGGCTCTTAAAGATTCTGGAAATTCACACTGTGTTGCGTGTCATCTTTATGATGGCGAATTGGACCATCGGAAATAGTTTGTAACAAAAACTGATTGCTTGGAAAATTTGAAAATTGATTCATGATACAGAGGGAAAACTTATGAAGGTAGCCGTAGTCGGAACAGGTAACGTTGGATCAGCATTATTATTTCATTTGGCTGGTGTCCCGAACATTGAGAAAATTCTGGTAATGAACATTGAAGATGATTGGTCGCAGGCGGCAATAATGGACGTTGCCGGTGCAAATCCGGAAGCAGCGCTTAAATTTGAGGTCGCTTCGTTTGATCGTCTCGGTGATGTAGACCTGATAGGGCTGACTTCGGGCGCACAAATGGAAGCAGGACAAACTGGAAAGGATGTGCTGAATGCTAATATCAAGATGACAAAGAGTATTCTCGATTCAGCCCAGTTGAAGAAAAGCGTTTTCGTTATCGCCCTGGCAACGCCGGTGGATGAGGTTACAAACTTCATTCAAAACAACTATAAGTTACCGGAAAATCAAGTAATGGGGTTTGGAGGGGATCTGGATCGAAATCGTTTGAGTTTTGTACTGACCCAACGACAACTTCCAAATGATGACATTGAGATTATCGGAGAACACGGTGGGCGGACTATCCCCGTTTATCCCGGAGAGAAGGATTTTGAAGTCGTCTCAAAAAGTGTGAGAAACTTCTTGGGAAACATCACTGTACAGGGAGGGCGGCCTCGCAACCTTGCCTCCGGGCTTTTGTTCGCTAAGCTAATCGACAGTATTATCAACAACGCTCACGAATACCATTATATCAGTGGTTTTCATCCCTTTTATAAAATGTACGTTACTTGGCCATACATCGTAGGGGACAAGGGTGTAGGTGCACCTAAGGACATCACGATAGGTACATTAGCCCAGAACGAATTGAATAATTTGATTGATCGTAAACGGGAAGAATCGAAATGAGATCTGCGGCCAAGACGAGACCGGTGCCTTTGTTTCCTCCGGTTGCCGGTCGTCTTGACTGTATTCTTATCTGGTTGTGTCGATAGGAGCAAAACGATCAGTCTTGGGACAAGGCATCGGCCCGACAAGACCTATTGAGAGTTATAAACGTATGAAGTGGGATAATATAATACTCAATGGAACGATAGTAACTCCAGAAAAGTCTTTCAACGGAAACGTTTACATAAAAAATGAAAAGATTGCTGCGATAAGTTCTGAGTATTTACCCGGAGAAACAGCACATACCACTGACGCAACTGGTCTCCATGTCTTGCCGGGTCTGATTGATACACATGTGCATTCAAGAGATGGCGGGGCACCAGAAAAAGAAGACTTTTTTCATTCTACTCAAGCTGCAGCAGTTGGTGGATTGACCACGATTTTTGAAATGCCCAATACCATACCGGCTATAAGCGATGTAGAGAAATTTAAAAATCAAATAAAAAACTTGACTCCAAAAGCTCATGTAGATTTTGCAATATGGGGACTCTGTCTGGGGCGGCTAAACAATAAGGATTTGGCTGCCCTTGCGAACGCTGGGGTAATCGCATTTAAATATTTCTGGGGTTACGCCATTACCAAAGATAGCCACCAGTTAATATACAACTATGGCAAGAAATCAACCAATGTGATTCCGGCTTTGCGAGATGGAGAGATATATGAGATATTTGAAGAAGTAGCGAAAACTGGTAAATTATTGGCTATACATGCTGAAAATAGTGAATTGATTGAGTTGTTCTCGACCAGAATGCAAAAGACCAGTGATTTAACGTATAAAGAGTTCCTAAAATCTAGGCCGAATATTGCGGAAGAAACAGCTGTACAAACCGCCATTTCTTTTGCAAAAAATTCAGGTCTTAACCTTCATATTTTACATGCAAGCACACGTGAAGCAATAGAATTAGTTCGAACAGCTCAAAAACAAGGATATCCGATCACCGTTGAGACGTGTCCTCACTATTTGTTTCTTGATGATGAAGACTTCAACGAGTTAGGACCGAAAATGAAAGTTTATCCTCTCATAAAATGTTCAGCAGATCAGGAGATGTTATGGAACGGAATCAATGAAGGAATAATATCATTGGTCTGTTCTGACCATGCACCTCATACGAAAAAAGAAAAAGAAGGGGCCTTGTGGGAGATTCCTGCAGGAATGTGTGGTGTCGAAACATTGGTTCCGATGATGTTACATGCAGTTAATACGGGAAGGATCAGTCTGAACCAGTTGGTTTCCTTGCTGTCGAAAAATCCTGCGCAATTATTTCGTATATATCCTCAAAAAGGCTCTTTACAAGTCGGAACTGACGCAGATATAACGCTAATCGACATGAATAAAAAATTCACTATTAGAGAAAATGAACTACACAGTATAGGGAAAATAACTGCGTTTGACGGAATGACTGTTCAAGGAATGCCGGTAGGTACAATCGTTCGGGGAAATTACGTAATGAGAGAAGGGACATTGGTCAGCAAACCTTTCGGGAAAATCGTAATTTCAAATCATGGCGCATAGAGTCTGTCAACAACGGTTTAGAAGTTCCGCTTTTCAACGGTTTCAGAGTTCCGCTTTTTGATATGGTTCAACAGGGTCAACGACCCCGATTTTCATCCGGTCTTTCATCCGGTATGAATCTCCTTTGAGACTGTAGACGTGGGCATGGTGAAGGAGGCGATCCAAGGTCGCCGTCGCGATCGCTTCGTCATTGAGGATCTCTGCCCATTGCCCGAACGATTTATTCGTGGTGAGGATGATGCTCCCGTGTTCGTACCGGGCGTTCACAACCTGGAAGAAGAGGTTCGCTTGTTCCCGAGTGAGTTCCTCGTAGCCCACCTCGTCAATCAGGATGATGTGTGGCTTCCGCATCCATGTCAGCCGCCGTTTCAGCCGTCCGTGTTCCCGTGATCGGGTAAGGTCTTCCATCAAATCGATGCAGCTGGTGTACCACACGGTATGCCCGGTCAGACACGCCTTGTGTGCCAGAGCGAGCATCAGATGCGTCTTCCCGAGGCCGCTGGGGCCCATCAGGATCAGATTCTCCTTCCGGGGTACGAAGGAAAGGCTGGACAGCTCAGCCAGCTGTCGGGGAGTCATCCCTCCTTTCAGCCAATCGAGCTCGAAGTCTTCCAGCCGTTTGATGACCGGCATTCCCGAGAGTTTGACCCGACTCCGTGCTGCCCGCTCTTTCCGGGGGATCGATTCGATCTCCATGAGGTCGGCCAGCGATTGTGCGAGAGTATTGTCCTGGCGCGTCTGGGACTCCAGAAAACTCTCGAGGCCGGCAGCCATGAACTCGAGACCCAACTCACGCATACGGGTTTCCACGGTCGCTATGACGGCATTCATGCGCTATGCTCCGCGATATGGTCATAGGCCTCGGGATGCCGAATCTCCACCATCGTGGCAAGAAGCGCGTGCAGGACCTTCGTTTCATCATCAGATACCCCGGCGTCAGACTCTGATGTCCCGGACTCGTTTTCTCGCTTCCACCGTTGCCGGAGAGACCGCAGGTCTTCTTCCCGCCGATCGATGTCATGAGATCGAG
>Ga0265293_10012604_pt1 | contig 11183 bp, 11 predicted proteins | sample Munlanlewell138R_FD_192505 | JGI IMG/M metagenome (GOLD analysis project Ga0265293, IMG submission 192505) | Leachate microbial communities from a municipal landfill in Southern Ontario, Canada - Leachate well 138R | ecosystem: Engineered > Solid waste > Landfill > Unclassified | place: Canada... | reverse complement strand
CGGCGCGAGGTCACGCGCACACGCCAGCCCGCATTCGCCATGCGCCGGGCAATATAGCGGCCCACAAAGCCCGCACCGCCATAAATGGTGACCAATTTCGTCATCGGCATACCCTCCGTCCCTTGTGGGAAAATTGATAGCTTTGCAGCGCAGATTGAACAAGCGGCATAAAGGCCGCAGAAAAGCTGAAAACCCCCGTTGACAGTCGGATGCGCCGCATATACATCGCGGTTTCACGACACCTGCCCAGGTGGCGGAACTGGTAGACGCGCTAGCTTCAGGTGCTAGTATTGGCAACGATGTGGAGGTTCGAGTCCTCTCCTGGGCACCACCCCTTTAGCAGACAGGGGCCACGAGTGGCGAATTTCCTCTATAAAAATGACCTTCCCGATGATGTTGACCTTGGGTCCATCGTCGCCATCGACTGTGAAACCATGGGGCTTAACCCGCATCGCGACCGGCTGTGTGTGGTGCAGCTTTCGGGGGGCGATGGCAATGCGCATATCGTGCAAATCGAGCGCGGCCAGACAAGCGCGCCGAATCTGACCCGGCTACTGGGCGATCCGAATGTGCTTAAACTGTTTCACTTTGGCCGATTCGATATTGCGGCGATGTATCATGCCTTTGGCGTTCTGGCGGCGCCGGTTTACTGCACCAAGATCGCGTCGAAACTGGTGCGCACCTATACCGACCGGCACGGGCTGAAATATCTGCTGGATCAGATGCTGCGGGTTGATGTGTCGAAAATGCAGCAAATGAGCGATTGGGGCGCGGATGAGCTGACGCCTGCGCAGCTCGATTATGCCGCATCCGATGTGCTTTATCTGCACCGTTTGCGCGATGCGCTAAACGCGATGCTGGAACGCGAAGGCCGCAGCACGCTGGCGCAATCGTGCTTTGATTTCCTGCCGACCCGCGCGCTTTTGGATCTGCAAGGCTGGCCCGAGCAGGATATTTTCGCGCATTGACCGAAAGGCCCCCGTCCGTGACGCTGCAAAAGGATGTCCTGCTTGCCACCGGCCGCCGCGTGATCCAGCGCGAGGCCGAGGCATTATCCATGCTGGCCGAAAGCGTCGATACGGCCTTTGCCGATGCGGTGGCGCTGATTCTGGCGGCGCGCGGGCGGGTGATCGTGTCGGGCATGGGCAAATCCGGCCATATCGCGCGCAAACTGGCCGCGACGCTGGCCAGCACCGGCACGCCCGCGCATTTCGTTCACCCGGCCGAGGCCAGCCACGGCGATCTGGGCATGATGGCGCGCGGCGATGTGGCGCTGGTGCTGTCGAATTCCGGCGAAACGCCCGAATTGGCGGATCTGGTGGCCTATACGCGCCGATTCGATATTCCGATGATCGGCATTGCCGGGCGCGCCGAAAGCACGCTGTTGCGCCAATCCGATGTGGCGCTGCTGCTGCCCCCCGCGCCCGAGGCCTGCGACAAGGGTATCGTGCCCACCACATCGACGACGATGACGCTGGCGCTGGGTGATGCGCTGGCGATCGCGTTGATGGAACATCGCAAATTCTCGCCCGAACATTTTCGCGTGTTTCACCCCGGCGGCAAGCTTGGCGCGCGGCTGTCCAAGGTTGCCGATCTGATGCACCGCGAATTGCCGCTGGTGGATATGGGCACGCCGATGGGCGATGCGCTGATCGCGATGACCCGGCGCGGCTTTGGCGTGGTGGGGGTATCGGGCGCGGATGGCGCGTTGGCGGGGATTGTCACCGATGGGGATTTGCGGCGCAACATGGCCGGATTGCTGGAAAAAACCGCTGATCAGGTCATGACCCGCAATCCCCAGATCATCGACCCCGACGCCCTGGCCGAAGAGGCCGTGGCCCTGATGCAGGCCCATCATATCACCAGCCTTTTCGTGATCGATGAGGCCCGCCCCATCGGTATTCTGCATATCCATGATTGCCTGCGCGCCGGCGTGGTCTGAGCGGTTGCGATGCGCTATGATGATACCTATTCGCGCGTCATTGCCTGGCTGAAAATCATTCTGCCGCTGGGGGCGCTGGCGATGCTGTCCACGGTGTTTCTGGCGGCGCGCACCATCGATCCGGCGCAAAACCTGCCCTATACCGATGTCGATCCCGGCGCACTGATGGGCGATCAGCGGATCGGGCGGCCAAGCTATGCGAGCGTGACCAGCGATGGCGCCGCGGTGCAGTTTCAGGCCGCGGTCGTGCGCCCCGAAATGGGCGATCCGCGCATCGCCGGCGGAACCGAGCTGGATGCACAGATCGAATTGCCCGATGGCACGGATATCACCCTTCATGCCGCCGATGGCGTGATCGATGGCAGTTCGCAAACCGCCGAGCTGGGCGGCGGGGTGGTGGTGACCACATCATCCGGTTACCGGGTGGAAACCGACCGGCTGGCGGCATTGCTGGATATCACGCGGCTGGAATCGGCGGGGCAGATCACCGGCAACGGCCCCCCCGGCGTGATCGAGGCGGGCAAGATGGTGATCGCCCCCGGATCGCTGCCCGGTCAGTATGTTCTGGTTTTCAATCAGGGGGTCAAACTGATATATGATCCGCAACATCAGAAAGATTAGCCTGTGAAACCTCTGCGCCTGATCACTGCCTGCTTTTTGTTCACCGCTTTGGCGCAGGGGGCGCTGGCGCAGGGGGCACAGATTCCCTTTGGTGGCATGCGCGCGGATACCACGTTACCCGTTGAAATCGCCGCCGAACGGCTGGAAGTCGTGCAGCAGGATGGCGCGGCCGTGTTCAGCGGCAATGTCGTGATCGGGCAGGGGGCGATGCGGCTTGCGGCCGATCAGGTGCGCGTGGAATATGCCGGCGGTGACGATGGCCAGCCCGGCGCGATTGCCCGCCTGCATGCCAGCGGCAATGTCACGCTGGCCAATGGTGACGATGCCGCCGAGGCAGACGAGGCCGAATATACCATCGAATCGGGCCGTATCGTCATGACCGGGGGTGTATTGCTGACCCAGGGGCCAAATGCGCTGTCGGCCGAACGGCTGGTCGTCGATCTGCAAAGCGGCACCGGCACGATGGAAGGCGGCGTGCGCACCATTTTGATGCCCGGTCGCGACTAGATGTCCGCTGCCGATTCGGATCAGGGCCTGCGCGTCACGCATCTGCGCAAAAGCTATCGCAAGCGTCCGGTGATCCGCGATGTCAGCCTGCATCTGAACCGGGGCGAGGTTGTGGCCCTGCTGGGCCCGAATGGTTCGGGCAAAACGACCTGTTTCTATTCTATCGCCGGCCTTGTGACCCCCGAAAGCGGGCAGGTGTTGCTTGATGGCCGCGATGTGACCTATCTGCCGATGTATCGCCGGGCCAAGCTGGGCATCGGTTACCTGCCGCAGGAAGTTTCGATTTTCCGCGGCATGAGCGTTGAAAACAACATCCTCGCGATTCTGGAACTGGCGGTAAAAGACCCGATCTTGCGGCGCGAACGGCTCGAAGATCTGCTGTCGGAGTTTTCCATCACCCATCTGCGGCGCACGCCCGCGCTGGCACTGTCGGGGGGCGAAAGGCGGCGCACCGAAATCGCGCGCTGTCTTGCGGCGGGGCCGAAATATGTGCTGCTGGATGAACCCTTTGCCGGCGTCGATCCCATTGCCGTGGGCGAGATTCGCGGCCTTGTGATGGCGCTGAAACAACGCGGGCTGGGCGTGCTGATCACCGATCACAATGTGCAGGAAACCCTGGGGATCGTCGATCGCGCCTATATCTTGCATGACGGCGAAGTGATGATGAGCGGCACCACCGCCGAGGTCGTGGCCGATGAAAACGTGCGCCGCGTCTATCTTGGGCAGAATTTTCGCGTCTGAACCCACGCCCGCAGGGATCAGTTGACAGACCTGCCTTATAATGCGCCAATTGTATCAAATGTGGAGCAAGGCCCTTTTCCATCGCGCGACGGCTGTTCCCGTCGGCGCCACGACGCCAAAACAGCCGGCGGCTAAGGCTTTATTAACGATTCCAATCCGATATTCGAAATTCCCCGCGCCAATCTCGGCGGCGGGGCGTTCACCTGACGGAGGCCAAATGCGTTATCAAATCAGTGGCAAACAAATTGACATCGGCGAAGCCCTGCAAGAACACGTCAAAACCGGCTTGGGCGTGGTTATGGAAAAATATGCGCAGCGGCCAACCATCGCCAATGTGGTCTTTTCACGCGACGCCAGCCAATTCGCCTGCGAAGTGGCCTTGCATCTGTCCACCGGGCTGACGGCCCAGGCGCGCGCGCAAGCCCATGATATCTATGCCTCATTTGATCTGTGCCGCGACAAATTGGAAAAACAGCTTCGCCGTTACAAACGCCGGCTCAAGGATCATCATCGCCACCGCGCACAACCAGTTGAACTTGTCGGCGCTTCGTCCTATATCCTCGCGGCAACAGAGCATAGCGATGAAGCAGAGCCGGAAACACTCCAGCCGATCATCATCGCTGAGATGGAGACCAATATCCCCTCGCTGTCCGTTGGCGAGGCCGTGATGCAGATGGAGCTGGCCGGGTCACCCCTGCTGGTTTTTCGCAACGAAGGTAAAGGCGCGGTGAATGTGGTCTACCGGCGCCATGATGGCAACATAGGCTGGATTGATCCAGGCGGCGCGGGATAGTTCCCCGCAGCCTGCGGTGTATGAAAAGAGCAGGTCACATGGAAATCTCGAATATTCTGCTTCCTTCGGCCGTTAGGGCCGTTGGAAAACTCACAAGCAAGAAGCGCTTGTTTCAGGATCTGGGCGAGATCGCCGCCGCTTCTTACGGGCTTGATCTGAACAATGCGGTCAATGCCTTGCTTGAACGCGAAAGTCTTGGCCCGACGGGTGTCGGCCAAGGCATCGCACTGCCCCATGCCCGGATCGCGGGCATCGACAAGGTGGTCGGTATTTTCGTGCGCCTGGAAGATCCGATCGATTTCGACGCCGTTGACCGGCAGCCGGTCGATCTGGTTTTCGTCCTGTTCGCCCCCGAGGATTCCGGGGTCGATCACCTCAAGGCGCTGGCGTTGGTATCGCGCACGATGCGCGATTCCGCCGTGCGCGCCAAATTGCGCGCGAATACCGATCCGGCCACATTGCACGCGGTATTGACCGAGGCCACCCGCAACGAAGCGGCCTGATCCGCTGGCGCGCATTCACTCTGCGCGCCAGTCGCCAAAGCCAAACATCATATAATCCCGCTGATAGGCGGCGCGGGCGGCGGCCTCGACACTGGCGTCATAAATATCGGCCAGGCTGAACGGTTGATCGGGCGTCGCCACGGCGGGCGCGATGGCCCGGCCCGCCAGATGCGCCAGATCGCGGGCCATATCACCTTCGCGGATGATCATATCGGGCAGCATGAATCCCGCCATCCCGGCCAGCACTTCGGTTTGCGATGCCCATGCCCCATCGACGCGCACACTGGTCTGGCCGGCCAGATTGCCCTTGATGAACGCGGCAAAGGCCAGAAACGCCGTCCTGTGCGTGGCCAGATCATAGTTGCGCATATCGCGCGGGATCGGCAGGCGATAGCTGGCGCGCAGGGTCTGGCGGATATCAGCATAGGATTCGGGCCCGGTTGCCAGAATATAGCGGCAAAACACATGATGCAGCCGCGCCAAAGGATGCCGGATCACCGTAAAACTGCGGTGGTTTTGCGATTGGCGCAGCCAGTGACGCAGGCTTTTTTGGGTGAAATCGCGGATCAGGGCATCGGGGCTGACGCCATCAAGCGCGGCAAGCCATTCGTCCACCACATCTTCGGGGCCGCCTTTGATCGGCATATGGATCAGCGCGGATTTCGCAGCGGCGACATAGCGGGGCACCGCGGGGCCGCGGCGGGGTTCATGGTTGGGGATACGGTCCAGCCCGAATAGATCCATCTGGCCCAGCGCCGCGACCATTTCGTCATAATTAGACACTTTTTCCCGCAAATGCGCCGGGTTTTGCACCTTGGTGCGGGTGTTGGTGCGCGTCTTGGGCGTGCTGACCCCCAAAAATCGCGCCAACCCATTCAGCACCCCCAGATCGTTGATATCATCGTAACCGATATGAAACGCTGTCTGGCCGCTGATCTGCAACGCATGGCGCACCTGTTGGTGAAAGCCCTGCAGCGCATCCAGCGATGCCCAGAATTCGCCCGCGTCAAAGGTGATCTGCGCGGTTTTCGCCTGTTTCATATCGCCCAGCCGCCATTGACCGGTGCTGACCGCGATTTTATGCGAAACGTGACTATCCAAGGGGTTTCGGGTCAAAATGATCTTGGCGCAGCGCGGATTTTCCAGCGCCATCGCCATGATGCGCGGATCATGGCCGGGAAAGAACCGAAACCCCGCCAGCCCATCGGTGGCCTGTTGCATCGCTGCCAGCAGCCGCGCGGGATCGGCTTCGCGGCTTTCCATGGTTTCGCCCAGCAATTCCTGTTTGCCGGCATGGCCGATGAAGCGGGGATTGAACGCTTCGCCCCAGCAATGCAGGCCGGGAAAATCGTTGATATTTTCCTCAAGAAAATTCGATCCGGTGCGCATGGCGGCAAAAATGACGAAATAGTCAAACATGTCAGGGGCCTATCAATCTGGGTCGGGGTGCGGCCATGGCGGCGGGGACATCATCGGCGGGATCGAAATCGCCCACCAGCGTGGGCACCATCCCGGCATTGCGCAAGCGGTGCAAGAACACATCAAAACCCGCCAGATCCACCAGCCCCGGCAGCGGCATCTGCGCCGGTTTGCGGCCGATCGCGTCAACCAGCGCGTGCAATTGTGGCGCCGAATTGGCCACAAACTCTGCCAGCGTGCAAATACGCAGCCGCGCGCGGGTATGGGGGCTGCGCAGCACGCCCAGCCATGCGTTTTCGACCTGTTGCAGCCGGGCGGCCTTTGCCCGGATCGTGGCGATTTCCGCGCCGGATTGGAACAGCGCCACGGCCCAGGCGCCGGTAACGACGAAAATCTGCGCATTCGGGTCTGTTGCGGTGAACCATGCGATATCTTGCGTATCGCGCGGGCCGAATTGAAAGCATTGATGCCGGGGCCGGCCATTCCACAAAAGGTTGGTCAGAAACGCGGTGGGATTGTAATCGCGCAGCGCCGCATGATCGCTTTGCGCGCCGGGGGCAATCGTTTCGCCGCCTGCGAATTCGGCGCGTTCGGGCGCGAACAGATGGCCATGCACCTGCGCATCCACCGCGCCCGCCAGCCATGGGGCAAAGCCGTGGATCACCTGATCAAAACCCGCAAGCATCGTATAGGGGGCGGCGGATTTGGTGTTGTGCAGATATGTCGCGGGCGCGCGGCTATGCATATGCAACCCGGCGCGGCCTTCGGTCCGGCGGGCGCGGGTTTTGGCAAAGTGCCGCTCGACCGGGGCGGGGTTGGGCGCGGCATCACTGCGCGCGCCGGAATCAGAGCCTGAAAACGCGGAATAGAGCCTGTCTGCCCCCGGCCAGATCTTGCGCGCGACAAAGCAATGCGATTGGCGCAACAGATCCAGATGATCATCGTAAAAGACATGCGGTTTGCCCTGCGCATCAAAGCGCGTCAGGGTCAGCGACCGGCTTTCGATCCTGCGGGCATGGCGGCGCGCCAATGTCTGGTAATAGCATTCATCGGGAATCCAGACGCGGGCGAAATAGCGGTCGAATTCGGCGCGGCGTGGATCTTGCAAAATCGCGGCCAGCGTTTTGCGGGTCAGGCACCACCATTGCGCGCCCAGATGCGGCTCTATCCCGGGGGGAATCCGGCGTTTGAAGCGAATACGCCGTTGCAGCCGCACATAGCCGTCAAACAGCCGCCGCTGGCGCCGCCACGAAAACGGAAACCGCAGCAAAAAGCGTTCGTGATCCAGCCCGCCCACGGCCCAGGACGCATCCTGGCTGGTCACGCTTTCGATGAAATCAGTGTCTGGATAGCGGGCAAGATAGGCGCGCAGATCATCGACCGGGCGCAGCGGCAGGCACAGCCCCGACACCAGATAGACATGCTGCACATCGGGAAATTCCGCCAACAGCATTTCTGCCCCCGATTGCGACGCCTGCACCAGCGACCATTTCCCCCATTCGCCGGCATGGCGCGGGCTGAACCGGATATTCGGCATATCGGCAAGCCCGCGTTCAAACGCCGAAAACGCCGCGATAGATACGCTTTTATCCACATGGATCACCACCGGACAGCCCGCCTTTGCCCAATGGCGGGCGGCCTGGGCGGCGCGGTGCAGGGCCTCATGCGCCAGCATGACGATGCCCAGGCTCATGCCCAACCCCCCGTTGACATCAGCCCCAGCGCGTCAAGCTGGCGCCAGTCGCGAAACGCGGTGCTTTGTGCGCACCACAAATCGGGACTTTGATGGCGATGATAGGCCAGATATTCGCGCCCATTGGCGTAATGCTGGCGGCGGGTCATTTCTTCGCGCGATTTATCCGCGAATGTGTGCAGGAATTTCGCATGGAGCAGACAACCGCTGGCCTTTTCCCCGCCCCATTCGTCATAGACCCGGTTCAAACCCCGCGGCAAAAGCGCATGGGTCGAACTGATATAGACATAGGATTTATGCCATTTCACCAAGGGCACCTTGTTCAGCGTCGGGGCATGGGCGGGGCGGTCGGCGAAAAACGCCCGTGCGCGCACGCCGCCTTGCACCCAAAGCGCGCCGATGTGGTTTTTCCTCTGGGTATAATTGCCGCTGTCGAACCAGTTGGCGATGGCAAAGGGATTCTGCCCCTCGGTATAGATTTGGGCGTCAAGCGCGCCTTTGGGATACATATCCAGCAAAAGCGTGCCAAACGACCGGATCGAAGATGCATCCAGCCAATCGGTCAGCGCAGTGATCGGGCGCGTATCGTGGAACGGATAGATGAAAAATTCATCCGCATCCACCACCAGCGTCCAATGCCCATGGCCATAGCGCCGCTGTAGCCAATTCAGCCAATCGACACCAAAACGCGCGCGTTTGTAACTGGCATCGGTATGCCACAGCGACACATCGGGCTGGGCGCGCAGATATTCGGCCGAACCATCGTCGGACCCGTTATCGACGATCAGGAAATGCGCGATACCAAGGGTGCGGTAATACTGCAGGAAATAGGGCAGGCGGATGCGTTCATTGCGCAATGTCATGAACAAAAGCACATCGCCCGGGCGGATCTGGCCGGTGCGATCGGCCACGGCGCGCAATTCGCGGCGTTTGACCAAGGCCCGCATGCGCCAGCGTTTTCGGCGCAGCCTGAGCGCGTAGGATTCGAAAATACCCAACTCGTTACCAACCTCTGCGACAATGTGGCGATCAGCCCGTCGCCCGCGTGAAATGATCCTGCCATGTCGGCAGCGCGGGCGGTTGTTTGCGCGCGCCCGCACCCTTTGCCAAAGCCAGAATATGCCGCTGCCATGCATAACTATCCTGCGCTGGCAGGTAAACGGGGTAATTCCCCAAGGTCTCGTGATAAACCGGCAGATCGGCGCAGATCACCGGCACGCCAAGTGCTGCGGCCTCAAGCGGGGGCAGGCCGAAGCCTTCGGTCAGGCTGGGAAACAGCAGCGCCCGCGCGCCTTGCAACAGCCCGGCGATGTCGCCATCGGGCAGGCCGGGCAATTCAAACACGCTGCGCCCCATCATCGGCGCGCGATCAAGCCGGGCAAAAACGGCGGCGTTATTCCACCCCCGCTGCCCCAGGATCAACAGATGCGGCGCATCATCGCCCAGTTCCGCATCCAGCCGCTGCCAGATATCAAGCAACAGGGCATGGTTCTTGCGCGGCTCGATCGTGCCTATTGTGACGAAATAGGCTCTGGCGGGCCTTGTCACCGGGGCAGGGGGCGTGGGCGCAACCCCCAGCGGCGCGATCACGGCGGGCAGGTCGGGCAGCCAGCGCGCGCCGGCGCGCGCGACAGCGGCGCTGGTATAAATCACGCGATCGGCATGGCGGGCAATGGCATCGATGCGCGCGCGGAATCCGGCCACGGTGCCCGCGCGTTGCATTTCGGGATATTCCAGCGGGATGAAATCATGCACCAGCACCGCAATTTCTGCCCCCGCGCGGGCCATCGCGCCCAGCGTGCGATCCGACAGATTGCTATGGCCGGTGTTGAAATAGGCACTTATCCGGGGCAAATGCCGCGCCAACATCCGCCCCAGCCCCACGCGCGAACAGCGGGCAAATGCCAGCCTGCGGATATCGGATTCGGCCCTGCGGCGGGCGGGGGAAATCCGGCGCGACAGATGCCCCGAAATATCGGCGCGGCCCCAATCGTCACGGGCAAATTTGCCCGCCAGCACCGCCATTCCGGCACGGTCCAGCAGTGCAAAGCCCGGCGCGGTGCGCACCAGCGCCGTCACCGGCACGGGCAGGGTCAGCACATGCAAAAGCCAGGCATATTCCACCCGGTCAATGCCGGTCATCGGGCCCGCGCCCGCGCGGCTGACCAGCCGCGTCAGATCAAGGCAGATCGGCCGTTCCACCAGAGCCTATTGCGCAGCTTTGCGCAGGGCGACCATTTCTTCAAGATAGGCGGCAAGTTCCTCGCGCAGATCATCGCGCGCAAGGCCAAAGGCCACGGTCGCCTGCAAAAACCCCGCCTTAGAGCCACAATCAAAGCGCTGCCCGCGAAAGCGGTAGCCATAGACATTGCGGCCCTTGGCGATTTCTTCGGCAATCGCATCGGTAAGCTGAATTTCGCCCCCCGCGCCGGTTTTCATCTGATTCAGGTTCTGCATGATCCGGGGCGACAGGATATACCGCCCGATCACCGCCAGATTGGATGGCTGGGTGCCGGGCGCGGGCTTTTCGACCATGCCGGCCACGGAAACCAGCGCGCCCATGTCATCCTTGACGTCCAAAATCCCATAGGACGACGCCCGTTCCGGCGGCACCTCCATCGCGGCGACCATCGAGCCGCCGGTTTCCTGATAGGCCTCGACCATCTGTTGCAAACAGGGCACTTCGGCGGCGATCACGTCATCGGGCAGGATCACGGCGAAAGGTTCGTTCCCCAGCAAGCGGCGCGCGCACCAGACCGCATGGCCAAGCCCCAGCGCGCGATGCTGGCGGATATAGGCGATGGCGCCGCTGTCCATATTGGTGGATTTCAGCACCTCTAGCAGGTCATCCTTGCCCTTTTTGCGCAGATCCTGTTCCAGCATGGGGGCGTGATCGAAATAATCCTCAAGCGCGCCCTTGCCGCGTGAAGTGACAAAGATGAATTCCTTGATCCCGGCGGCGCG
>Ga0265293_10012603_pt1 | contig 11183 bp, 8 predicted proteins | sample Munlanlewell138R_FD_192505 | JGI IMG/M metagenome (GOLD analysis project Ga0265293, IMG submission 192505) | Leachate microbial communities from a municipal landfill in Southern Ontario, Canada - Leachate well 138R | ecosystem: Engineered > Solid waste > Landfill > Unclassified | place: Canada... | reverse complement strand
ACAATCACAAAGTTCGTGAATATTCAAAACTTTAGAGTGATTTTAGGGAAGAAGGATGATGTCATGCAACAGGCAAATAGGAAAAGGGTTGTAATCTTAGGTGCAGGCTATGGTGGTGTGCTATCGGCGCAGGGTTTAAGCAAGCTCATAAACAAGCTAAATATTGAGATAACCTTGATAAACAAGCATAATTACCATCAGATGGTAACTAGGCTACATGAGCCTGCTGGTGGTCATTTAGATGGAGATGATGTTAGAATACCGCTAACACGTCTTATTGATGATAATGTAAAGGTTGTTAAAGGTTGGGTCGAGCAAGTTGACCCTATTTTGCAGCAGGTAACTTTAAAGGACTCTGAAGCTGAACAAGTTATTGAGTACGATTACTTAGTAATAGGACTTGGATCAGATCCAGAGTATTTTGGAATTAAAGGACTTAAGGAGCATAGCTTTACATTACATAGCTTAAATGCAGCACGACTAATAAAGGCAAAAATTGAAATATGCTTAGCAAGGTATAAAACCTCACAGCCAGATGAAGGACTACTAAATTTTGTTGTTGGTGGTGCTGGCTTTACAGGTATAGAATTAGCTGGTGAATTAGTCGAGTGGCTGCCTAAGGTAGCTCCTAAATATGACGTTCCATTAGATGAGATAAGATTAATTTGTGTAGAAGCAGCACCATTAGTTTTGCCTGGATTTGATGAGCAGTTATCAGCTAAGGCGGCGGACATTCTAAGAGATAAAGGTGTTGAATTAAAGCTAGGAATGCCAGTCAAAGAAGTAACAAGCGAGTATGTGGTTATCGGCGATGAGCAAATTCCAACAAAGATGGTAATCTGGACTGGTGGAGTACGTGGTAATTCTGTACTTGAGAAGTCAGGGTTTTGTACACAACGTGGTCGTGCTAACATTAATGAATTTTTGCAATCGACTAATTTCGAGAACGTTTTTATCATTGGCGATAGCTCTATATTTTTTGAGGAAAATGGCAAACCACTACCACCAACTGCCCAATTGGCAATGCAACAAGGCAAGCATCTAGTGAAAAATTTCGAAAGATACTTAACAAATCAAGCAATGCAACCATTTAAGTTCATTAATCGTGGAGTAATAGCATCTATTGGTCCAAAAGCTGCAGTAGGATTAGTGTTCGGTAAATATCGAATAGAAGGACGAATTGCGGTATTTATGAAGAAGCTGGTTCATTATCGATATTTGTTTATTATGGGCGGGATATCATTAGCAATACAGGGGTTTTTAGGCTTATTACCAAGTGTAAATGATAAAAATGACCACAAGACATTAGGCGCTAAGGAAATAGCAAAATAATATAAAGTTAACTAAGAAAAGATATATAATACAAACTTAAAAAAGATATATAATACAAAATAATCTACTATATTAGCGATATAGTAGATTATTTTGTATTATAATAAAGTAAAACTTATTGATAAACACGGAGTTGATATAATTGTCTAAAAGGGTAATTGTGGTTGTTGGTGGTGGGCCGGCTGGGATGATGGCAGCAGCGACTGCTGGTAGTAGGGGATTACAAGTTATATTAATAGAAAAAAACCAACTGCAGAACAACCTACTGTTAGGCAAAAAGATGCTAATAACAGGGAATGGCAGATGTAATGTAACTAATGATACTGATGTACGAGGATTAATAGCTAACGTAAGTAATAACGGTAGATTTTTATATAGTGCTTTTAATGCATTTACCTCTCAAGATACAATACGGTTGTTGGAGCAATATGGAGTACCGACGAAGGTGGAAGAACGAGGTAAGGTTTTCCCAGTATCAAATCGCAGTAAAGATGTTGTAAATGCTTTTAAGCAACATATGTTAGACAACAATGTTAAAATCATTTGTGGTGAAGTAACCAATATAATAAAGCGCGACAATGGCAAGTATGATGTCAACTATACAAGCGATGAAGACTCTATAAGTAAGCCAAATAGTAAGTCAAATAAGTCAAAGGGTAATTATAATATCTCATCGCAATGTAAGATTTTAGCTGATGCAGTGATAGTTGCTACTGGAGGGAAATCATATCCGCAAACTGGTTCTACAGGAGACGGTTATCGATTTGCTTTAGGCTTTAATCATCAAGTATCACCACTAAGACCATCGCAAGTTCCTATTGAAATTATCGAACAATCAATTAAGGAGCTACAGGGAGTTTCGTTTAAAGACGTAAAGGTATTATTGAAAGAAGCGAAAGAAGAAGCTACAAAAGCTTCAACAGTAGAATCGTTAAGTGAGTTAAAAACTGTGTATGAGGATCAAGGCGATATGATGTTTACGCATTTTGGAATTACTGGGCCATTGATATTAACTGTAAGTGCGCACATCAGAACACATATCAAAACAAATATTAGAAATAAATACAAGCTATATATCGATTTACTTCCGGATTATACCTATGAGCAATTAAACGACTTACTATTAAATGAAATCGATAATCAGGGAAAAAGGCAGATTATTACTGTATTACAAATGTTATTGCCTAAAAAATTCATTCTGGTATTGTTAAAAGATATAAAAATCTGTTATGATAAACATGCAAATCAGTTAACGAAAAATGAAAGGAACTCCATAATTAATTTAATTAAGCAATTTCCGTTAACTGTGAAAGGTCTACGCCCGTTACAAGAAGCAATAGTAACTGCTGGCGGTATAGATGTTAAAGAAATAGATCCAAAGACTATGTGTTCTAAGCTTGTTGATGGTATATTTTTTGTAGGAGAAGTGCTTGATGTAGATGGAAATACTGGTGGGTATAATATTCAGATTGCTTTATCAACAGGGTATGTCGCCGGCAAGAATTGCTAAAGATTAAAGTTTGTGTATTTGCTCACAAATTTTATAACATTTACATTACAAATATCTAAAACAGAAGGATTTTAGGTTACTAATACATAATTATTAGTATGAAGGCGATTTCGACTAATCAAGGAGTGCTATACTACATGAATAGGAAATATATATATATCGTCCTAGCTATACTAGTAACAGTAGTCATAGTTCAGTTTGATAGAGTTGCTAATGATAATAATTACTCTATAAACATTGATGAATTTAGAAATATAGGTAATGTAGGCAATCTAGATAATACAGGTAATTTAGATGATATTGATAGTGAACGCAGGAGTTCGTTTATTGGCAGCCTAGTGAACAAGGGCAAAGACATATTATTAAATAGTGGTAATAAGCAAGATGTGGGCGCTGATAATGAACAAGATAAGCAAAATTCAGATGATCACGCTAGCGATGCTCAAGCATCTCAAGAACAAGTAAAGGCTGATGATCAAGACGCTACCGAGGATAAGTTAGTATTTGAACTTCCAGTAATAGATGAATCTCAGATTTCTACAGTAGACTTAAAGATTTTAAAGCAAAAGGGTAGAGTAGAGATTGTAGATATTGATGGTGAAACGTATCTTGATATCGCAGCACTTGCTAGATATTATGGTAAAAGAGTAACATGGGATAATGATACTGAGCAATTTACTTGTAAATTATTTGGTGTTGAATTCAAAGGCTCATCGCTAGATAATGAAGTATTCATAAATGGCAAACCAATTATATTAGAGGAGCCAGTATTTAGGATAGATCATAGAACTTACATACCGGCAGACGCATTTGCGGAAGTGTTTGGTGCTGAAATTGTTTTGTCTGATACACTATTAGAGGTAAAAGTTCGTAATGTTATAAAAGCGCTTATGGTAATTGCTGCCTCTTAATAGAGCGTTTTTAATAGTAATATTTATAGTATTTAAGTTTTAGTAGTGTTTATATTGTAAGATTCGCGATGTTGCGAAAGTTGCTTTAAGGCTCTTTCGGTCTTAAAGGTTTACCATATAGCTTTACCATTCAAGGGGGTGCAATTGAAGGGTTTTAGTTTTTAATTAGGTGAACTTATTTATTTACAATTTCTTAAAGTTAAAGAGGGAGGAAAAAGGAATTATGAAAAAAATGGTATGGTTATTAGTAGCTGCAATTGCAATATTAGGTGTAGCTGCATATGATGTTCAAGAAGTAAGTGCATATCCAACATTAGGAGATGATTGTGCAAGTTGTCATGGTGCAGGATTTGGAACAACTCCAGCGCCAGCTCCAGCTCCAAAGCCAGCTCCAGCACCGGCACCAAAGCCTGCTGAGCCAGCACCTGCTCCAGCTCCAGCACCTGCTCCAGCTCCAGCACCAAAGCCTGCTGAGCCAGCACCTGCACCGGCACCAGCTCCAACGCCTGCAAAGCCAGCTCCTGCACCAGCTCCTGCAGCAACTAAGTCTGTTGTAGCTAATGTTAGCTATAAGCTTTTTGGTCAGTCTGGTAAGGTAGATATTGCTGTTGTAAATGGTGATGTTTATGTTGGACTTCGTTCAGCTGCTACTGCTGCAAAAGCTAACCTAAGCTTCGACAATGCTACAAAGCAAGTTGTAGTGAAGCTTGCTGGTTATGAAGTAAAAGGTAAACAAGGTGAAAAAGGTGTTACTATTAACGGTAAAGCATATACATTAGCTGCACCTATCGTTAACGTTGATGGTAAGCTTTATGTTCAAGCATCTGCTGCTACTAAATTAGCTAGTGATATTGCTAAACAACCTTTAAAAGTTACTTTAGTTAAAAATGTGCTTGAAGTAAAATAATTGCACCCCAATTAATTGGCACATGTTTAACAAATAAGTTAGCAAATTGCTAACATAGAAATAAAAAGCTCCCGATTTGGGAGCTTTTTATTTAACTATCAGAATTTATAAAATTCATCTAATATACGGGCTCTATACTAAATGTGGTGGTGTTCATAGCACTATCAATGGTTTAAGCAGATATAAAAAAATGCACCCAATCTTCTCTTCTTTTGATAACCTAAAGTTGCGACACTAAAAGGTTAGGAGAGAAGACGGGTGCAAGAAAATTTTATCATAGAACTGCTAGGTATTAAAGACCGAAATATTGAAGTATGGAATATTACAAATGAGCCAGGGTATCTATTTGTAGAGCTATATACAAAGGTAAGGAAACAGAAATGTCCTAAATGTACGGAACGAACAAGTCGGATCCATGGATATCGCAAACAGATAATACAAGGACCAATTTTATCTGGCAGATTGGTAAAAGTATCTTTAAAAAAGAGAAGATACTTATGCACCCATTGTAATTCAACGTTTTATGAACGATTACAAATGGTACAACATTACCAAAGATACACCACAAGCTTATGCACCACAGCATTAACCTATACTGCAGTAGCATCCATAACAACAGCAGCAAAACTCGTTGGTATGACAACAAATAGAGTATTACGAATCTTTGATCGCCAGGTAATAACAACAAAAAAAGTATTACCCCATGCTATAGCTATAGATGAATTTAAAGGTGATGCAGGTGGAGAAAGATTTCAAACAATCATAGTAGACGTAGAAAATAAAGAGATACTCGATATATTACCTGATCGAAAAATAGAAACCATAAAAGCCTATTTAGGCTCATGCGACACAGGAAAGGTAAGTATTGTAGTAATGGATTTATCTCAAAACTTTAAATATGCAGTCCGTAAAGCGTTAGGGAATCCAATTATAATAGCAGATCGATTCCATTATATGCGGCAAGTATACTGGGCATTAGACGAAGTTCGACGAGAAGTTCAAAACGAATTATCAAAAGAACAGAGAATCAACATGAAAAGAAGCAAGAAACTGTTATGGAAATCACCATATAAGCTAACAGCAGATCAAAAACAACAAGTAGCAACCATATTAGAACTTCATCCAAGATTGCAAGAAGCATATCATCTAAAAAACAAAATAGATCAGTGGTTTAAAGAAAGCGACAAACATACAGCTCAAAAAGGCTTAAAGAACTGTATAGAACTGATGAAAGTATCAAAAATAGAAGGATTTATACGAGTAGCAGGTACATTTAATCGATGGAAACAAGAGATATTACAGTCGTTTATGTATCCGTTTAATAACGGTTATATAGAAGGTGTTAACAACACAATAAAAGTACTTAAACGAATGTCATATGGGATTAAAAGTTTTGAAAGATTAAAGAAGAAGATATTATGGCAACAAAAGGTTGGAAGAGCATACTAGCGGCTACGCTCTTCCTTTGAAAAGAGAAATGGTGGGTGCTAACGCACCACCACATTTGACAGAGAACCAATATACGTTGCATTCTTTATCTACATTTTATTTAAAGCCTCAATACGTTTGTCAATCGGTGGGTGAGTGCTGAATAAGTTGTTTAATTGTGATGGCTTTAATAAAGGATTTACTATGAATAGACTTGCAGTTGCTTCGCTTGCTATACCAGCATTTTTGGCTTGTGCAGGATTACTATAATCAGCGATTTTTTGCAGTGCAGAAGCAAGTCCTCTTGGATAGCCGATCATTCTTGCTGCTGTTGCGTCAGCTAAGTACTCCCTGCTTCTTGATACAGCCATTTGCACAATTTTTGCGAGTATTGGTGCTAGAATAATAGTTACAATACCGATAACCAGCATTATTGGGTTACCTTTATTGTTGCTATTTCTATTACCGCCACTAAACATCATTGAACGTGATGCGAACTCTGCTAAATATACCAATGTTCCAGCAAGTACAATTACCACTGAGGAGTAGAGAATATCATAATTTTTGATATGCGCCATTTCGTGAGCGATTACACCTTCTAATTCTTCGCGATTTAAGCGGTCCATTAGTCCACGAGTTACAGCTACCACGCCATGCTCCGGATTACGTCCAGTGGCAAATGCATTAGGAATATCTGTTTCAATTACATACGCTTTTGGAGTTGGTATTCCTGCAGCAATTGCAACGCCTTCGATGGTGTGATATAAATACGGCTCTTGCGCTCTTGATACAGGACGCGCATTAGCCATTTTTAGTATCATCTTATCACTGTTATAATAGCTAAAAAACACACCAACACCAGCGAGCACTAGGGCTATAGCTGAGAACGTATAGCTCAGAGCAGGGTCAACTAAATACCCAATAAAGTATGAAGCAATAAATATTAGACCAATAAATATAATAATGAAAAATACCGTATTACGTTTATTTCTATTAATTTGTTGGTACATCTGCATGGCATCACACCTCTATAAATACGGAAATATTAAACTTTAAATTGTACTTTTACTGCTTTTCTTGCTTCTTCATTTTCAACTGTGAAGGAATCAGCTTCTTTGAAATTAAACATTTTTACGAATAAATTATTTGGGAATACTTGTAGAGCGGTATTATAATCCATAACAGAATTGTTGTATCTTTCCCTTGAATAAGAGATTTTATTTTCAGTACCAGTAAGTTCTTCCTGTAACATCATGAAATTTTGTGAAGCTTTTAAATCGGGATAATTTTCAGATACAGCAAATAATGATTTCAATGCACCTGCCATCATGTTTTCGGCAGCAGCCTGCTCTTTAATACTACCAGCATCCATAAAAGCAGTTCTAGCCTTAGTCACATTTTCAAGAACTGTCTTTTCATGCTCCATATAGCCCTTAACGGTTTCCACCAAATTCGGGATAAGGTCATAACGACGTTGTAGCTGTGTGTCAATACCTGCCCAAGCGTTAGTAACAGCATTTCGCATAGTAATTAGCTTATTATAAGTTACAACAGCGAACAACACTAACAATACAACTGCTCCAATAACAATCCACATACAAAGATTCCTCCTAATTAATTTTTTAGCAAAAGTAATAGATAAATATACAGCTACTCACTTTAGAGTACTAGTGGAGATTATATATATAATATTAGCAATTATTATTACCTATTTCTACTATTTAGTTGTATTATTATAATTGCTTATCTATTTTTTTTAGTAATTTACTTGTGTTTTTGGTCAAAAAAGTATATAAAAATGTATGCAGCAAAAAAATTAAATAAAGAAAGTGGAGAATCAAAAAAACAGGATGGAAAATTTTATACAAAATAATAATGTAAGAAATATCGCAATTATTGCTCACGTCGATCATGGTAAAACAACTTTAGTAGACCAAATGCTAAAGCAAAGCGGTACATTTCGTGCTGGACAAGAAGTAGATGAACGTGTGATGGACAGCATGGATTTAGAGCGTGAGCGTGGGATTACTATCGCTGCCAAGAATTGCTCCGTTTATTGGGGTGATGTAAAAATAAACATTTTGGATACACCTGGTCACGCTGACTTTGGTGGTGAGGTAGAACGAGCTCTTAAAATGGTTGATGGTGCTATTTTATTAGTAGATGCATCAGAAGGTCCATTGCCACAGACTCGTTTTGTTTTGAAAAAAGCTCTAGAAGCAAATCTGCGTATCATTGTGTGCGTTAATAAAATTGATAGAAGCGACGCAAGACCGCAAGAAGTGGTAGATGAAATATATGATTTATTTATAGATTTAGATGCAACAGAAGAACAATTGGATTTCCCAATTCTATATTCAATTGGAGTTAAAGGTATTGTTCAATATTCGTTAGATGAGCCAAACGATAATTTCCAACCTTTATTCGAAAAAATTGTCAGTGAAATTCCAGGGCCTTCACATAATCCGGACGAACCATTCCAAATGCTGGTTACTAATCTTGATTATTCAGAGTATCTTGGAAGATTAGCAATCGGAAGAGTATTTCATGGTACGGTTAAGGGCAATGACCAATTGGTATGTATTGGTGCTAACGATGAGCAAATTCCACTGAGAATCTCTAAATTGCAAGTATATGATGGTGTCAAGCTGCTGGAAGTAAAAGAAGCGGTAGCCGGCGATATTATAATATTAGCAGGAATTGAGAATGTCAAAATCGGCGATACGATTGCTAACAAGGAAACACCAAAAGCGCTGCCAAGAATTACAGTAGACGAGCCGACAGTTTCCATGCTGTTCACCATAAATACTTCACCGTTGGCTGGGAAAGAAGGTAAGATTGTTCAAGGTGCGAAGATTCGTGAGCGCCTCTATAAAGAAACATTACGGAATGTAGCGATTAAAGTTGAAGATACGAATGAACGTGATAGCTTTATTGTTAAGGGACGCGGTGAATTGCAAATGGCAATTCTGATTGAGCAAATGCGTCGTGAAGGCTTTGAATTTACTGTCGGTAGACCGATTGTCATCAATAAAATTATCGACGGCAAGAATATGGAGCCGATTGAACGTTTATTCGTTGATTGCGATGAGAATTTCGTAGGCATTGTTACGGAAAAGCTTTCATTACGTAAGGGTCGATTGATGAACATGGAGAATAAGGGAAGCAGCCGCACAATGATGGAGTTCTCTGTACCTTCAAGATCGCTGTTAGGATATCGTAATGAATTCCTAACGGACACTAAAGGAACAGGCATTATGAATTCTTATCTAGAAGGCTATGAAGAATACCGTGGTGATTTCCCTACTAGAATGAACGGCTCGTTAGTAGCTGATAGATCTGGTACTGCTGTGCCGTATGCGTTATTCCATCTTGAACCACGAGGAATACTGTTCGTACAGCCAGGGGAACCAGTATATGAAGGAATGATTGTCGGTGAGAATGCACGAAGTCAAGATTTAGATGTTAACCCATGCAAAGAGAAAAAAGCATCTAATGTTCGCTCTTCTGGCAAGGATACTAGTATTATCTTAACGCCAGTTATGCCGATCACTCTAGAACGAGCAATTGATTTCATTCGTGAAGATGAAATGATTGAGGTCACACCTAAATCAATTCGCTTGCGTAAGAGCATATTACAAGCTAATTTACGATAAAGAAGATAGATAAATTAAAGATGATAAAGAAGGTTGACTCCAAGCTGCGAGTCAACCTTCTTTATCATATTAGGTGTTTTCTTTAATGATAATTCCAACTCCATCTGGAATAACGGTAATACTAGCATTATTACCTTTGATTTTACGAGCCATAACCAAGGCATCCTCAATAGTAGCTGCATATTCCATGTGCATATCTCGAACATAGTTAGCTATACGTCTGTCAGCGACCATGATAACCTTATGCTTTAACAATATTCTAGCGAGAATTTGCGATTCCCACTGATCCATAGGTGTTTCTTCTTCTGGTGTTGCAAGGAATTTATCCATCGCCTCTTTTGGCGATTTGGCATCTGCAAGTTGATGATAGAAGTCTCGACCGCCCATTCCGTCGGTACAAGCTGCCACCATAATGATAACGGCATCAGGTTTAGCAGTCAGTTCAGCAGCAGTCATACCTTTAACAGCTTGGTAAACATTCTGATCTAATGGATAGCCACCATTTGTGCTAATTACAATATCAGCGGGAACTGCTTTGGTGCCAGTTAATTTTTTGACGAATTTACATCCTTCTTCATGTGCTTTAAATGGGTCGCCTGCGACTGCATGAATTACTTCTTTATCACCGTTGATTGCTACATTTAGGATAAATGCCAGCTTAGCTTGTTCAGCAGCCCATACCATATCCTTATGAATAGGGTTTCGCTCTAATTCACCAGCACGAGCATATGGATTAGACAGGAATGTGGAATTGTGGTTGTACAGGACTGTTTTTCTTGATGCAATACCAGGTAACACGCTCTTGCGTCCTCCGGAAAAGCCTGCAAAGAAATGAGGTTCAATAAAACCTTCGCTAATCAGTAAATCAGCTTCAGCTGCTAGCTTATTAATCCACAACTCACCACCAGAAGGTAGAATGCCTAAAAAGGTCATATCTTCAATGTTTGTAGCAATATGATTAATTGGATTTACCTGATCAAGAACTGCTTGCCCATGACGCTCTAATAATTCTTCTTCAGAGCTTGGTCGATGCATACCTGTGGATATTAGCAGCGTAGGTTTTATATCAGGATTAGTTTTCTTAATTTCTTCAAGGATTATAGGCATTGTAATTCGACTAGGTACAGGTCTTGTATGGTCGCTTGTTATAATAACAATATTCTTTTTACCTTTTGCTAATTCGGAAAGTGGCTGCGAACCAATTGGATTATTAATAGCGTTGCGTACAATTTGCTCTTGGCTATCTTTGGGTTGGTAATGTTCAGATGGTGGAGCTAGGATATGAACATTATTGCCAGCTTCAAGTGGACATTCTAGAATACCTTTATCGTATGGAAGACGAATCATATTAACATCCTTTCATATAAAAAGAAGACTTATATTTAGCGCAAGTTTAACTCCATTTATATCTTATATTTGGCTATAGCTTCCTATATATG
>Ga0265293_10012602_pt1 | contig 11183 bp, 15 predicted proteins | sample Munlanlewell138R_FD_192505 | JGI IMG/M metagenome (GOLD analysis project Ga0265293, IMG submission 192505) | Leachate microbial communities from a municipal landfill in Southern Ontario, Canada - Leachate well 138R | ecosystem: Engineered > Solid waste > Landfill > Unclassified | place: Canada... | reverse complement strand
AACAATAATAAATAGAATGTAAAATTAATTAATTACAGTTTTAAACTTCCTACCTAAATTACTTACCTTATTTAAAAAATTACTAAAAGTGGATATTTCCCTTTTTGTGACAATTTATAAGACCCCTCAACGGTTAAAATTTCTTATAACTACCTTGTTTTTTTGTACTATATTGCTATAAATCTAAATATAAAATTGAACTTTTAATTGAGGAGTAATGCCATGAAAAAATTAGCAGTCGCTGAGTTTAAAGAAGCCCTTTCAAGTATGAAGGAAGAATTACAGTTAATAAAAAAAGAGGCTGAAGAGTTTATGGAAGATTTTGAGGACACCGGCCCGGAAGATATTCTATTAGATGAAGATTTAGATAAAGAAGAAGTAAATGAAGAAGGAAAAGAAAAGGAACCGGATATAAAAATTGAAACTCCTGAAGATGCGAAAAAGGTTTTGGATGAAGCAAAAGAAGATATTCAAGCTGTTATTGATAATTTAGATGGCGTTATTGGAGAAGGGGAAGAAGAAGTTGAAAAAATTGCTTTTAAAAGATTTAATGAAAAATATGCTTCAACTTTAAAAGAAATTGGAGGAAGAGCAAAAACTGCAATTAGTGAAACAAAAGATGCTCTTAAACATTGGTCTTTCTTAAAGAAAAGAATTAAAAAGAAAGAAGCAAAAATTGATACTTCTAAAATTAAAAATTCTCAATTAAAACAAGCGGCTGATACTCTTCATGAGATGTCAGTATTTGAAAAAATGTTAGATAAGTTAGGGTTTGTAAGAAAAAGTACTGCAGTTCCTCCTACGGGGGCAGAATTTAGCGGTAATAAATGGCCTGAAGGTAAAAATCCCGCAGAGGTTGAGTTAAGGCACTGGGAATCTGGAGCAAGTAAATATAATAAAGATAAAAAGTTTGAGGATTCAAGACCTAACGCCGCTGTTGAGCATAGATTAGATACTTCTGAATATTCTCGCAATGATCAACCTTTTGTTAATGCAAGTCTAAAAATTGTAAACGACCCAGTTTTAGGTAAAACTGCATCTTACTGGAACGTATACGATAGTAAAACAAAAAAATCTTTTAATTTAGTATTTAAAGACGCTTCTCCGAAATTAGGGCCTAAAAACGAAGAAGGTTTTAAGAATTTTGCAAGTAAGAAATTCGGGCAGTTATTAATTGATACGGTGATCGAAGAAGGCATTGATAATGTAAAAGCTTATGCAAATGGACAATTTTCGAAGACGGCCGCAGTTGATGATAAAAGTTCTCTAAGAAAATATTACAGTGATGCTTACGGAGATAAAGGATACTCAAAGGAATTAACTTCCGGAGCGAATACGGAAAATATGAACACCGCTTATAAACCAAAAAAAGATAAAGTTGAAAATTCTGAAGATAATCCGGAGTTTGGAAAAGCGAAAGACGGACCGGGTAAGATTTCTGCGAAAGAAAAAGAAGAGATGTTAGTAAAAGCAAGACGAGGTGTTGAAATTGCAAAAAAAGCAGCGGCTGGAGGTGTTATTGATTTTAATAAAGCTGCTATAAAAGAATATACAAAGAAATTAATGAAGAAATCTGATAAAGAAATTAATGCGATTGAAGAAACTCTTAATGAATTACCTCTTGTAAATGAAGCAGCTTTAAAAGAAGCAACTATTCCTGATGCGGATTCTGGAATTGTAGGTAATAGTTTAACGGGGGTTTCAAATCCAGAAGGTAAATCAAATACAGAAGGTATTGATAGTAATGTGGCTAGCGATGCTAAAATATCTAAAAAAGCAGGATTTGTTCCTCAAACAAATATACAACCTACTAGCAATTTGCAAGTATCTTCTGCCTTTACAACAACCGCAAAGAGGTTACAAGAAAAAGGAGTTGATTTAAATAATATTAGATTAAGAAAGGCAAGTTATAGAAATTCGTAAAAAATCGTTAATAATTATTAATTAAATCTAGAGGTTTTAAAAATGAGTAAAGTAATAGTTTATCACAAACAAGCGGCAGATACCTTCAACGTACTTGACGCAACTGTAAATACAGGTTGGTTACCGGGACAGTTAGGTACTTTGGATTCTACCGGTAAAAACGTCGATCTAGCAGTAACCGATGAAACAATGTTTTTACTAGCAGACGATGATGACGAACTTGCATCTCCTCCAACGGGTTCACTTGTAACTTGTTTATATGGAGCAGGTACAAAAGTAGTTATTGATCATAGTGAAGAAGTTGCAGCAGGAAGCGCGACGAGAGCATATGCATCTAATGTTGAAAGTGCTACTCCCGCACAGGATCTTTATGTTGATAGTGACGCTAAATTTACTACTACCGCTACTGGTTCGGTTAAAGCTAAGGTGTTTCAAGTACCGTCAGCATCAAATAATTACGGTCTTGGCGTTATTTTAAGATTCTAAAGTAGTTTAGTAAGAAAGGGAGCTAAATTAATTTAGCTCCCAATTTAAAAGTTCTTTAATAATAATAAGAAAATAAAAGTTTTAATCGTATATCGATATGTTTATCTTATCTCCCTTCTTAGGAGATTCTTACGATTAATAAGTAAATAATCGTTCATTAAACATAGGAGAAGTAAAAATGAAACAGAAAGTAGGCCGTCCAAATCAAGGATACGCCTTAAAAAAAGAAGCAGCTGGTACGACTGATGCATATCAGAATTATGCAAATTCAGTCGTAGATCAAGATGCAATATGGGATGCATTAATGACTGAAGGAGGTCGTCAAGCAGTCGGCGCTCAAATGGCTGTTCCGATTCGTCAAGAACTTGATTATGTAGGAACCGCGAGAAAATTTTTCGAAATTGATGTTCTTGCACAAGGTCAGATTGCGCGATATGATCGCGATATTAATGTTCCATCTTATGTTGTATCTAAACGAGGTAAAGTAGATCAATGGTATGTAGAAGGAGAATATGTAGAACCTAATACGTGGGAAATTTTTTCTCCAGCGTCCATTAGACTCTCACAAATTCAGCAAAGAAGATTTAACATCCTTGATAGAACTCAAGAGAAAATCAGAATTGAAATGCAAATTCAAGAAGATGACCAATTTCTAGCACTTCTTGATACTACTGTTGATGGTAATCAAGCAAATAACGATATTGTTCCTTCTACAACTGGGTGCGATAAGTTTTTCTTGAATAACGTAGCTGCAGAAATTCAAGATCATGACTTACCGTGTTACGGATACTTAATGAGATTTGATTCTTTTAAAGATATCCGGGGTTGGGACAATACCGAGCTTGATCCTGTTACAATGAGAGAAATTCTTCAAACAGGTCTTTACGGAACTATTTGGGGTATTGATATTATTGTTTCTCGTAGAGTAAGAGAAGGTAGAGTTTATGCTCTTGCTGAGCCTCGATTCTTTGGAGTAATGCCTGTAAGGACTGAAGTAATATTGATGCCTAATGATGAGCCTCTTGAAGCATCAATTGGTTATGTAGGCTATGAAGAAATTGGTATGTCTGCAGTTGTTGCAAACGGAGTTGCCTTAGGTACTCATAATTAATCTTAAAGATTAATTTATTTTAAAAGGAGATATAATTAAGTTTATATCTCCTTTTTTTATGTTTATTTTTGTAAATATTTTGTATAATATAATTATGAAAAAGATTTGTGAATATTGCGGGGAAGAGTTCGAGACTACAAATAAAAACAAAAAAACTTGTTCTAAGGAACATAGATACAAACTTGCAAGGAAAAATCAATCGATCACTTTAAATAAAGAATTTAAAAATACAAATGAAAGAAAATGTTTAAATTGTGGTAGAATTTTTAAACCTAAATCTTCCACAGTAAAAACTTGTAGTAAAGAATGCGGGTATGAGTATAGATCAAAAACCTCTCAAAAACCAAAGAAATTGTATAAAGTTTGTAAGAGGTGTGGAGAAATATTTATAGATAAAACTTATTCCAAAAAAATAATTTATTGTAAAAAATGTAGAAAAGAAATTAAAGAAGAAAAAAAGATTAAAAGCAAGATATGTAACGAATGCGGTAGAGTTTTTTATAGACCTTTTACGTACGGTAGATATTGTTCTTCTAGTTGTAGAAGGAAGCATTTAAAGGAACAATTAAAGGTAGAAGGTAAACTAATACCTTGCCTTATTTGTGGGAATATGTTTAAAGAAACAATTGACGGGCGTCAGACTTGCAGTAAAGAACACGCCCAGCAATTAAAAGAGAAGAATAACATATTCAAGTATGGGTTTAAAAACCCTATGCAAGTTCTTGAATTTAGACAGAAAGCAATTCAAACTAATTTAGAAAGATATGGGGAGACCAACCCCTCTAAAAATTCTGAAGTAATTAATAAGATAATTAATACTAATATAGAAAGGTACGGAGCTCATTCTAAAACTCAAGCAAAAATTGAAAAAGAAATAAGGGAATTATTTAATAGAAAAGAGTTTTTAGAAGATTTACATATAAATCAACAAATGACTATGTTAAAGATTTCGAAAGAATACGGAGTAGGAGATTTATATGTAGCAAAACAATTAAGAAGTCTTGGTATACCTATTAAGAATTATAAATCAGAAGGAGAAAGAGAAATTACTTCCTTTCTAGAAAATTCCGGATTGAGTATTCCTATTGAATATAGAAATACTAGAAATATATTACCTTCTGGTAAAGAGTTAGATATTTTTATACCCTCCAAAAAAACAGCTATAGAATTTAACGGTTTATATTATCATTCAGAAAAAGCGTTAGAAAAAAGAGAACCGAGATCGTCCAAGACATATCATTTAAATAAAACTAAGGAAGCAGAGAAGTTAGGTATTCACCTTATTCATATTTATGAGGATGATTGGGTATTAAAAAGAGAAATAGTTAAAAATAGATTAAAACAAGTTTTAAATTTGGAATCTGATTATACTTATTATGCAAGAAAATGTACAATAAAAGAATTATCATCTTCTGAAGCTTCTGAATTTTTAAATACTTATCATTTATATGGCAAAGTAGCTTCTCAAATAAAGTTAGGTCTTATTTACAATGATGAAATTGTTGCTTGCATGACTTTTGGCGGTTTGAGGAAAAATATAGTAGGGAGAGAGAAAAAAGAGAACGAATATGAATTGTTAAGGTTTTGTTCAAAAGGAAATGTAGTTGGAGGAGCTTCAAAATTATTTAAGTATTTTCTTAAAATATATAAGCCGAAAAAAGTTATAAGTTATGCGGATAGACATTGGACTACTACTATAAAAGAAAATGTATATGATAAATTAGGTTTTAAAAAGGTTTCTGACGGAAAACCAAATTATTGGTACATAATAGGCCAACATAGAGAACATAGATATAATTGGAGAAAACAAGTTTTATTTAAAAAATTAAAGAAATTTGATCCTAATAAAACAGAGTATTTAAATATGTTAGATAATAATTATGACAGAATTTGGGGTTGCGGAAGTTTAAAATATGAGTATAATAATACTTAAAATTATTGTATAATATAGATAAAAACAGGAGCTTTATTTATGAATTTGGGAGAGCCGGTTAAATATTGTGTAGACTGCGGTAAAAATACTTAAAAAAATTTAAGGATTACGAGAATGAAAAGATTAATTTTGTTTATAAGAAACTATCATATGTATTTATGCGGAAAATGTGGTTGTTTATGGAAAACTCCTTACTGTTATAATTGCGATAGACCTATTAATAATTAAGGAATAGATGATGACAATAAAAATTTTATTCGGCGTTATTCTTTTGATTGCTTTGACTATTGCAATTATTTTAGATCATAGAAGAAGAAAATATTATAATGAATATGAAAAAGAAAGTGAAAGAAGATGGAAAAAATTATTAAATGGTGAAGAATAGTTATGAAATCTAAAGATTTAACAGATTTTATTGATATAGAAGCTTCTATAGAATGTCATAATTGTCATAAAGTTAGTATTGAATGGGGAGCAGATGAGTATACTGCATCAGACGCTTTTTTTGAAAAAGGATGGAGAAAAGGCAGAGCGCGCGTTTATTGCCCAGATTGTGCTCCTAAAAAATTAAAAAATATTAATATTAAATGAAGAAAGCAAATAATATAAGAACTCAATTAATAAAAAAACTTCACTTAAATCAAAGTATGAGATATCCTGAAGAATGTAAAAATCGTATATTAAAAAGACTTAAAAAATTTAATAGAGATAATGGTACTAATATAAGACTTAATGTTCAAAAATTAACTAATAATCGAGAAAATAACCCCGGAATACCTGAGTATTATAGAATTACAATAGAAGATAATCCTATCTTTAGTCAATTTAAATTACAAATCTAATATTTGTAAAACATCCCTTTAACAGCTATATATCTAAGAAAAAGTACTAGATATATGGCATATTCGACCGCTCAACAATTTTATATTGATCTATTAAGATCTCATCTCAGTATGCGTACAACTCCTGCTTCAGGCTCAAGTTATAACCTTAATGCAAAACTGGGAGATGCTGAATTATGGGAGGATTTTAGATTAGGTTTAAACTTTTTTAACACTTTTCCCCCTCAATTAACTACTTTTACTTCAGAAAGTCTCTATGCAGTATCGCAAGCAGCTGCGGATGATGGAAAAGATCCCACAGCGCCGGAGAGAGAAGATTTAGGTTCAATTCTTACAACTCCAGTTATCATGTGCGCGCTTTTCTTTGTAGGATTAAGATTACAGTGGTTTGAGGCAGGAAAACATTTTAGATATAATGATAATGGTATTTCTATTGAAAGAGCAAAACAGCAGGATTATGCAAATATTGTAAATGGAGATATACTAGCGTATTTAAATACTAATTTACTGATGGTGAAAAAAACTATCGCATTATCTGCAACGAAAATGAAAGGATTGTGGTCGGGTATGGTTAGTATGCCCCGAAGTTTAACCCGCGGTCTAAGAGGTACAAGAATTGGATGGGGCGGATAATTTTAAAGGAGAATAAGATGTTAAAACAACTAAAAATATTTTTAATTTTATTTTTTATAGTATCAGGTTTCTGTTTAGGTCAGAATACAAATAAAGAGGATCCTCCTCCTCGGCCTACTCAGGTTTACATGCATCAAATTTATGATAAAGTAGGCGAGGCTATTAGAGTAATAATTACAAGCGATGTCACCGCGCAAGACACAGTTATTATAATATCTTCAGATTCAACTATAGTTAAAAATGAAGTATTATTTAGTAATCCTTATAAACCTTACACTCCTCTTGATACCGTAATTGCAATTACAAATACTGCTTCTGATCTAGCAACGCTTTTAGGTTATAATTGGAATTTAAGAGGAGGGTTATTGGAGCTAGTTAATTACGATGTCGGCAAAAGAGTAGCTCACGGTAAAAGTAATGGCGTAGGATTCAATCCTTCTCAACCAGGACATGTACTTTATTTTGGGGACACCTATAAAGATGAATACTCTTTTTATACAGAAGCTTCGAATTGTTATGTAGTTTCGGATTCATTAAACGCATATTTAAGAGTAAGATTGATAGGAAGGTAATCAGATGAAAAAATATTTATTAATAATATTCTTATTTACAATAACTTTATTCGGACAAGGTAGATTTTATCCAAGCGGGAGTGATTTAAAACCGAAAGACCCAAATTGGGGAGTTGATGTAGACCATATCAAAATTAAAGGATTAGATTTAATTCCAAGCATTTCAACTAAAATTGATAGTATCGCCGAAAGAGTAGATACTTTAAGAAATGTAAAAAGAATTTATCTTGTAAACGGTGTAGATACTACAGAGATTTATGATAACGGAGATACCCTTCATATTATTCCAACCGGAGGAAGACCTATTAAATTAGGAAATGTGGTGGTTGATGATATTTCAGTACAAAATATTTACGTAGTAAGTGGAGGAAGTTCCTATCTGGTTGAAGGACAACTGGGTTCTGATGCTTTTGTAGTGTTTGATTCCACAATGACTGCCCAAGAAATTCAAGATAGTATTAATATGCTTCCAAAAAATCTTGGAGGACATGATTTAACTTTTCAATTTAGTGACGGTACATACTTATTAGATACTACTTTAGTATTTGAAAGATTTTACGGGGGTAGATTATATATTAACGGTAATTTATCTGAAAGTTCTACTCTTTACTCGACGCAATCTGTAGTTTTAAATTCATCTGCGACTACATCTGCGATTTTAATTCAATATTGTATGTCATATAATGTCGTAAGAAATATAAAGGTAGTAGGGACTTCCGCGGAGAACGAAATTCTCTTTCTCAGTAATGGAACTATGAATTTAGTATTAAATAGTTATTTATCCGGGGGAGTATCCTCAAGTTACGGCGTAAGATTTCAATACAGTCCTGGATATATTATAAACTCTTATGTTTCTACAGTAACGTACGGTATAGCAGCATATGCAAGTCGCATATATTCAAATAATAATGATGATATAAGTACTCCGCCTACTTACGGTTTAGCGGCGACTAACGGCGGGACTTTAAGTAAAGGAGGAGGACTTCAACCTACGGGGTCTTCTTCAAATGAGTATACCTCAACTGGAGGAGTAATAAGATAGAGGGCTGTTAAAATGAAATATTTTTATTATAATGAAAATTTAGAACTTGAAAAAGTTTCAGATAGAGACCTTCAAGATAATAATTATATTAAAGTTATATTTGACTCTGACGAACCTCAAAATACAAATGAATTTAAACTTAAAGTATTAAGAGCAAAAAGAGATAAAATATTAAAAGAACAAGAAAAAGATACGCAATTAAAATTTCTTACTATGAAAAATCCAGACCCTATAAAATATTCTGCTTTACAAGATTACTGGCAAATATTAAGAGATTTGCCCACTACTGCTGATGTATCTTCTGTGCCTATTTCTCAATTAAATAGTTTATTTCCCGTAAAACCGGAATAATTGTGGAAACTTACCTTTTTAGATATAAAAGTAATGATATCGCAACATTAGGAAGACTTTTTATAGAAAAAGACTTTGAATGTTATATATTAGAGGACCCTCATAGACCTGTTAAAATAAAACATAAAACAAGAATACCTGAAGGTAGGTACGAAATAGTATTAAGAACTTATGGAAGATTTCACGAAATATTTTCAAAGAAATGGCCAGAATTTCATATCGGAATGCTTGAATTAAAAGATGTTCCAAATTTTACAGATATCTTAATACATCCAGGGAATGGCGCTGAAGATACTTCAGGGTGTTTATTAACAGGAAAGGAAGTTGATGAAGATAAAATGATTATACTGCCAGGTACGTCAACTCTGGCGTATATTAATTTATATAAAAAAATAAGTAAAGTTTTAAAAGAAAATGAAAAAGTTTTTATAAATATTATAAATGTAGAAATCGTTGGCGAATACATTGATAAAATTATTCAAGCAAAATTAAAAGAAATTAGAGGTATATAGATATGCCGGAGAAAATAGGATTTTTCGAAGAAGATTCGCATTCTAAGTCACATATGCGACTTATGTCCTTCTCAGTTTACTGGTTACTTGTAGGAATTGATTTTATCATGTTAAAATTTAGTTATTATGCAGATAAAGAATATGATATGAATTTTATTTGGACCTTTCTCGGCGTTAATTTTTTATTTTTAATTGCAATATTTTATCCTAAATATTTACAAAAAATACTTGAATTAGGTCAAGCAAAATTCCAGAAAATAAAAGAAAAAGTTTCGGAGAAGTTGCCAGATGAAAAATAATTGGAGAGAAGTATTAGGATGGGATATGAGTCAAGAGAGCCCTCTTCGAGATAAATTTCCAAATCTCGTGCACCTTGAAGGAATTAGAGAAATTGCAAGAACTGTCCTTAATAATGGTTTTTTAACAGTTGCTCATAATATTCCTGCGGAAGAAAAAAGTAACTGGCTTGAATTTTTTAAAAATTTCGGTGCTGATAAAGATTTTTTAAATACTTTAGAAAGATTGTTTGATGAAAAGATATATTATGAGAGATACCCAAACTCTGAAGAATCAGAAACTGCATGGGAAGAAATGGTATACTTAAGCAGGCATTTAGATACTCTTGCTGAATCTTCAGGAATAATTGAACAATTAATGCAACTGATTAACTGGCAATAATGGGAATACAAAATCCAAATACAGGTGATTATGATTTTAATTTGGGAATTGAGACTGAAGTAATAGAATATATGAAAGAGTCTCATATTATTCAAAGTCGCGTATCTCCTACTCGTTGTTATTTACTGCAGCAAAGCCCTACCGGGTCTATTGTAGGAGAAGGAGTTAATAATGATCCTATTGAAATTACATCTTATATTGAAACTGATCCTAATTATAAAGCAGTAATTTGGTCCTCTGGCTCCCTTCATCCTGATTTACGCCCTTATACAAATGATGGATTAGGGTCGGTGGAAGTTTATATTGATGGAGATAGAGTCAATAGAGTGTTTGAAGTTGAAGATCTACTGAATGATAATGAATTTGTAGTACAAAAAAGATACGATTTAGATCCGCAAAGGGTAGAATTAGTTTTTAATACCGGGTGGGATGCCTCTCTTCATACTATAACTTATAAATATTCAACGCTTGATCAAGGCATAAATCCAGAAAGGGTTAAGCAGGGAGAAGCAATTGATACTCAGCAAACTCTCTTCGGATGGACTCAATGGTTAGATCCAAACCCGGATGATTTTAGACAACCGCATCAAATACTTGTACGTACGCCTCTTACTACAAATAATGTTGTTGTAAATGCTGAAGGTAGAGTAGAACTAGAAGATAATCAATGCTGGATGATTTGGGAGCCTTATGTGAAAGACTTTGATATATTAATTGTACCTGCATCTGAATCTCCTAATGGTAGAGAGTTAAGATTTCAAATTGAAAATAAACAAGATAGTAGAATTCAAGGACAACTTGTAAGTCAAAGATTTCAAATTAAATTACTTGAAGAAAGCGATTCCAGATATCAAATTAATTATGTTACGGTGTAAAGATGAATAACTGGAGAGAGGTGTTAGGGTGGCAATTTGAAGAGAAAGGCATGATCCCTATTTCTAGTATAAGTCAGTTATTTAATGAAGTTTTATTAGATTTTACAGGAATGAGTTCTTTAAAGCTTGTAAAAGATATTATTGTAGATGATTTTTTAGAAAGTGATGTAACTAAAGAAGAATACATAGAGAGTTGGTTAGATGATTTCAGGGAAGTTTTTAGCG
>Ga0265293_10012601_pt1 | contig 11183 bp, 13 predicted proteins | sample Munlanlewell138R_FD_192505 | JGI IMG/M metagenome (GOLD analysis project Ga0265293, IMG submission 192505) | Leachate microbial communities from a municipal landfill in Southern Ontario, Canada - Leachate well 138R | ecosystem: Engineered > Solid waste > Landfill > Unclassified | place: Canada... | reverse complement strand
CAGGCGGGAATCACCGGGCAAATTGATTAACAAATAAGCAGAAATCCGTCCGCATCGTGGGCGGCAGCGGCACATCGGCTCGTTCACGCCCGACTCGTCTCAAAATCGGGAGATGATCGAGGTGCCCAGAAGTGAAATCCATGTTCCGCCAATATGACACCGATGTCGGTGTAGGCGCGTGCCACCCCTTTGGGGTGATGCTGTTGAGTATCGGCGACGACCAGATCAAATGCGATTGCGTATATCAGTGCGCCTCGGGGTCATCAAGGATATGGGTGCGGCGATATACCGTTTTTTCACCCGTTTCCACCAAAACAATTTCAACCAGCAAGTCGCCATCGTCCAATTGTCCGACGGGCTTGCCGACCTCATATTTTGGGCCAAACGGGCCAAATGACTTGATGACGCCAACAGGAGCAGCATACCTCGCATGACACCCCCAGCCCCCATCAAGCCTGGAACCTCACCACCGAAGAATGGCAGCGTTTCGAGCACTTGATGGACGGCCCGCTGAGGTCGTCATCGTTTTCGACCCCAAGGGCGATGCCGATTTGCTGAAACGCATGGCGGTGGAGGCCCGCCGTGCCGGGCGTGAACGCGAGTTCTATGTCTTTCACCTGGGCTGGCGGTACGACCGCAGCTATTTCGACAAGATCGTCGCCAGCCTGTTGCCGCTGCTGGAAAAGCTCACCACCGGCAAGATCGCCCAGCTTCTGGCCCCCCCAGTGTCAGCGAACTGAACGACCCGCGCCCCATCTTCGACTGGATGCAAATCGTGCGCCAACGCGCTGTCGTGTATCTGGGCCTGGATGCCCGGTAGCTGTTCCTAGCAGAGGGCCATGTTAGAATCAATGGTCTGACAAGGTATCAGTACGAAGGGGGAAAATTGACTGCCAGCGACTTGGATTCAATGCCTCGACGGGTTCGTTGGAATAACTTTCCTGATGTCATCATTCATACGTCTGAATCGTCAGTAAAGAAGCATCTCTCTTACCCTGATGCAAAGGCCGGTGATGCGGATGCTGCAAATTTCTTAGTCGATGATTTGGTTTCACTCGAAGCCGCCGCTAAGATAAAAGATGTGATCGGTACGAACCGCCCTTATCTTGCATCAGTTCATGCTTTTGAACGTCACGGTATCAACGCTATTCCAGAAGCGCTTGCACGCAAGCTATCTGATATTTTGGAATTGATGGTTGAACACACTATTGTGCAAGTTAATGTGGTTCGACATACAGGGGCCGATGGCTTTGGGCGCTTGGCACGGCAAGCTGCATTCCAGGGGAAAATAACTCCTGGGGCGACGTATTTTTTAGTTGATGATTTTATCGGTCAGGGCGGAACACTGGCGAATCTGCGCGGGTTTATCGAAACGGAGGGCGGTAGCGTTTTGGGCGCTACTGTACTGACAGGAAAATCATTTTCTGCAAAACTTGCCCTTGAATTGGGGCAATTGCAATCTTTGAGGGAAAAACATGGACAGGACTTTGAAGTCTGGTGGCACGGGCGGTTCGGTCACGCCTTCGACTGCCTTACTCAATCAGAAGCTCGCTACCTTGAAAGAAGCCCGGATGTTGACACCATCCGAAATCGAATTGCTGCGCAAGAGTAAAGTCGAAATTGGTGAGCGGGCACGGATCTATTACAGCCTAAAAAAAACCAAACCATAATCCTTCGTGGTGTATTCCTTCCGCCGAATACACCACTTCCCTGTTTCACCTCACACCGACGGCCTTGCGCTCTCCCTATAAGGCCGCTGCATTACGGGCATCGGATTATGTTCATCCCAATGCCCTGCATCTTCCTCCCATACGTTTTCTTCCGTCCAGCGCTGATTACGCATGCGCTCAATAAAATCGTTTGCGGCCACCGAGCCCAGGGATTCATGGTGCAGCAGGTACGTCAGCAGTACCGGGTGCGGTGCGTCGAGTGGTCGGACGACCGTATTGTGATGGCTGCAAGCCGCAAAGCGGGATGCGCTGGCGACGGCTACGCCATGACCGGCGCTGATCAGCGTAATCAACATATTGACCTTGCCTCGGTTTCACGTACAGCAGCTTATGCTGCGGTAAGCCTCAGTGCCATCTGTACCGGGGTACGATAGCCGATGGCCGAATGCAATCGAGTTCGATTGTAGAAGCCAATGTCATTTTCAGCTCCTTCAAATCGCGCACCTTGGGCAGCGCCAGGGTATGCCGACTTTGCCGCAGCACCACCGCTCGTATCCAGATGGCAAAGGTGCGGCGCAGTTCCGGATTGTCCGACAGCCAATCATTCAGCCAATCGATACACTGCAGCAGGGCCTGCTCGCTGGCGGGGCGCTCCACCTGGATGATGGCCGCCATCAAGTTGCGCGTGTGCCGAAGACCCATGGTGCTGACCTGGCACTTCGGCATGAAGCTTCATATCGACATCGATGCCGATTCTGGCTTGGTGCACACTCTGGTGACCACCGCAGCCCATGTGAGTGACGTGGCTCAGGCGGGGGGCCTTGTTGCACGGCGAAGAGAAGGACATTTACAGCGATGCGGGCTATCAGGGTGTGGGAAAGCGAACCGAGAACGAGAGCCCAGGTCGCGATGTGAACTGGCACGTGGCGATGCGATCGGGCAAACATCGTGCGCTGCCACAGACCCCCAAGGGGCCAGCTCCTCAATCAAATCGAGCGTCTGAAGTCGCAGAGCCGAGCAAAGGTGAAGCACCCCTTTTATGTGCTCAAGAATCTGCTCGCCTATCGCAAGACGCGTTATCGCGGGTTAACCAAGAATACCTCTCACCTGAACACCCTCATGGGACTGGTGAACTTGAAGCTGGCGGCGAAACGTGACATCTCTTACCATCTTGCGAAAATTGGCGGGGGCATTCGGCCTCGTCGCAAAATGTGATCCTCACCTTCGGCTCAAACCAATTTGCTCAGTATTTCCATAGCGCCGTGAACCATCACGACAGGAGGAAGCGAAAGACAGTCATGCAGGCGCGTAAGGATTTGAGGCTCGCCCGCAGCACCTACAATCGCTGGAAAAAGGCGCTGGATGAAAATCCGGAATGGATCAAAGGTGGCGCGGTGCCAACTCAAGGCAGTGCACCGAAAAGGAACCGCATGGCGTTACCCACTGTAGTGAGGCAACGTATTGAAAATGGCCCGTTCGGGTCTGCATGCCAATCCTAGTCAGATCGGTAAAGCGTTGCAAGCAGAAGGTGTCAGCGTAAGCGATAACGCTGTGAGGGATAATTTGGACAGGGCTGGACTCTATGGAAATCGGACCGTCGTGGGGAGCGATGGAAAGCCGATTAAGATGAAAGTAATTTTTCTTCCATAGTCAAATAGCGAAATTTGCTCTCGTGATTCAATGGTTGCTAATTTATTCTCAAAAAGGACAATGAGTAGCAGCCGCGGGAATACTGATTGGCCGTAAAAATTTGTAGTTCCTACTTCAGCTGCGCGATGAACTTTTCGTCGTTCTGTGTACCGTCCAGCCCGTCAAAGCACAGCCAAAGCCCGCTAAGAATACTCCCGGTACGAAATTGAAGATATTGAGTTTAACGCCAAGCCATTGAAATGACGCGGTTGCGCCTTGAGGCGAAGCGCCGGTTTTTATCAGATCGTAGCCGAGAAAAATAGTCGACAAGGATACGAGTCCAGCGATAAGTAGATTTAGAAGAGTAATCCATACGGTGGGAAGAGCAAGCATAAAGGCAATTTTGTGTCTCGGCCAGTCAAAAGGAAACCGCCCATCCCAAAGGAAAGGCGGCTTCGAAGTTCTGTATGAGGACGGTTTCCCGTCCTCGATACTGCTTTGAATTAACGCAGCAGCGACAGAACGCCTTGCGGTACTTGGTTGGCTTGCGCCAGAACCGAGGTGCCGGCCTGTTGCAGGATCTGCGCGCGGGTCATGTTGGAGACTTCGACTGCGTAGTCGGCGTCTTCAATACGCGAGCGGGCGGCGGACAGGTTGGTGACGGTATTTGCCAAGTTGGCGATCGTGGACTGGAAGCGATTTTGAACAGCACCCAGTTCACCCCTCAACTGATCAACCGTGGCCAGCGCCTTATCAAGCTTCTTCAGAGGATCAGCAGTGGAGACGCCTTCAAACTCTGTGCCGCCGGTCAACGCAATGGCCGTGGCTGTAAGGTCGATATCAGTATTGTTGGCGGAGTCGTTCACCAGTCCGGCTGCATCAACTGCGAAATTACGACCCTGCACGGTCACATAGGCTGACGCCGTACCCGTAGCATCGAACCCAACTTTCACGAGTTGATCTGCAAGAGTCACCTCACTGCCTACAGCGATGCCGTTGGCCGTATCGTTGTACTCAATTTCCGCGGTATTGAGCGTGACGGCACCATCCGTCGGATCGATGGAAGCCGCGTAGTATTCGCTGCCCGACTTGACGACATATTGGTCTGTCGGCGCACCAGCTACGGTTGTGATCGCATGGAGCGACAGCGTTCCTTCACCAACCCCGAGCTTGGTGGCCACTGCTGACAGATTGACATCCTGCATAGGATCGGTGGAGGCTGATCCAGCCACTTGCGTCAGCGGACCAGTAACGTTCGCAGCGTTTCTGGACACGGCAAAACCGTCCAGGCCCAAGGTGCTCTGAGTAATCTGCTTCAGATTGATTTCGATGACCTGATTGTCGTTAGCTCCCACCTGAATTTTCAGGGCGTTGTTCTGTGCGAGCACATCGACGCCGTTGAATTGCGTCTGTGCAGACACACGATTGATCTCTTCCATGCGCTGGTCGATTTCGGCCTGGATCGACTCAAGATCCGATGACGAGTTCGAATCGTTTGCCGCCTGCACGGTCAGCGTACGAATACGCTGGAGGTTTTCATTGATTTCGTTCAATGCACCTTCCGTCGTCTGAGCGATGGAAATACCATCGTTGGCGTTACGGGTAGCTTGAGTCAGACCGTTGACGTTAGCCGTGAAGCGGTTGGCAATGGCCTGCCCGGCCGCATCGTCCTTGGCGCTGTTGATGCGCAGACCGGACGACAGACGCTCGATGGCCTGGCCCAGGGCGTTTTGCGACTTGGTCAGGTTGTTCTGGGAAACCAGGGCCAAGTAGTTGGTGTTGATGACAGACATGGATTACTCCTGTTGGGAAAAGGCAGCGGCGTACTACTGCCGGTTGACCAGGAAAGCCCGTTTCCGGGTGGAATCCTGGCCCTTCACCTGGGTGTTGGGCAGGCCCGGTATTTCCTGTACATCCTGGTTAACGGTGCCATCCGAGCTAAATTTAGGGCGGACGTCGCAAATTTCCGAAGGTGGTGGCTCGCCCCTGCGGGCGTGCCTGGCTGACCTGGCTTGCGCCGTCCTGATAATTGGGTTAACGGCCTTGGGCGGTGAAACTTTAGAGATGGGTGAAGGCGGCCAATCGCGCTTGCTCGGCCGCCGCCCGCCCCGCCAGGCGCCCCGAGGTGAAGGTCCAAGCCCAATGAAGCCCATGCCCGCGCAAGAGCAAACCCCCTTGCCCGATGCATCCCGCCGCGTACAAACCGGGAATGGGCCTCTCGTTCGTCCCCAGCACACGGAGTTGAGTATCCACGGCAAGACTGCCTTCCGTGGTGGTGATCATCGCGTGAACGGGGCCCAAGACCGTCCAAGGACCACGCTCGCCCCCTCCCGCAGTCTTGGCCAGCGCGTCGACAGGAATCGATAACCGGGCGGCCAACGCTTCGAGGTCAGACACCGTGGCGGCGATGTCGGGGCGGGCACGCACATAATCGGGCACGTAGGCATACGCAATCCCGGGCGCCGTGGAAACCGCATGGGGAGCCTGGGAAAAACGCGACGCGAGTTGGGCATCGAGCACGATGTACGCCTTGTTTCCCGTTGAGTGCGCCACCGATTCCGCAGGTTTCGTGGTGTCCAGGCGATGCCCATGGACATCGATCAATATTGCGCCCGCCTCGAACAGCTCCGGCGAGGGCGACATGTTGGCGATCAGCAAAGGCTTGGCCAGGCGACGCAAGGCCCAGGCCGGCCCCCTCTCCAGCAAGCGCGCTCCCAATCCCGTCAGCCAGCGCCAGTCTGGCAGATTGTCGACCCATGACGCCTGTGGGGAACGTGGAAACCGCAATTGCGGCCCAAAAATATGCGTCATGTTTCGTTCCTGGGCACCAAGCTCCAGGGCCAGTTGATGGCCGCCCCCTTGATTGCGCGGATTGATCGGCGCCGCCTTGGCCGCCGCCTCGGGTAACCAGCGGGCTCGCCATTCTGCGTTACCACTGAAGTCGCCCGTGGCCAGTACGATTGCACCGTCGGCGCGAACGGATACCCCGTCGCCCTCGGAAACGTAGTTAACGCCCGCCACCCCAACCGCGTCCCGGATCCACTGAATGGCGCGAACCCGACAAACGATGCGTACGCCAAGTTGCCGCGCACGCCGCTCCAGGATCCGGACAACACTCGAGGCCCCTGGCACCGCGTTGTGCATGCGTGGCCGGCGATGCGGCGGCTCGTCAAACGGCCCTACAAACACCACACCCTGGTCTTCGAGCCAATCCACGGTAACCGCGGCCTCCCGCGCCAGCAGCCGCCGCAGCGCCGGATTGTCGTACGGCAACAGGTCCGCCGTAAACTCATCCATATCGTGGTGGAAATCCTCCGGATCGTCCACGATGCCACGGCGGGCTTGCAGCCGGGTGCCGGCGGCGGTGATCGATCCCACCGCGAGTTTCGTCGTGCCTCCCAGCGCCTCGGATTGCTCCAGCAATAGAACGTCGGCGCCGGCTTCCGCCGCTGCCACGGCGGCGGCCAGCCCGGCGCCGCCTCCACCCAAGACGATGACGGCCCCTCGGCCGGCGCGTTGAGTCTTGCCGGCTGACGTCATCCTCATTCCGGCTGTAGCCCCGTTTCTTGAATGATCCGTGAAGCCCGCTCGACATCGACTTCGAGAAACTCGCGAAACTCGGCCGGAGTGCTCCCCACGATACTCATGCCCTGTTTATCGAAGATTGCCTTCACGCCGGGATCGTCCAGGGCCGAGCGTACCGCCTGGTGGAGGGTCGCGATGATCTCGGGAGGCGTTCCCGCCGTTGCCAGCAGGCCCGTCCATGAGAAGTAATCGAAACCGTCGTAACCCAGTTCGGTGAGCGTGGGGACATCGGGGCCAAAAACCGAGCGCTCCGCGGTACTGACGGCCAACGCCTTGAGATTGCCAGCCTGTACATGCGGCATGGTATTGGTGGGGGTGCCAAAAGAAATCTGTGTGTCGCCAGCCAGCAAAGCCACCGCGGCGGGCGCGGCGCCACGATACGGTACGTGGAGAATGTCGGTGCCGGTCGCCGCCTTGAACATTTCGCCCTTGACATCCTCCCCTCCCTGAAGGAAAAGGGATTCCTACGGCGCTCAGGCGGGCACGAAGCCTGCCTGACTCACTTCGGTGGGTTCCTGCTTCATCGAGGCTGCACGCTTGGCCCTTGCGGGCTTGACGCGACTGACATCCTCTCCACAGGCTGCAACGCGGTGTCCCCGCGCCAAAATATTGATCGCACCGACGACATCGGCGTTTTCCTCGTAGCCGCATTGCACACAAGCGAATGTCGCCTGCGTCTTGCGGTTGTCCGCATGGATATGCCCGCAGGCCGGACACGTCCGGCTGGTGTTGTGCGGTGGCACGGCAATAAGCCAGCCGCCCGCCCACGCCAGCTTGTACTCCAGTTGTCTGCGGAACTCGAACCATCCCTGATCGAGGATGGCTTTGTTCAGTCCGGACTTGGCCCGAACGCTTTTACCCGGCTTCTCGGCGCTGCCTGCTGCTGACTGGCTCATATTGCGCACCTGCAGGTCCTCGAGACATACCATCGCGTGGTTTTGGCTGATCGTGGTCGTGGCCTTGTGCAGGTAGTCGCGGCGGCAGTGGCCGATGCGGGTATGGAGGCGTTGTACTTTAGCCTTCGCTTTCTTCCAGTTGTTGCTGAACTGGGTCTTGCGGCTCATGGCCCGCTGGTAGCGGCACAAGCGGGTTTCGTGCTTCTTGAAGCTCGATAGCGGCGCTAGGTAACTGCCGTCGCTCATCGTAGCGAAGCGGGCTACGCCCATGTCAATGCCAACGGCGCTGCTAGATTCGGGGATCGGTTGTTCGACCTCGCGCTCGGTCTGGACCGACACGAACCACTTGCCGCCCGACTGGCTGACGGTAGCGTTCTTCACCACCCCCAAGACATCTCGGCTGTTGCGATAACGCAGCCAGCCCAGCTTGGGCAGGAAGAGGCGACTGTTGGCCTGATCGAGCTTGATTTGCTTGGCGTCGGGATAGCGGAAGCTGTCGCGTTGGCCTTTCTTCTTGAAGCGTGGGAAGCCCGCGCGTTTGCCAAAGAAATTCTTGTAGGCCCGCTCCAAGCCCTTGAGCGCATGCTGCAGCGGATGCACGGGCGCATCCTTGAGCCATGGGGTTTCGCTGCCGTTGCGCCAGGCGGTCAGTTCCTTGGCCATCGCCACGTAGCCGATGAATTTTCCGCCGGCTTCATGGTTGGCCTTTTGCATCGCCAGCGCCTTGTTGAACACGAAGCGGCAGGAGCCAGCGAAACGCGCCATTTGGCGCGCTTGCTGGCAGTTTGGCCGCAGTTCGTATTTGAAGGCTTGGAGGCGCCGCATGGCTCGAGCTCTGTATGTTTATACAGCACAAAGTATAGGACGGCTACGCCGTCCGCGCTATCCTTCCCCGCCCTGAAGGGCGAGGTTTGCCGCGCCCCCGATCATAGGGCGGAATCACCAACAGCAGGTCGGCACCCGCGGCCTTGGCATTCAGCCCTTCCTGAATCAGTTGCTCCAGCGAATGCGACTCGATGCCGGCGATAAGCTTCAAACCCCGGGGCAAAGCGGATCGCGCAGTGGCAACGACCTCCTGCCGCTCCTGGCTGGTCAGGGCCAAGACTTCGCCCGCATGCCCGTTCACCGCAATCCCATGGAGCCCGGAGGCCGAAGCGACGTGGCGAATATGCTCGCCCAGTGCCTGATGATTCACGGCCCCTGCCTCATCGAACGGTGTCAAAGTCGCGGGAATCAGTCCACGTATCATGCTGATAGTCCTTGAAAAACGGAAGAGTCCAACAGTCTCATCACCGTGGCAATCCGTCAGTCCAGACCACCACTCGGTCGTGGGGACAGTCTATGCTTGATACCCAAGAGCGATAAACAGGATTCCGCTCCCGACACTTGTGACTGACAGGCAACAGTGCGATGAAAGATCTCAACGCGTTGCGCGTCTTCGTACGCGTTGCGGAAGCCAGGAATTTTTCCGAGGCTGCGCGCCAACTCTGCCTTACCGCCTCGGGAGCCAGCAAGGCTGTTTCCCGGCTCGAACGCGAGTTCGGGGTTCAGCTACTGCATATTCGTGCCTTGCGCATCCCCCGAATACCTGGAACGCAAGGGCATTCCCCAAACCCCCGATGACCTCGCTCACCATACGTGCCTGGGATATGCCACTCTTTGGCATGGACGTTATCGCCCGTGGGTCTTCCAAAACCGCGAGAACTCGAACCTGGCCCATCATGAAATTGCCGGCCAGGTGAACGTCAACAGTGCGGAATCCCTCATGGAAATCGCTTCGGCAGGTGGCGGTATTGCCATGATCGGCGACTTCGTCGCCTACGAAGCCGTCCGCGCTGGGCGCCTCCGGGTTCTGCTTCATGACTATATTGCCCCGCCCCACCAGGTATCCGTACTGTATTCGCCCACCCGGCAACGTTCGCCACGCTTGCGGTGGTTCCTGGATCTTCTTCAGGATGCGGTACCGAATCCCGCACCCTGGAGCCATATTCTCAGTCTTGAACCTTGAACCGCCAGCGATTGCGGCGAAGACCTCTGCGATCTAGCTGAGGCCGCCCGGCAGGCGCAAGATGAAATTGGAATAAACATCATCCGATGCCTGTCATACAGCGGCCTTATAGGGAGTGCGTAAGGCCGCATGCGTGAGGTGAAGCAGTATAGTGGTGTATTCGGCGAGAGGAATACACCACGGAGAATTATTTTTATTGAACGGCCAGCACTGCAATATGACCCACACCAGCGGTATGACGCGGACGAATCATGATTTCGACATCATAATTCAGGGATGTCAGGAACTCCATTAGGCGCTCAACAGAAAACTGATCTAGCCGATAATTTTTCAATGCGGATACTTTGGGCTGTGGAATTCCCAGGAGTTCTGCGATCTCGCGTTGTTTGAGTTTACGGGCCTTCAACAGTTCGTTCACGGCAAAAGCAAGACGTGTTTTAGTTTGACGCTCGGCTGCATCCTGAAAACCAAGGTCTTCAAACACATTGCCTGTACCCGGCGTGATGTCGTTATCTTTGATGTTCGTCATGACTTACCTCGACTTTCATAATCCAGTGCGGCTCGTTTCAGCCGCTCCTTAATGAGATTGATGTCTTCTTTCGGTGTTTTGATTCCCGTTTTTGATTTTTTCTGGAAGGCATGCAGGACATAAACAGCACCTTCAAACCGTACCGTATACACAGCCCGATAGGTGTCGCCGATATGGTCTTCAACGACTTCAAAGACTCCTGGGAGGAGCTTGATAGTCTTGGCCAGGCAACGCAAGGCCCAAGCCGGCCCACTCTCCAGCAAGCACGCTCCCAATCTCGTCAGCCAGCGCCAGTCTGGCAGGTTGTCGACGCATGGCGCCTGTGCAAGGCCCGGACATTCGAGGCCCCTGGCACCGCGTTGTGCATGCGTGGCCGGCGATGTATTTGCTTCGCCGCTAGAAATAGCTCTCAGTCGATATACCGCCGGCGTGGTCAACCGCAAGCATGGCGGAAGACTTAATGTGGAAAAAGTGAGAAAACTTAAAGATTTAGAGGCTCATCTTAAGCAACTCATCGACGAACAAAACGAGAAACAACAAAAAACACCAGGCTATCCGCCTGAAAACCCTGAATTCAATTGATACATTTTTCAGCCACGTTGATGACTTACCATTCCAGCGCACTGTTGGAAAAGGGTGACAGGAAAGGACAATGGAGCATTCGCATCAACGACCAATGGCGTGTCTGCTTCGTATGGACGGGTCATGACGCCGAGAACGTCGAGATCATCGACTATCACTAGGAGCGTGGGCGGTAGGAACCGCCTCTCGGTAAAATAGCAGCCATGCCGACGACCTATCGCCCCTACACTCCCGATCAACTGTTGCTGCTGCCGTGCTCGCTGAAGGACTGGCTGCCCGAGGGC
>Ga0265293_10012600_pt1 | contig 11184 bp, 5 predicted proteins | sample Munlanlewell138R_FD_192505 | JGI IMG/M metagenome (GOLD analysis project Ga0265293, IMG submission 192505) | Leachate microbial communities from a municipal landfill in Southern Ontario, Canada - Leachate well 138R | ecosystem: Engineered > Solid waste > Landfill > Unclassified | place: Canada... | reverse complement strand
ACTTCTCTTCAAGAAGCACAGCAATTGACTATGATCTGGAAGGTACATTATAACGAGGCACGTCCCCATTTTTCTCTGGGTAATCGGACCCCAAAAGAATTCGCCGAGGATTGCATGGGCGCTTGTTACGCCTCGCTACGCTCGGCTCCACAAGCGCCCATGCAATCCTGCCAGGAGGCGCGCTCATGAAACACAGAAACTCTCATAACAACTGGACCAAAAAGCGGGGGCTTGACAGGATAGCAGAGGCAAATAAAACAACGTTTATAGCACTATTAAGAATTTTCTTAATCAAAGACATCGTCACAACACCTTTCGCACGAGCGACACGACCTACTGCAGTCTGTTGCCCCAAATCGAGCGGCTTCATTATCCAGATGATCGTGCGGAATGCCTGCCATACGTTGCAAAATCTCTTCCCAATACCAATTTATGGCGTATGAAATCCATCCACGTCGATCTCCAAAACATCGCGCCAACTTACAACCAAAAACACAATGCTGTACATACTTTCCCTGTGGGCTAGAATCGCGACCAAGCTCACTGGATTTTTCAACGAGAGTATTTTTCTAATTTCCGAGTTTTTTCTAAGCTGTAAAAAGGGGGGTCAGGGGTTTTGTACATAACTCCCATAAGTTCACTGTTGATAAATAAGGAGCGTACTTCAAACTCAATTACTTCTTGTCTTAAAATGTTCATGAATGTCTCATCTAATTTAAATCTATTTCCTTCACTCCTACGCCAATCAGACCATTCGAAAGCCGTTTTTCGTTCCTCAATTCCTGTTAAACGGTTCAAGCAGTTTAGGTGTTCTGCAGAAATATTCTCAGAAGATAAACAGCGCGCAATAAAGAGGTCTATGGCACTATAATCACCTAATAAAAGCAAAGACCGTAAAATTCGCGGACCAAAATCCATAGTCTGATCCTCTTTAGTATCCCTGTTATAAGGAATTATATTCCATGCTTCAAACTGTTCGCGCAAAGGCACAATTAGAGCCGGATCGTCCATAATGGCACAAGCTTCCAATAATACTTCTGGAAATCCATATCTCCTCTTAATTCTCTTTAACAGTTTACCAAATTGAAATGACACGCTAGATTCCCGGGCGTGAGCTAATGATAAAACAATGAGCGCTCTGGATTGGTAAATATAATCTACACCATTGCAATAGTCATACCCTGCCTCATTGTCATAAAGATTTAAAAATTTCACAAGTTCATCTGATATCTCCTTTCTCATAATACCTTTACGGGCAAGCACATACCCTCCCGCAAGTTTTGGTGCAACTAATTCATGTGGTCTATATTCATCGCTCTTAAGTTCTTCGTCGGAATAGGTTATCGGATTCCGCCACATTTTCCAACCTGCGGCTAACGCAAGAGGAGTCTCAACAGAGACAAGCAAAGATGCAACTCTTGCTGTTTGAGGGCCTTCAAGCGATTTAAGACCCTGCGTTTGTTTCCAAATCCATGTAATAGATTCATCGCCTTGAGCAATACATTTTTCAAGGGCGCGATTTCCTCGGGAACTTCCCCACCTACGGTCTTCAAGCAGTAATTTTGCTGGATTTCCCCTATATTCGGAGGTAGCGTCAAATACTCCCCGAAGAAAGAATAAAAAACATGATGCCATGACCAGAATAATAAAGAACAATAAGAGATAAAGTTTTGAATTACCAAAAGCTAAAAACATCTTTTTTAACGGGATAGGCAGCATTTTTATAAAACCTTTGTTGTACCTGTTTGGCAGTTATTCCATGATGTCCATACACCGCTCCTGCCAATACCTTGGTTATAGCTCAGCATACATTTTTGAATATCCTCATATATTGCGGTTTCGCAAGAAACACGCTTCGCAATTTGATTTTCAGGATTAGGTTTTGTCGCCCACGGCAGACCACAGTCCGCCCGTATCGTTATGCTCCGTCAACACGTAATAACCTGTATCCGCGGCCAAGCTCACTGGATTTCTCCACTAGAGTATTTTTCTAACTCCCGAGTTTTTTCTAAGCTGTAAAAAGAGGGTTCAGGGGTTTTGTACATAACTCCCATAAGTTCATGGTTGATAAATAATGAGCGTTCTCCAAAGTCAATTACTTCTTGTCTTAGAATGTTCATGAATGTTTCATCTAATTTAAATCTATTTCCTTCACTCCTACGCCAATCAGACCATTCGAAAGCCGTTTTTTGTTCCTCAATTCCTGTTAAACGGTTCAAGCACTTTAGGTGTTCTGCCGAAATATTCTCAGAAGATAAACATCGCGCAATAAAGAGGTCTATGGCACTATAATCACCCAATAAAAGCAAAGACCGTAAAATTCGCGGACCAAAATCCATAGTCTGATCCTCTTCTGTATCCCTGTTATAAGGAATTATATTCCATGCTTCCAACTGTTCGCGTAAAGGCATAATTAGAGTCGGATCGTCCATAATGGCACAAGCTTCCAATAATACTTCTGGAAATCCATATCCTCTCTCAATTCTCTTTAACAATTTACCAAATTGAAATGACACGCTAGATTCCCGGGCGTGAGCTAATGATAAAACAATGAGCGCTCTGGATTGGTAAATATAATCTATACCACTACTGCAATAGTCATACCCTGCCTCACTGTCATAAAGATTTAAAAATTTCACAAGTTCATCTGATATCTCCTTTCCCATAATACCTTTACGGGCAAGCACATACCCTCCCGCAAGTTTTGGTGCAACTAATTCATGCGGCCTAGAATCATCACGCTTAAGTTCTTCGTCGGAATAGGTTATCGGATTCTGCCACATTTTCCAACCTGCGGCTAAAGCGAGAGGAGTCTCAACAGAGACAAGCAAAGATGCAACTCTTACTGTTTGAGGGCCTTCAAACGATTTAAGGCCCTTCGTTTGTTTCCAAATCCATGTAATAGGTGCATCGCCTTGAGCAATACATTTTTCAAGGGCGCGATTTTCTCGGCAACTTCCCAGCCTACGGTCATTGAGCAGTTCTTTTGCCGGATTTCCCGTAAATTCTAAGGCGCCATTGTATGTTCCGTACATTAGTCCCCAACCCCACGAATAAAAACCTAATGCCATGACCAGGATAATAAAGAACAATAAGAGAAAAACTAAAAACATCTTTTTTAACGGGATAGACAGCATTTATATAAAACCTTTGTTGTACCTGTTTGACAGTTATTCCATGGTGCCCATACACCGCCCCAGCCCGTAGCTTGGTTATAGCTCAGCATACAATCTTGAATATCCTTACATGTTGCGGTATCGCAAGAAACACTCTTTGCAATTGGATTTTCAGGATTAGGTTTTGTTGCTCCGGTCCGTTTACGTTTTGCGGGGTAGCAGTCACACGTTGAACCTGAACGATTACCTCCTGTATTTGATTTCCCACCCCATGTGGCTTCTTCATGGTAAAAAACAGTATACTTACGCACACAGGCAGGGGCACTGTTATCCATATCTGACCGGCAATATTCAAATCCACATTCTGTATCAGTCTGGTATTTTGACCTACGTGGTGGAGTTGTTATCCTAAGACCTAAAGGATCATGGTTCATTACCGCATTCCCTCCCACGTATGCAAACATATTCGGCCCGTCAATCAACCCGGCCGGGTCAGCCATGGTCCAGCGGTTCATATTCGGGCTGTAGTAGCGGAAGGGGAAATAGTAGAGCTTTGCATCGGGATCCCATGGCTTGCCGGTGAATTCATGGTAGGGGGCGGAACCGGTGACGCTGTAGCGTTGTCCGAAGGGCAGGTGTTCATGGGCGGACACTTGGGTTTTCGCCTCGTCGAATCCGTATCGGCTGGTGCCCAAGTGGTCGTGTGCGAGGTAGGTGTAGGTCCCGTTGTCGGGATTGCCCGTGCTGTCCAGGGCGGCTTCCGCCAGGGCAGTATGGCCGAAGGGGACGAAGAATCGGGACATATCGCCTACGGCAGACCACAGCCCGCCCGTATCGTTATGTTCCGTCAACACGGAATAACCCGTGTCCCAGCGCCAAAAAGTATCGGCAGAATTGGAACTTTGCCGCCACCTGCGTTTGCCCAGTCCGTCATAATTGTAGGCGACAATCGCTGTTTCGCCCGGGAAGTTGCTGTCTATGCGTTTAAGCTTATCACCGAACCAATAGGTGTATGTGGCGGTATAGCTTTGTCCGCCTATGTCGGCACTTCGCGTCGCCAAGCGCCCCCAAGGATCATAACTAAAGTTGGATGTAACACCGGCCAAGGTCATGGAGCTCATTTGATTTGCCGGACCATAGGTGAAGGTCATGGAATGGGTCAGATTGACGCTGCGGCTTGTCACTCGGAAATTGTCGAACTCAAAGGGCATAACACCACTCATGCGAAGGCGCAGCCGGCTTGTAGCGGCGCCCAATGTGGTATTCCCTTCCGTGAGCCGTTTGAGTTCTTCGCCCCGCTTGCCCGCAAAGAGAACCACTGAACTGCCGTCCAATTGAAGATCTACTTCGTACCATTGATCTTGGTCTAAAAATAAACCCTCTGTATATGCTAGATCTTCTTCCACGCCGTTGACGCGCTGAACCACAACCAGCATGCCCCAAATAAAGCGAACTCCGAGCCAGTTGTTTTCGTCTATGTAGCGGGCTTGTACGATCCAATTGTCTATGATGCCGCCTGTCCCTGTGCGTTTGAAGGAAAACCACATATCGGCATTGCCATAGATATTACCAGTGTAGATGGCTCGTGTGCCGGTCTGTGGCACCGGTACAAGTGCACCTGTAGCCGCACTCCAAGAACCTGACTCCACTGTCCACACAGGATTGTCGGTATAGTTGCCGTCGGTAAAATCATCAAAAACTCGACCGGTAAAATTATAACCCGTCTGCGAGATCATGTTGTCTGCGGCGTCATACACATAGTTCATACGCAGATTAGGTATTCCTGCAGAGGTGCGCCGAATCGCCTGAATCAGCCGGTTTCGGTGGTCATAGCGATATTCCCATCCCTCCTCATTGTTGTTGCGTGCATCAGTCATTCGCAGGATATTGCCGCTGTCAGACAAACTGTAATTCCAACCACGCAGCACTGTGGGCGCGGTTGGGTTATCCTTGTGAATCAGAGATGTTAATCGCCCGTCATCGTCGTAGGTGTACTGAGTATACTGACCGTTGGGCCATGTATAGGAGGTCAGGCGTCCTGCGTTATCATAAGAAAATCCCCACTGTTTGTTACCCGGCGCGGTAATGGAAGCCAACTGACCACCGGTGTTATAGGCGTACCCGTAATCATTGTTCACTTCATAAGCGCTCATAGTCACAGGACGGCCTAGGGCATCATAGGTGTACTCCAGTTTCTTGCCGTCATAGTCTGTATAGGTGGTAATATGTCCATTGGCGTCATAGGCGAAGCCATGCCCATTACTATTCACGTTACGAGCCGCCCAATCCTCAAGCTCCACCATTCGACGGTTCAGATCGTAATCATAGACAATATCTCGGATCACCGTTCCGTTATCATTTATTGTACGCTTTTGTATTAGCCTGCCTGTGATATTGTCGTAGGAATATTCAATAGGATCTATGAAGAGATCAAAAGGATCGCGATTTTCCGCCCGCGTACGCCACAATCTTCCATACTTGTCATAATCGTTCCAAATATGGACAGATCCAAAATCACATGTATCAAGCAGACTGCACCATTCGCCGTGACTAGTCCTCGTGATCTGGCCGCGATTATTATATTCAAAATTGATATTCTGTTCTTTGCCGTCCTTGATAGTAACAAGCCGACCCAGATCGTCATATAGGGTTTCCTCTAAGATATCCGGCACGCCGTCAACGAGCATCCACACACGTGTTCTCAATCCACGATAATCATAGTCGTAGCGCGTCACCTTGCCGTCAAAATCTTTTTTATGGGTCATATTCCCCAGTTTGTCATAGGCAAAGATCTGTCTTCGGCCTTCTTCTGAAATGATGGTGACTAGGTTTCCCATGCTGTCATATTCGTATTCCGTTTGATGCCCCATGGGATCCGTCTGACGGATAAGGTTGCCGTTGTTGTCATAGTCAAAAAACATTTGGCGATTGTCCGGCCAGGTAATGCAAGCGATCTGTCCGGTTGCTCCGCCACAGCTGGAACAGCCGCCTGTGTAGGTGTAACCGGTAGTATGATTGTTCGGATCCATTTGTGTCAAAATACGCCCTAGATCATCATAGGTAAAGGTCCAAGTATTGTTTTTTCGATCGGTATAAGAAGTGCGATTCCCTCGGTCGTCATAGGTATAATGTTCCGTCTCTCCGGACGCGTTGGTACGTGCGATGACTTGACCGTAATTGTCGTAGGTGATGGTAATACCGTTGGGTCCCATGTCCGGGGGTTTGATTTGAGTTAACCGTGTATAGGCATCGTACACAAATTCTGTCATGGGTCCTTTATCTGATTCACTTGCGGTGCCGGGTCCATACATGCGGATGGGATATAGTTCTCCATTTCCGGGGTATTCATAGCGATAGTACACTCCACCGCAGGCATATTTTTTGATCCGTCCCTCCTCGTTGTACCAATAGTTTACGGCTGCTTTTCCCACACCTACAAGATCATAATTATTCTCATACGAATATGACCACGAGTTGAATGTATTGCCTTCAGGCTCATGATAATAACTTGCCATGCTTACCCGCACATTATGACTTCCTAACGTATATTTAAATCGGGATAAGGCTGTTTGACCGTTATAGGTACGAATGTCAGTTATGCTGGATGTTGGTTTGTCAATAACCATCAACAGATCATTAGGAAAAGTCAGAGCAATAGAAACAGGATAGATAATATTCATATACAAACCGTACTCGACATCAACCAGCAGATGATTACCCTCTTTGTCGGTAATCTTGGCCGGATACATACCCCAAGGTTGATTATCGTATTCGCCTTGTTCATATTCAAACATAACAGCGTCCGCACTGTTCCCATCCATCTCTACTACACGCAAAAAATTGGCTGCACTTTGTACCGAAGGTTTATACGTCCCATAGCTGTACGAAACTGATTTAATCTCTTCTGTCGAAGCGCCTGAAGGTTTAAGTAATTGTACACTTGTAATAAGATTACCGTTATAGTTAAATTGCAGATAACGGTGATCTCCGGTCGGCGTGTGGACCTGAGCTAAGCGCCCAAAATTGGTCTCCAAGTTGGGATTCGCATCTGTAGGCGTTGACAGCCATAAGTCTGTGTAAACCAAGTTGAATCGGTTGCCTGATACATCTTCAAACCATTCAAGTCGGCAGTATCGCTCTTCCTCGTGAATAGGCGCGCTGAAATGGCAGGTAATCCCGTCAGGAAAAATCAATTCTACCCACCCTTCCTGAATACTGCGACACGCTAAAACAGAACGCTCATAGTGCAAAGCATTGACATCTTCCCCGTCTAAATCCATGGGCGCAGGACAGTAAAGATCAATTCCGTTCGCGTCCACTTCTGTACGGGAAAAGCGCTTCATGTTGCCGTTAGCGTCTACATAATTGAGAAAGCCGTTTCCGCTGGAAAGTCGGACATGGACATTCAAGTTATGGTGCCATCCATTTCCAATGTTATTTTTGTAAGGTCGGTTGTCGGTCTGCACATAGCCGCGATGATACCCCCAAGGATTATAGTAAATGCGACGCAATGCCAATTCTGAAGACCCTCGGGTAGGAATAATAATATCCGTTTGTTGGATGGATAACGAACGCTGCGTGGCACCCATGCCAATATGCAGGGTATCGCCTCCGAATGGGATGTTGGGGTGAAGTGACGGGGTGGTCGGATCAGCCATAGAACCCGGAACTTTCACCCAGGGATGGGTATGGATATTGCCGGGAGCATGTGTGCCTTTTGAATTGGGCGCTGAACTTGGATCATTCCCCGCACCTCCGCCGAATGTAGGTTCACCGTTGTTCGGACACGGCGGAATGTAATCTTGATTTATGCAATGCATGAATGCCTCAGTGAGATCAGAGAAAAAAATATCGCATCCCCCCTGAATTGAACGCAGGACGTCGGGCTCCACTTCGATCGCATCTCCGGGAAGATTCAAGGTGAGCATGTAACCTGTGAAGAGTGCGTTGAAATCCTCTCGTTGAAGGATGTGGATACCGGTTGGATCTTCGACAACAACCTCCGACGGAGTGAGCGCTGCAACGAATACAAAATGATTAGGCTTAAGATGTGCTACTGCCGGTGCCTGAAAAATAGCATCAGCAGGAACGCTGCATGCATGTACTGCTAGACCGCATTCAGAAACAGCATGAAACAAACCCTCTAAAGTTGTCCCTAAAGCCGTCATTCCTGCTCTGTCTGCAATGAATCGAAGGTCCGCTTCCATCTGTTGGGACTTCAAAAGCAGGGCTGCCGCATAAGGTCCACACCATTGGCTACCGTACTGAGCGAGCAAAGCGTCAACGCGTAGTTGTGTGTCCATACCGGCCGCTACGGAAGCCTTCATATCTTCTGTCAACCGATGAATTCGTCTATGCCAAGGCGCGTTCGGAAACAGTGTCAGCAGCTTGTCGTAAACATCGACTGCAGAACGTAGCTCTCCGGTACGGTCAAATATTCCGGCAATCCGAAACAAGGCCGTTTCCACGTAGTTTCCATCCGGCCATTGATCTAGGTAGCTTTGGTAAGCATCAAGTATTTCCGAGGTGCGATTCTGATCAGCCAGTTCCAGCATGTACGCTGCCATATAAGCGGCTGCATCAGCAAGACGAAAGTTTTCCGGATAAGCAGTTGCAACTGATTCAAAATAGCGCTGGGATGTACCAAAATGAGCCATTTGAAAATGAACGTAGCCAAGAGAAAATTCAAGATGAGCGCGCAGATTGGGGGCGTGCAATCCCAACTGCAGGGCCTTTTCAGTTTCGGAACCTGCATATTCATCGACAATGCTAGCTACCTGCAGACTGCCCTCAACGACGTCATGAAATTCATGATTGTAGATAGTTGCCAATGTTTGACGGGCTGCAAATCTTAGAATGGATTGTACCGGTTCGCGGGTTGCTATGCGCCGCAACTGTGCCATACCTTCCGTTAATTGTTGTGTACCCAAATCACGACAACACAACATATAATGACCCGGAAAAAATATTTGATAGGGGGAATTGGGTATCTCCTCCATTGCCGCTTGTGCAGCATCCCGTCCAAATTCAAGATATGCCAGAGCTTCTTTTTTGCGCCCTGTCTGAAAAAGGCTGTGTCCTGCAATTTGATAAGCTGCAACTAGCCAATACAAAGATTTGTCAGATCGGCACACATCGTAAGCAGGCAAATCGTTTGCAAATCGACACAGTTCATTCGGGTCAATGTAGCCCCGCTCTGCATCCCAAGCCAAGGCATTCATAACGGTATCTACATTTTCCGAGGATTGTGAATTTGGAAACTCATCAACAATTTGAAAATACATCAACGCCGCGTCGCGAAGACGAGACTGTTGCAATAGGCTATCGCCTAAAGCAAGCAATGTTTCTGCATCGTATGATGGGGGAAGGGTTGCTGAATCCTCAATCGAACCTGTATCCAAATACTCTTCCACTTCCGTTGACACCGTGGAAGTGTCTTTAATACCCGGGCGATAAAAACGAATTGCAGGCTTACTGTCTTTTCCTTGAGGCGAACGTACGGTATACGCTTTCGCTAACAGGTTGTCCAAAGAAATTCTGTCGTGCGATGACGTGTTTTCTGCCGCGATCAATTGAGCCAACCGAAATCGTTGTTCCTGCAGTTTATTACTGTCATTATGTCCAACGGAAGAACTTCCGGATGGTATTTCTTCTACCTTTTTGTCAGGTGTACTCTCAGCATTGTCGTTGTCCTTTACAAGAACAAGATCATCTAAATTTTTTGCATCCGAGTCATCTGTTCGACTCAGTGTGATTGGTGGGCTTATTACGGAATTTTGGCTTGTGATTATCAATTGTTCCGCATAAGCAAGTTGAAAGGATCCCCACCCGGGGATAGAAAAATGAAGGAAGGTGGAGATAATCACCGCATTAACGAGAGTCCCTAAGGTAGTTACCCCCCCCCCCCCCGCACGATTAACAAATAATGCTAACATAGAAGAAATCCTCCTATTTTGTGGTTGAGTATGCCTCCAAAGTATTATCAATCACGCATCGTAAGATTCATCTTTGTAAAACAATAGTACACAATCAGAGGTCAAAAGTCAAGTCTTATTTTTGAGGATCGCGGATTCAAGATTGAAATGCAACCGGTGCAAAAAAAGAGGACATCACAGAGATCTTCGGTACAATAGCTCTGTTGAAACACCCGAAGGAGTCCATAATGTCCCACCACCATTTTACACGAGATGACCGTATAAAACTAGAAACACTTAAAAGCCAAGGATTGAGCAATCGACAAACAGCTCAGATACTCGGTTTTCATAAAAGTAGTATGGGCCGTGAATTGCGCCGTAATAATGTACACGGTCGCTATTGTTCCACTGCTGCGGATCGGCTTGCTATCAATCGGCGTCAAGAGATAGAACGTAAGAAGAAACTTGATCATCCTCCTCTTTTGCGCTATGTCATAAGCAAAAGTTATGAGTATTGGTCTCCAGAACAAATTAGCGGCCGCCTTCGTCTGGAATATGCAGGCGACCCCACAATGCAAGTGTCTCATGAAACCATTTATCTAGCGGCTTATAACGACAAGCGCTTTACCTGTCACCCATTGTCGTCAAAGACGAAAGAAACGCAAGAAAAGGGGGCTTTAAAAAGGGAAAAGAGAAGTAATAAGAGATCGGGTTTCCATTGAAGAACGCCCTGCAATTGTTGCTTCCCGTACGCGTTTAGGAGACCTAGAAGGCGACACGATCATTGGTTGTGGTCAAAGCGGCACTATTGTTACTTTAGTAGATCGCAAATCTTTATACCTATTTGCTGCCCTTTGTGCTACAAAACATGCCAGCGTGGCAGCGCAGGCTACAATAGATCTTTTAAAAAAGGTCGATTCGAAACAGCTTCACACGATAACCTTTGACAAGGGCACAGAATTTTCTGCTCATAAATACATTGCTGATGAATTATCCGTAGAGGTCTATTTCGCACGCCCCTACTGCTCAAACGATCGCGCTAGGAACGAAAATACGAATGGGCTTTTAAGACAATACTTTCCCAAAAAGACTCGTTTTGATACAATTTCTGAAGAGCAGTTACAAAGGGCTGTTCAAGATTTAAATAATAGACC
>Ga0265293_10012599_pt1 | contig 11185 bp, 4 predicted proteins | sample Munlanlewell138R_FD_192505 | JGI IMG/M metagenome (GOLD analysis project Ga0265293, IMG submission 192505) | Leachate microbial communities from a municipal landfill in Southern Ontario, Canada - Leachate well 138R | ecosystem: Engineered > Solid waste > Landfill > Unclassified | place: Canada... | reverse complement strand
TTCCATGGGTTGATGATAATGGAAAGGTACAGGTTAACTTAGGTTATCGCGTGCAGTTTAACAACGCCATTGGACCATACAAAGGTGGCATGCGTTTCCACCCTAGTGTGAACCTTAGTATCCTGAAGTTTTTAGGTTTTGAACAAACCTTCAAAAATGGGCTCACCACTCTGCCTATGGGCGGAGGAAAAGGCGGATCTGATTTTGATGGAAAAGGTAAATCAGATGGCGAGATTATGCGTTTCTGCCAGTCTTTGATGCTGGAATTGTGGCGTATGATAGGACCTGAAACTGACGTTCCAGCAGGTGATATTGGCGTTGGAGGCCGTGAAATTGGCTTTATGTATGGCATGTATCGCAAACTGGCTCAGGAGAATACAGGTGTATTCACTGGCAAAGGACGCACATGGGGCGGAAGCCTTGTTCGTCCAGAAGCTACCGGTTTTGGTGCTATTTATTTTATTGAAGAAATGCTAAAAGTTAAAGGAACTGACCTTAAAGACAAAACTGTAGCTCTTTCTGGCTTTGGCAACGTGGCATGGGGTGCTGCTTTGAAAGCAACCGAACTTGGTGCTAAAGTTGTTACCATTTCAGGTCCTGATGGATACATTTATGACGCGGATGGTATTTCAGGTGAAAAAATAGATTATTTGCTAGAATTGCGTGCTTCAAACCAGGATATTGTTGCTCCTTATGCACACCAATTCCCATCAGCAAAATTCTTCCCCGGAAAAACTCCATGGGAAGTAAAATGCGATATAGCTTGTCCTTGCGCTACCCAAAACGAATTAAGTGGCGAAGATGCAAAACATTTAGTTGAAAATGGAACTATGCTTGTTGCCGAAGTTTCAAACATGGGATGCAAACCTGAGGCTGTTGAAATATTCCAGAAACATAAATTATTATTTGGACCTGGAAAAGCTGTCAATGCTGGCGGTGTAGCTACTTCAGGCCTTGAAATGTCGCAGAACTCGATGAAGTACAGCTGGACACGTGAAGAGGTAGATGCCAAACTGCACCAAATTATGAAAGATATTCATGAGCAGTGCGTTATTAATGGCAAACAAGATGCTGATTACATCAACTACGTAAAAGGTGCAAACATTGCAGGATTCATGAAAGTAGCTAACGCTATGATGGATCAGGGCGTAGTTTAATTGCACGCATTTAATCAAGAAAAGGTCTAAACCAAATATTCCTGGGCCGTTGCTTATGCAGCGGCCTTTTTTTGTGTCCTAAAGAAGATGAGCTTTCTGAATGGGCATTGATATAAAGGTAAATGCTGGAGCTAGAGACTGCGGTATAAAAATGCGTTGAAACTTCTAAATGAGAGCCAATTAAATTATCTTTATACTATGGTCAAAATAAAAAAGAACATTTTTCGCTAGGTTCCGACTGACGAATTAATAGAAAAAAGTAACTTAGAGGCCTAAAACAGTAAACAGAAAGAGAGCCAATCGACAGCAGATTTAGAGACAAATAATCCAATTAACCCAAAAAGCTGAAGCAGATGACTAAAAAAGAAGCCATACAATTATTTGAAGACAAGCAGGTGCGAACTGTTTGGGATGGAAATGAGGAAAAGTGGTTTTTCTCCATCATTGATGTAATTGAAATTCTAACCGACAGTCCAAGACCAAGGAAATATTGGAACGCATTAAAAACAAAACTCAAAGCAGAAGGAAGTGAACTGTCCCATAAAATGGGACGTTTGAAAATGAAAGCTGCCGATGGCAAAATGCGTATGACCGATGTAGCCGATACCGAGCAATTGTTTCGCCTTATTCAATCTATCCCATCGCCTAAGGCAGAGCCTTTTAAACTATGGCTGGCACAAGTGGCCAGCGAACGTTTAGACGAAATGCAAGACCCGGAACTAAGCATTGACAGAGCTTTGGAGCAATATCTAAAACTGGGTTATTCGGAAAACTGGATAAACCAACGCCTGAAAAGTATAGAAATACGCAAAGAGCTCACCGATGAATGGAAAAATAGAGGATTGAAAGAAGGGCAGCAATTTGCAACACTTACGGATATAATTACCAAAGTTTGGGCGGGCAAAACTACCAAAGAATACAAAGTATTCAAAGGTTTGAAAAAAGAAAACCTGCGAGACAATATGACCAATACCGAACTCATATTGAATATGTTGGCAGAAGCTTCTACCAAAGATATTTCGGCAGCAGTGCAGCCTAATGATTTTGAGGGAAGTAAAAAAGTTGCCCGTCAAGGTGGCAATGTTGCCAAAGTAGCACTGAAAGAACTGGAATCAAAAACAGGGAAAAAAGTAGTGAGTAAGCTGAACGCTAAAAAAGTATTGCGAAGTAAGGACTCAACTAAAGAATTGGATAATGAGTAAATGCATTAGTTAGTTGATAATCAAAATGATAAAATGAATGAAAAGTGGTCAGTGCTAATTTAAAACACCACTTGGCATAGTGCTAATGAATGCAAAACCCAGGAAAAAGAGGTCAAATATTAAAACCTTTATGCCATTGTGGCGGTGGGCTACCAAGAAAATGCCGATCATTTAGTTTATAGAACAGAAACAAACAAACGATAAAGGCCGTCTACACGGATTTGCGATTTTACTTCCGGTTTTAATTGTAAATTTGTCCACTTCAAAAAAAGCTGCTTTAACAATGAATTTTCTAAATCCAAATATGTTGTACGGACTTTTTGCGCTGGCGATTCCTATCGTGGTGCATCTGTTTAATTTCCGGCGGCATAAGTTGGTTTATTTTAGCGATACCTCACTGCTGCAAAGCCTAAAACAGGAAACCGCACGCACCAACAGGCTTAAGCATTTGCTGGTTTTATTGATGCGATTGCTGGCTATCACGGCTTTGGTTTTGGCTTTTGCGCGGCCTTATTTTCCTGATGATGCTATTTCGCAGCAGCCCGAAAACGAAATTGTGCTGCTTTACTTAGATAACTCGGTAAGCATGCAAATGGCTGGCGTTGAGGGTGCTTTGCTGGATGATGCCCGAAAAGTCGCGCTTGAGATTATTGATTTCTACGGCCCTGAAAAGCGTTTTACCTTGCTCAGCAACAGCTTTTCTCCTCGTCAAGAACGCCCTATGAACCGCGACGAAGCAATGCAACAGCTCTCCTATATTTCTGCTGATGCACCGCCTATTCAAGCCAATGAAATCCTGGAAAGAGCAAAAAGTATTGCTTCCAAATTTGATCAGGAAAAAAGCAGTTTGTTTCTGCTTTCTGATTTTCAAAAGTCGGCCTTTGACGACTTAAAACCTACTACAGACAGCAGCCTTAGGCTTTATCTATTGCCGTTCAGTGCGAAAACCAAAGCCAATGTTTACATTGATTCAGTCTGGTTAGAAAGTCCTGTGGTACAGGTAGATATGCCGGTCACATTGAATGTAAGGCTCAGAAATGAAGCCGACGAAACCTTAAAAGGGCTGGCGCTTAGGCTCGAATCAGAAAACAAAACCCTCGCCGTTGCCAATACCGATATCGAAGCCTGGAGAGAGCGTTTGTTGCAACTCAGCTTTGTTCCTGAAAGCAGCGGAAATTTCAAGGCACAGCTCAGCATTTCTGACTATCCTATCGTTTTCGACGACATCTATTATATTAACCTCAAAGTGGCTTCGCGCATCAAAGTACTGGAGCTGTTTGAGGAAAACCCCAACGAATCTCTATCCTTACTTTTTAGGGAAGACACCCTTTTTAATCTTGATCAGCGCAATATTTTTCAGTTTGATATTCAGTCGCTTTCACAGTATAACCTGGTTGTTGCGCCTTATTCAACGGCTTTGAGCGACGGATTAAAGGCTGCTTTACAGGATTATGCAGAATCAGGTGGTGCTTTGTTATTGCAAGCACCTGTGCAACAAAAGCCGACAACTGAAAGCCTAAGTAGGAACTTACAAATATCAATCAGTCAGCTTGTTGACACAGCATCAACACGTATTAACAACATGATGACGGCACATCCTTTTTTTGAGGATGTATTTTCTAAAGTGCCCGAAAATGCTGACTTGCCGAAAGTAAATCGGCACTATAATATGCGCAGCAATGCTTCTGCTGCCGTGCTGATTCAGTTGCTAAATGGTAATCCCTTTTTAACATTTCAGGAAGCAGGGCAGGGGTCGATTTTCCATTTGGCTACTAATATGGACGAACAATGGTCAGGACTTACAACGAGCAATCTTTTTGCACCATTGGTAATCCGAATGGCCTTTTGGGGTGATACACGAAATCGTTTGGCTTATGAAATCGGTCTCGACAGGCTGGTTTTACTTAAATTTGAGCAACTAAATTCGGATGCGGTTTTAACCGTGAAGGCCTTGGATAGAGACTTTACCTTTATTCCCGGTATAGAAAACCGCGGACAGCAGCTGTTGCTGGATATGGCTGATCAGCTTCCACAGCCCGGCTTCTATGGCATTTACAGTGCTGACAGCCTCGTAAGCCTGATGGCTTGGAACGAAAGCCGCAAGGAATCTGTGATGCGATTTTTTACAGAAGATGAAATCAAAACGCTGTTCAGTGAAAAAGGTTTCGGTCTTGTAAAAACACTGAACGCAAGTCGATCGACAAGTTTTGGTAGCCTATCTGCTGAATTGCAGCAAGCTAACACCTGGTGGTGGTTTATTCTGGCGGCGCTATTGTTCTTATTGGCAGAATCTGTAATTTTACGCCTTTGGAAAAGTTATTCTACAAAACAAAAAAATACATAGCATCATTTGAAAAGAGAAGCAGGAAAGGACAGTAAGTAAAAGATGAGTGAATTGGATGATTTAACGCCTCAGGGGGGCGGAAAAGAGAATTCAGATGGAAGCGAAATTCAGCGCACTATACAGCTCTCGGGTATGTACGAAAGCTGGTTTTTGGACTATGCCTCTTATGTGATTTTGGAGCGTGCTGTGCCGGATATCAACGATGGCTTAAAGCCTGTTCAGCGGCGTATTATGCACGCCATGAAAAATCTTGACGACGGTCGCTACAACAAAGTGGCGAATATTATCGGACATACCATGCAATATCATCCGCATGGCGATGCTTCTATCGGCGATGCCCTGGTGCAGCTCGGTCAGAAGGAATTGATGATAGATATGCAAGGAAACTGGGGAAATACCCTCACCGGAGATAGTGCTGCCGCAGCACGTTATATCGAAGCTCGGCTGACAAAATTCGCCAGTGAAGTGGTTTTCAATGCAAAAACTACCGACTGGAAATTGTCCTATGACGGACGTAACAAAGAGCCTGTTGACTTACCCATAAAATTTCCGCTTTTGCTAGCACAGGGCGTGGAAGGCATTGCGGTGGGACTGGCCTCTAAAATTTTGCCGCACAACTTTAACGAGTTGATAGACGCCTCAATCCAATGCCTTAAAAATGAAGAGTTTGAGTTGCTACCCGACTTTCTAACAGGTGGTCTGGCAGATTGCTCCAAATACAATGAAGGCCTGCGCGGAGGTAAAGTGAGATTACGTGCAAAAATTAGTCAGTTTGACCGTAAAACGCTGGTGATAAATGAAATACCTTTTGGAACTACTACCAGCAGTTTGATTGATAGTATTATCACAGCCAATGATAAAGGCAAGATAAAAGTCAAAAAGATTGACGACAATACTGCCGAAAAGGTTGAAATAGTGATTAACCTGGCTTCGGGTGTTTCACCTGACCAAACCATTGATGCCCTTTATGCTTTTACGCAGTGTGAGGTGTCTATTTCGCCCAACTCCTGCCTGATTGTTGGTGGGAAACCGGCTTTCTGGAGCGTGCATAAAATACTGGAATACAACACCAATCGCACGCTCGAACTGCTTAGGCTTGAATTGCAGATTAGGCTAGAGGAGCTCGAAAACGACTGGCATCATTCTTCTCTGGAGAAGATTTTTATTGAAAATCGTATTTACCGCGACATCGAGCAGTCGGAAACCTGGGAAGACGTGATTATTGCCATCGACAAGGGGCTAAAACCTTTTGTTGAAAATTTGCGTGCGCCAGTAACTACTGACGATATCGCACGTTTGACAGAAATTAAAATCAAGCGTATCTCCAAATACAATACCTTTAAGGCTGACGAACATATCCGGCTGGTAGAGGAGGAGATGGAAGAAGTGAACAACCACCTTGAACATATTGTGGATTACACCATCAATTTCTTCCGTCAGATCAAAAAGAAATATGGCGCAGGCCGCGAGCGCAAAACCGAGCTCCGCAGCTTTGATACCATTGAAGCCGCTGCTGTTGCCGCAAATAACGAAAAGTTGTACGTAAATCGCGTGGAAGGTTTTGCCGGAACATCGCTCAAAAAAGATGAATTCGTCTGTGATTGCAGCGACCTGGATGACATCATCGTGTTTCGCGAAAACGGTACTTTCATCGTTACAAAAGTAACATCTAAAAGTTTTGTTGGTGAAAACATTATCCATATCGATGTTTTTAGAAAAAACGACGAACGTACTATTTATAACCTGGTTTATCGCGATGGCAAAAAAGGCCCTTGGCTCATCAAACGTTTTGCTGTGCTTGGCGTTACGCGTGATAAAGAATATGACCTAACTGCCGGTACACCAGATTCTAAAGTGATCTATTTTACGGTCAACCCCAATGGCGAGGCCGAAACAATAAAGGTGCTTTTGCGTCCAAAACCTAAATTAAAAAAGACCTCTTTTGAGTTTGATTTTGCTGATTTGGCTATCAAAAACCGCAATGCCAAAGGGAATATCCTCACCAAACACGCAGTAAAACAAATCACACAGCGTGATGAGGGAGTGAGCACCTTGGGTGCGCGCGATATTTGGTATGACGAAAGTATTAAACGACTCAACAGCGACGAGCGTGGCAGATACCTGGGAGCCTTTTCCGGTGATGATAAGCTGTTTCAGCTATTTGAAAACGGAGAGTTCAAGCTCAGCGGCTATGAGCTTTCAACGCATTTTGATGAAGACCTGAAGCTGCTGCGGAAGTTTGATCCCCATGAAGTTCTTTCAACCGTTTATGTGGAAGGCGAAACACAAAAAATTTATGTGAAACGCTTTCAGATCGAGAACGATATCGTTCTTAATAAACGTTACAGCAGCATTGGCGATCATCCTGAATCTGTCTTCAAACAGTTGGTTTTAGATGCGTATCCGATGTTGAAACTTGAATTTGAGGAGAATAGTAAAGGTGTAAAACCGGAGGATGAGGAGCTGTCAGTAGCCGATTTTATTGGCGTGAAAAGCTACAAAGCCAAAGGAAAGCGCCTCTCGAACAAGGAAGTCGTAAAACTGACTTTCTTGGAGCCACTCACACCGCCTGAAGAAGAAGCTGATGTGGAAAATTTAGTAGATGCTGAAACGGAAATTGAAATTCAGGAAGTAGAAAGTGAAGAAAGTAACAAGGAAATTCTTTCAGAAAAAACGGATAAGCCAGCGGAAGAAAACAAGGAGCTGAAGCCAAAAAAGGCCAATGACACGCCTAAAAAACCCTTGGATCCACCAAAACAGATGGAGTTTGAGTTTTAGGGTTAACCTGACTGTCTTTGAACATAAAAAAAGCCGAATCATTTTTAAGTGATTCGGCTTTTGCGTTGGCAGTATTCTTTATTTTAACCACTGATCCAGCCAGTTGAAAAACCTTCTTTGCCATAAAATACCATTCTGAGGTTTCAATACCCAGTGGTTTTCATCGGGGAAGTATAAATATTCAGCCGGAATACCTTGAAGTACAGCTGCGTTAAAGGCTTGCATGCCTTGCGAAGCTACAATCCGATAATCCAGTTCGCTATGCACAACCATGATTGGTGTATTCCAGTTTTGTACAAATTTATGCGGTGAATTGGTATAAGACCATTTTACGACCGGGTTGTCTTTGTCCCAAAACGGCCCGCCCAAATCCCAGTTTACAAACCACATTTCTTCGGTTTCAAGGTATTGCGCTTCCAGGTTGAACATGCCATCGTGGGCGATAAACGCCTTAAAGCGGTTGTTGTGATGACCAGCCAGCCAGAAGATTGAAAAACCGCCATAGCTTGCACCAACTGCGCCCAGGCGATCTTCATCAACAAAAGGTTCTTTGGCCAGCGCATCAATAGCCGACAGGTAGTCGCGCATATTTTGGCCGCCGTAATCGCCACTAATTTGTTCGTTCCATTCCTGGCCAAAACCAGGTAAGCCGCGCCGGTTAGGCGCTACAATAATATAATCGTTAGCGGCCATCATCTGGAAATTCCAGCGATACGACCAAAACTGACTTACGGTGCTTTGTGGCCCGCCCTGACAATATAATATGGTAGGATATTTTTTATTGGGATCAAAATCAGGTGGATAGATAACCCAGGTAAGCATTTCTTTGCCGTCGGTGGTTTTAATCCAGCGCTCCTCTGTAGCTCCCATATTTAGTTGATCGAGGATATTTTTATTGATAAAACTAACCTGAACTTGCTGACCTGATGCTTCATTCACGCTGTATATCTCGATAGGCATGGACATCGACATGCGCGTGGCAATCAGGTTTTCTCCTGCAGGATAAACGGCAGTATAACTATGCTTTCCTGTTGTAAGTTTCGTGATTTTTCCATCTGCTAACTGCAAGCTGTAAAGCTGATCTAAAGCATGGTAGTTACTTGTGAAATAGATTTTTGAGCCATCATCAGACCAAGCCAGTCCGCTTACATTTTGATCAAAATTTGTAGTAAGATCCAATATTTCTCCAGTGGCCATATCACGTACCATCAGCCTGATTTTGTCAGCCTCATAACCATCGCGCTCCATGCTTTCCCAAGCCATTTTGCTACCATCGGGAGAAAATACAGCGGCTAAATCATAGCCCATCAGACCTTCGGTGAGATTTTTAGTTATGCCGCTTTTCAAGTTATATTGGTAAATATCAGCATTGGTGGAGGTCGCATAAGCTTTGCCTTCTTTTTTACGACTTGAATAAACGATACTTTTGCTGTCGGGCGACCAATTTATTTGCTCCATACCGCCAAAGGGGCGAAGTGGAGATTCCCAGGGCTCATTTTTCATGATGTCAATGGGATTTTTCAGGCTTACACCATTATATTCTGCGACGAATACATGACTATAGGTATCTACCCATTGATCCCAATGCCGATACATAAGGTCGTGGTTAATGCGTCCGCTAGCAAGTGGCAGATCGGGGTATATATCACTGGTTGACTGTTTTAGCTTCACCTGTGAGGTAAATAAAACTTTCTTTTGGTCGGGGGCGTATTCAAAACCGTCGAGTCCGTCTGCAAAATCAGAAACTTTTACTCTTCCTGTGCCATCGGGATTCATTTCCCAAAGCTGCATGCTACCACTTTCGGAAGATAAAAAACCGATCTTTTTCCCATCAGGTCGCCAGCGTGGATTGTATTCTCCCTGAGGTGTATGGGTGATTTGTTTCTGATTTCCTGTGGATAGATTCAGCACATACAAGCCTGTATTACCTTTGTTTTGCTCAATACTGTAGTAAGTTACACTGAAAAGTACTTTGGTTTTGTCAGGCGAAACGGCTACCTCTCCAATTCGTCCTAAGGCCCATAACACTTCCGCATTGAGGCGGTCAGATTCTAGTTTAATTTCCTTTTCGCCAATGGTTTCGCTCATTGGTTTTTTATTTTCGTTCATCTGCATATCGCAGCCCGTCTGCAATAACAATAAACTAAGCATAAATAAGTAGAAACAAGCTTTCTTCATGAGAATAGTTTTTAAAATTGGCTATAAAAATACGAGAATTTTAGGCGCAAAGGTCTTTATTTTGCTGTAAAATTTTAGCGCGGGCTTAATTTATAGGATATTTAGGTAATGGTTGACAGATTTCAATCGGCAAGTGTAAAAGCTAAACCTTATTCTGAAACATCAAAAACCTGTGGAAAACCTGACAGAAATAGCTCAGTCTGGCTCTCTGGTTTTAACCATTTATTGTTTGGATTACCGTCCAAAATAAAGAACTGACTAATATTTTTCTCAAAGTTATTTGCAATCCATCTTCCTTCTTTAGGATACTGGTTGTTTGGTATCCAGGCTATTATATATTTTTTATATGAATTTATATGATCAAACTGATAAGCTATTAAGGTATCAGATTCTATAAGGACAGCTGAAAAATAACATTCGCCCACAATTTCGAGCGCGTCTTTAAAAGCGTAATAGGAGGCTTTTGGTTCAAAATTGTGCTTGGCAGAAAGTGTCAAACCCGAGCGGCTATGCAAGTAGGATTCTGTAGCTTCGTTGGCGTAAAAATACCAGTATGCCCTTTCGGCGCCTTGCCGAAGCAGGTAGAAAGCTGCGCGCAAACCCCAGGCCGCCTGCTGTGATTCGCTCACGCATTCGTTATGCAGGCATGGCTCAGCAGTGCTATTTCCGTCGTAGCCAAACTCTGTTACCCATACAGCTTTCTCTTTGGCGTTTTCATTTTTATAACGCAAAGTATTTCTGATTCCGTGAATTTCAGAACGCGGATCCTCTGGCGGCACACTTATTCTAAATCCTTTATTATCAATAGTATGTGAATAAAAGTGGACATTGAGATTATCTACTTTTTTTAATATTTCTGTGGATACAAAATCGGGAAGAAAATTTTGCTGATCATTAAAAGTGCTTGGTTCAAAGCTGTTTTGGAATGCTGCTGGTAGGATTTCCGTTGTAGAGCTATTGGCTCTGAGACCATTTGCCATATTTTCGCCAAGGATTCGATAGAACTCCGGTGGATAATCCCAGGGCTCATTACCAACTTCAATGGCCTCAGCAAGATTTTTTTGTCCAAGAAATCGACCTAGTTCCGCACCTACATTATAGGCATTCTCTGCCGGATTTGTCCAAAGGCTGACAGGAATGTTTTCATTTTTGAACATTAAAGTAGTGGTGACATCAAATCCTTTTTGTTTTAAAAAACCGTATTCCCTTTCCCAATTTAGCCACCAGTTTGCCGCAGTGCCTTGTCCCAGAAGCATTTGATCGTAATTGGCAGAAGTGCCTGGCGCTTTGATATCCCAAAGCAGGTTGTGATAAATCCGAAGTTTCTTAAAGGTATTTTGGTATTGTTGCCAGCCTTTTCCGTTCTGAATTTGATCGCTGTAAACATCTTGTCCCCAGCCCCAAACCATATTTAAACCCAAACGCTGGTTCAGCGGTTGTTTTATAACCGTGAAATCAGCAGGCGGACCATACGGACCAAATTCATCAAAAAGTTTGAGTTCCCACAAGGCAGCCTTGCCATATTC
>Ga0265293_10012597_pt1 | contig 11186 bp, 11 predicted proteins | sample Munlanlewell138R_FD_192505 | JGI IMG/M metagenome (GOLD analysis project Ga0265293, IMG submission 192505) | Leachate microbial communities from a municipal landfill in Southern Ontario, Canada - Leachate well 138R | ecosystem: Engineered > Solid waste > Landfill > Unclassified | place: Canada... | reverse complement strand
GTTAAAGCTATAAGCCCGCCCTTGGACGCGGCATACGCCTCTGAGTTTTCCTCCGACTGGAATGCTCTAGTAGAAGCGATGTTCACAATCGAACCCGAATTCTGCAGCCGCATCATCTTGGCGGCTTCACGTGCACAGAGAAATGCGCCACGTAAGTTCGTGTTCAAAATCGTATCCCACATCTCCACGCTAAGGTCATAGGGTGAGCTGAAACTTGATAGACCAGCGTTATTAATTAGGATGTCTACCTTACCAAAGCTCTCACGCACTCTTATCATCAATGCAACGATCTGCTGCGGGTCCCGTACATCCGTGGGAACAAATAGGGCCTTACCCCCTTGCTCGCTGATTCCTCGCTCCGCCTCGGTTCCCAAATGGGGGTCTACCTCGGCCAGTACCACCTGAGCTCGCTGGGCTGCATACGCCTCAGCTACTCCCCGGCCGATGCCCCGGCCTGCGCCTGTCACAATAACGATCTTGCCTTCATAATCTCGGGAACTCATGATTTGTACCTCCTTCAATTCTCAAGACAGATCTCATACATATAGCTCCAAAACTTACCGGTGACAAAGAGACGATCGTCTTTTTGATCATAAGCAATGCCATTGAGGACATCTGCGGCTTCGTTCACCGCCTTCTCCTCCGCGTACAAGTCAGACAAATCAATCCAGCCTAGAACTTGACCCGTGAGGGGATCGATACGGCAAATGCGGTGGTCAAACCATACATTAGCAAAGATTTCCCCTTGCACATACTCCAGTTCATTCAGAAGGTAAATGGGGCCTTCTTTCCCGTGCACCGCCACTGTCTTCAGGGGTTCGTAGGACGCGGCATCAAGGTAGGTGAGCGTGTGAGATCCATCGCTCATAATCAAATGCTCACCATCTGTCGTGATCCCCCAGCCTTCTCCTTGGTAGGAAAATTGCCCGATTTCTTGGAAATTCGATAGATCATAGACGAAAGCCAAACCCTCTTTCCAGGTCAGTTGTAGGACAGAGTCATTTAGGATCGTCACTCCCTCCCCAAAGAACCGGTGAGCCAGATTAACCTGTCTGAGGACTACACCATCCTCAAGGCGCACCTGACGCAAAGAAGACTCCCCATATAGACCTGTTCCTTCGTATAAATACCCCTCATGAAAGACCAGTCCCTGGGTAAAAGCCTTTGAGTCGTGGGGATATCGATTCACGACTCGATAGGAATAGATAGGTTCCTGCGCGAAAAGGTTCGCCGGAGTGAAAACGCAAACAAGAACAAGAAGCATGTTGAGCCAGGTTTCTGCAGGACGTCTTAGCACAATCATCATCCTTTAGGAGATTCTAAATGTTCTCTTTCATTCTGGGCAGAATAGCTACAAAAGAGAAAGGAGACATCAACCATGGAACTAAAGGGTTATGGACCAATCATCATCATAATCGCCGTCTTGGCCATACTCGCTACCGCCCAAGGTCTCTACGGTGGCGCTGTCCAGCCAGATATGCTCCAATCCCAAGTAAGTGGGACTGGAACATCCCTAGAGGAAATCAGACGATTCGACCTAGAGATAGAGCTCAATGATGATCGTGAAATCGAAATCCGTTATCAAACTCAAGGCGAAGAGGCCCAGGCTCAAGTCCGCCGCGGCGACCAGAACGGAGAGACCCTCTCTGGCGAAGAAGCCACAAGGAGTGTCCAGACCATTATCGAGTCAGCACCATCCCTGACCAATACGGAACCGTTGACCATCATTCAGGGTATTTTGGACCAACTTGGGGTACATCAAGCCAATGTCAAGGAGTTTGATCTCGAATACACCCTGGCCGATGGAATGGAGCGCACCATTGAATTGGAAGTAGACAAGGACCGTGATGATGACGATGAAAGGGATGACTAAGACCCTTATGCATCCTCTATCAGCTGTTCCTTCAGCCTCTGGAGCACTGCGATGGCTTCTTTGAAACCGTCTTGTTCCCGCTGCAGCTCCGCCAGATCGTTTCGATGGCGCGGCAACAAGTTCCGCCAATACAGGACCGATAGAATCGGGGGATGCAATAACGCCTCGATCTCGTCCACTCTGGCTTGCAGCTTCGCTACTCTGATCATGATTGCCTGTGAGATGATCTCATGGGCAATCTCTGTCTTACTTGTACTTTTCCTTTTCTGGGTGGCTAGACGATAGTTTCGAATAGCCTCGTCGAGATCGTCCTTCTCCAGCGCCTTTAGGGCTCTATTCACATAAGTGGATTGGGGCAGATAACCATATTTGTCAAGCCCTCTGACGCCAAGCTTCGCCACTAATCCGGTTAAAATGCCAGTCAGCAATCCTAGTGACGGAAACATGCTAGATTTTTAGGGCCTTCTCGAGCCAATCTGCTGTCTTAGGGTTGACCTCTTTGAACTGCCTCCATTCCTGCTCAGAAATCTCCAAGGGATCCTTACCAAACATCTGCTCAATATTGCGAGAGGCAGCCTTAACCAACTCTCGATTCACAGATAGAGCGGCCAAGATCGAACCGCTCACCGCAAATAGACCATCGACAAAGTCTAGACCGGTCACGCTTTCTAGTCCTTGTTCTAGTAAAAGACCTGCTAAAAACCCTACTCCTCCAGCAGCCGTTGTCTTTATCAGCTTACTCATGCGCTTTACTCCCTTCCTCCTTGATACTCTTAATTGCCCTAGCAATGTATTCGTCTTTTTGCTTAAGTCGCTTCTCTAAGTCACGGATCTCAGCCCGCAATTTCGTCTCGGTCCTGGCCTTGTTACCGACAAAACGGCGATACAAGAAGGCAATATTAATACCGAGGACGATTCCTACTAGTGTTCCAAAGAGTAGGTATGCCATGTTCCCATCTCCGGCCATGTCCATAGACTCCTCTCCACTTGGCATCCAAGTTTTCCTTCCTAATTTCCACAAAGATACGAAAAGCCCTCCACCAAGAGGAAAGTTGGTGGAAGGCCAGGCAGAACCTGGATCCATTGACACCTCTGCCCAGATGACATAGAATTTAGCCACAAGCAACCGAAAAGAGGTGTCCTTATGATTAAAGTAATCAATGAGAACAACGATCCACGCATTAACTTGGCCGTGGAGGAATATGCCCTTAACTACCTAGATCCAAGCCAGGACTATGCCATCCTATGGCAAAACGAGCCTGCAGTTATTGTCGGTCGCAACCAAAATACTATAGCCGAAGTCAATGCACCTTATATTAAAGAACATGGCATCCATGTGGTACGGCGCCTATCTGGAGGAGGAGCCGTCTACCATGATTTTGGCAACCTGAACTTTACCTTTATCGTCGATGCCCAAAAGAGTGTTGTCAGCAATTTTGCCTACTTCACGAAACCCGTGATTGACGCCCTCGCTCACCTTGGGGTGAAGGCGGAGTTTTCGGGTCGAAATGATATCACCATCAATGGTCAAAAATTCTCCGGAAATGCCCAGTACTGGTCCAAGAATCGACTGCTTCATCATGGTACGATCTTGTTCAATTCGGATTTGTCCGTTGTGCAAGATGCTCTGAACGTGAAGGCTGACAAGATTCAATCCAAGGGAGTCAAGTCTGTCCGTAGTCGGGTAACGAATATCCTCCCCCACCTTCCGCAGCCGATCACCATCGAAGAGTTCAAAGAAACCCTTTGGCGATTCCTTATTCCCGATGGAGCAAGCAAGGAGTATGTACTGACGGAAGAAGACTGGTCCATTATTAACGACCTCAAAGATCGTCGTTATAGCTTGTGGGATTGGAACTACGGGGCTTCACCCGAGTCTGAGATAGAAAAGGAAGGACGTTATGCCGGAGGCAAGATTGAACTGAAGTTCAATGTGGTCGAAGGTGTGATTCAGGATATGAACATCTTCGGTGACTTTTTCGGTAAAAATAACGTGAAGCAGTTCGCAGAGCTGCTCAATGGGAATGACTACCGCGAAAACGCCATCGTCGAACTCCTAGACAAGGTAACGTTCGAGGATTACTTCATTGGCATTACGCGGGATGATTTCCTGCACTGCCTGTTCTCCTAAGAAGCCCAGACGAAGAGATGAGGAGAGAGGATCCGTTTCGAGATCCCCTCTCCTCATTTTCATTTTCATTTTAGGTCAAGAAAACTACTTCTTCATGAAGTGGATTGCTTGGTCAATGGTAGCGTGCGCCGCCTCCATGATGATCTCCGAAGATGTAGGATGGGGATGAATCGCCTGGGCTAGATCGTAGACTGTTCCTTCAAGCTGGAGTGTTGCTACCGCTTCGGAGATCAAGTCTGTAGCCTGTGCGGCAATAATGTGCACCCCAAGGACTTCTCCATACTGCTCGTCGGCCACAATCTTGACGAATCCCTCGGCCTCGCCTTCCGCTAACGCCTTACCATTGGCCGCTAAGGGGAAGTTACCAATCTTGAGTTTGTGCCCCCGTCGCTTGGCCTCCTCTTCCGTTAGACCTACAACTGCTACTTCGGGGAAGGAGTAAATGGCTGCAGGAACCTTATCATAGTCAATTGTACTTTGGCCTCCGAGGATATTCTCCACCGCGACGATTCCCTCCGCAGAAGCCACATGGGCCAACATCTGTTTTCCATTCACATCGCCAATAGCGTACACACCCTTGAGGCTTGTCTCTAGACGTTCATTAGTGCGAATGGCAGGACCCTCCATAGCAAGACCAAGCACCTTGACCGCTTCCACATTGGGCTTTCTTCCCAGACTAACGATAACCTTGTCACCCTGGAACGCCTTTGTCTCACCGTTTACTCGGGCAAGAACGGTCGCTCCCTCAAAGCGCTCTACCTCTACTCCCTCTAGAATCTGGACACCCTTCTTACCTAAGGTTCGTTGCATGTACTCGCGCAAGTCGGAATCCAGGCTTGCTAGGACGGAGAACTTCTCAAGGACGGTAACTTGACTACCTAGAGCGTTGAAGAGAGCGGCAAACTCGATGCCTACAACCCCACCACCCACGATGACAAGCTCCTGGGGAATCTCGAGAAACTCCAGGGCTCCAGTACTGGTTACTGCCAAGCCAGCAGCGAGGGATTCTTCCAATCCAGGTATGGGAGGTAAGTTTGGCCGCGAACCGGTAGCGATAATGAGGTTTTCAGCGGTCACTGTCTGACCATTAACGACGATTGTATGGGGATCCCTTACCTCACCGTAGCCTTTGATCACATCGACACCATTTCTCTTCAGAAGCTGCTTCACACCTCCGGTGAGCTGCGCCACCACTTTGTCTTTGCGTCCAAGCATGGTAGCCCAATCTATGGTGACAGCCCCTTCTTTGCTGACTCTGATTCCATAGTTTTCCGAGTTCAAGATGTCTTGATACACTTTAGCACTCTTTAAGAGCGTCTTGGTGGGAATGCATCCCTCATTGAGGCAGACACCACCAACTTCTCCTCCTTCGATCAACACCGTCTTGGCCCCGAGGTGGGCGGCCTTAATGGCCGCCACATAGCCTCCTGGACCACCACCTAAAATGGCAATTTTGTAATCAGCCATACCATCATCTCCCTCACTTAACGCATCAGAAGCAAGATCGGATCTTCTAGATAGGATCTTAGCCTTTGCATGAAACGCCCTGCGTTCCCTCCGTCTATGAAACGATGGTCAAAGGCTAGAGTCACAGGGAGAATGTGCCGAATCACAATGGTATCATCCCCCGCAACGACTGGCTTCTTGGTTATCGTTCCAATACCCAGAATACCTGCTTCAGGATGCTTAATCACGGGCAGACCCGAAAGGGCACCAACCGCACCGTAATTGGTCAGGGTAAAGGTTCCACCCTGGATTTCATCGAGCGTTAAGGTTCGATCCTTAGCCTTTTCTGCCAAGGTCTTGACCTGCTCTGCGAGGGCCAGAATACCTTGATGGTCTGCGTTTTTGATCACCGGCACCAAGAGTCCATCAGGAGTATCGACGGCGATTCCGATATTATAGTACTTCTTTTGCACGATTTCTTGGGTGCTTGGCATAAAGGTGGCGTTGAAGAGTGGGAACTCTTTGAGGGCAAGGGCCACAGCCTTGATAATAAAGGCCATGTAGGTGAGTTTGGTTCCCTCTCGCTCCGCCAGTTCCTTTGCTTCTTGTCTGAATTTAACTAGTTCAGTGACGTCAAACTCATCCATCACGGCGGCATGGGGAATCTCCTGTTTGGAGAGGCTCATCGTCTTGGCCACAGTTTTACCAAGCTGGGTGAGGGGAATTCGTTCCTCCAAAGGCTCGGTTGTCGTCAGGGGTGCCAAGGTCGGTTGTACCTCCTGCACCACTTGTGGAGCCGCACTGCGAATATCTTCTTTCATCACTCGTCCGGCAGGCCCGGTGCCTGTGACTAGGTTAATGTCCACACCAAGCTCTTTGGCTAAATGTCTAGCTACGGGGGTTGCCAGTACCTTGCGCCCCGCAGGACGCTGCATTTCTTGGCTCGCCTCACTACTTGTTTCAAGGACATAAGACGAGGTCTCCAGCGCCCCCACTACACCCGCATTCTCCTCTTCCACTGCTTCAGTGGTGATTTGAGCTGCGGGAGCTGAAGGATCCTCAAAGGTGACAACTACATCACCCACGTTAATGGTCTCTCCCACGGATCCAAATGTCGAGACGACCTTCCCGCTCGTAGGGGAGGGGATTTCTGCATTCACTTTATCTGTTTCCACCAGAAACAAGGAGTCGCCTTCTTTTACCTCTGTCCCTGGCTCCACAAACCACTTCAAGATCACGCCTTCGGCGATACCCTCGCCGATATCGGGAAATCTAAACTCTAGCATTGCTACTCCTCCCTTCTAGTAGTTGGCCACACGCCTGATTCCATGGGCAATACGTTTGGCATCCATAAAGTAATGGTGCTCTCCCCTTGGAATTGGAATGGTCACATCGAAACCTGCAATCCTCGTGGGGGGCGCTTCTAGGTATAAGAAGGCTCCCTCATTGACTAGGGCCATCAGTTCTGCTCCGGGCCCAAAGGACTTCGCTGCCTCATGTACTACCACAAAGCGCCCTGTCTTTTGCACTGATTCGATGATTGTCTCTCGATCAATAGGTGAAATGGTTCTCAGATCGATAATCTCCAGCGAGATTCCTTCCTCCGCAAGAAGTTGACCTGCCTTGAGGACCTCATGAACATAGGCTCCCCAGGAAACCACGGTCACATCTGTTCCTTGTTGCAGAATCTTGGCTTTGCCTAAGGGAATGGTATAGTCCTCTTCTGGGACTTCCTGCTTGAAGGCTCGGTAAATCTTGGATGGTTCCAGGAAAATGACTGGATCCTCGTCACGAATTGCAGATAAGAGGAGGCCCTTGGCGTCGTAGGGTGTGGATGGTGTAACCACCTTCAGACCAGGGATATGCCCTAACAATGTGTCTAGACTCTCGGAATGATGTTCTAGGGCCTTAATCCCGCCCCCATGGGGCATGCGGATCACCATGGGAAGGTTGAGCCGTCCCCTGGTACGATTACGCATCCGTGCTACGTGGGAGACAATTTGATTGTAGGCCGGGTACATAAAGCCTGAGAACTGGATTTCCGCTACCGGGCGCAAACCGTTAATGGCCATACCAACGGCTGTACCCACAATGGCCGATTCGGCCAGGGGTGTGTCAAACACTCGCTTCTCACCGTACTTCTTCTGCAAGCCGACGGTCGCCCGAAAAACCCCGCCTTCTAGTCCCACGTCTTCACCAAAAACCACAACTCGCTGATCCCGTTCTAGTTCTTGATCCAAGGTGTGGTTGATTGTACTGATCAGGTTCATAACAGCCATTTACTCCACCTCCTTGAGATACTGCACATACTCATCATATTGCTCCTGGAGATGCTCAGGCATCTCTGCAAAGTGATACTTGAAGATATCTTCTAGTTCCGTTTCACCAGTAGCTTCCACCTTGCGGAAGATTTCCAAGGCTTCTTCATCATATTGCTCAATCAGCCTTACATCCTCTTCTTCACTCCAGATCCCCTTGGCAATCAAGTATGCCTTCATACGCTTAACGGGGTCCTTGGCCCGCCATTTTTCCACTTCTTCATCTTCCCGGTACTTGGTTGGATCGTCCGAGGTTGTATGGGCGCCAAGACGATAGGTGTAGGCTTCGATCAACGTCGGTCCGCCGCCATCGCGGGCCCGATCGATCGCTTCTTTGGTAGCAGCATACATTGCCATCAAGTCGTTTCCGTCCACTAGGATACCTGGAATTCCAGCGGCCACTGCCTTCTGCACGAGGGTTTCCGCCTTCGTTTGCTTTTGTCTCGAGACGGAAATTGCATATTGGTTGTTTTGAATGATGAAGACAACGGGTGCGTTAAAGACTCCGGCGAAGTTCAGCGCTTCGCTGAAGTCCCCGATAGAGGTGCCTCCATCTCCGATGTAGGCTACAGTCACATCATCTTCACCCTTGATGTTCGAGGCCATGGCGATTCCCACAGCATGTTGAAACTGAGAGCCAATGGGAACCGAAATGGGAAGAACCCGTACACCGTCAGCAAACTTACTCCCAAGCTCGTTGCCATACCAGTAGAGGTAGACACGTTCTAGATCGACACCTCTAGTAAGCCAAGCCCCTAGTTCTCGAAAGGCTGGTACCAGCCAATCTCCTTCGGCCATGGCTGCAGCAGAACCAACCTGGGCCGCTTCTTGCCCCGTATTGGGGGCATAGGTGAGCATGCGCCCTTGCCTTTGTAGCTGGAGCGCTTTATTATCTGCACTTCTTGTTTTGAGCATTGTCATGTAGGATTCAAGCCAGGCTTCATCCTGGCGATCAGGGACTAGGTCAGTCTGGAGAATGACTCCATTCTCATCCATGATCTGCAACATCTTGCCTTGCAATGGACCGTACTGTTGAGCTAACATAGCAGCACATCCTTTATGGGTTATTTATAACCTAATTGGTTATATTAAGTATAGCAAGAATGAGAATCATTTTCAATGCAAAGTTGGAAAAAATTAGCGGCTTTAAGTACTATCTTTTGCCCATGCAAAAAAGGACCGGAATTCTCCGATCCTTTCGGGACCTTGACGGGTTCAGCTAAGGAATACGCCATGAGCTTCCTGCTCATGGCGCTTGTTTACCCCATAACAACCTCAACCCGGTGGTGTGCTCCATCCTCGAAAATCGGTAAGGTCTGACCCTCGATCTCTTGACCATCAACGGAGATCCTAGAGACACCCTTGCTTACCCCATGGGGGTTACTGACATGGATCTCGTAGGTGGCACCGCGGAACTGTCGCTCCACCTGGAAACCCTTCCAGTTTGGAGGAATACAGGGATCAATCGTCAGACCCTCATAGCCCGGTTTGACGCCGAGTATTGCCTGAGAAATGGCGACATAGTTCCAGGCTGCAGTCCCTGTGAGCCAGGAGTTCTTGGCCTGGCCGAAGTTTGGTGCTTCCTTCCCCGCAATCATCTGGGCATAGACATAGGGCTCTAGACGGTGAAGATCAGAGATCTCCTCGCGGTAAGAAGGACAAATCTTCTTGTAAAGATCAAGGGCCCGCTCTCCCCGGCCAATGACAGTTTCAGCAATCATGACCCAAGGGTTATTGTGACAGAAGATGCCTCCATTTTCCTTGTAACCAGGTGGATAGGACGAAATCTCGCCCAACTCCTTACGGTACGTGGAATAGGCCGGGCTAAGTAAGACAATGCCGTGCTCTGTTTCTAAATGCTCCTTGACTGAATCCAAGGCCTGCTTGGCCTGGCCTGACTCTACGCCGATTCCTGCCATCACGCTAAAGCCTTGGGGTTCGATATAAATCTGACCTTCACTACACTCCCTGCCTCCCACCTTCTCCCCCGAGGCGTCATAGGCCCGTAAGAACCACTGGCCATCATATCCATGTTCTAGGACCGTCTGGATCATGGTTTCCATATGTCTTTTGGCTTCTGCAGCCTCATCCAGCAGATTTCTGCGGCGGCACAGCTCGATGAAATCTGGTGCCACATAGACAAAAAGACCTGCAATAAAGACGGATTCTGCTATGGGGCCCTCCGAAGGCCCGCTCGTTTGGAACGACTCCCCTGGTTCTTCCGAAAAGCAATTCAGATTAAGACAATCATTCCAGTCTGCCCTACCAATCAAGGGTAGACCATGGGGACCTAGGTTATGTAGCACATGGTAGAAGGAACGCTTTAGATGTTCAAAGAGGCTAGCTGTATTATCCGGATTGCTATCAAAGGGAACATCCTCGTCTAGAATCCCAAAGTCGCCTGTCTCTTTGATGTAGGCAGCGGTTCCTGCAATCAGCCACAGGGGATCATCATTGAAACCCGATCCGATGGCGTGATTACCCTTCTTGGTCAAAGGCTGGTACTGATGATAGGCACTTCCGTCCTCGAACTGCGTGGCCGCAATATCTAAGATGCGCTGTCTGGCCCGGGTTGGCACTTGATGAACAAAGCCCAAGAGATCCTGGTTGGAGTCGCGAAATCCCATGCCCCGCCCAATGCCCGACTCAAAGTAAGAGGCGCTACGGGACATGTTGAAGGTGACCATACACTGATATGGATTCCAAGTGTTGACCATCCGGTCAAGCTTTTCATCACCGCTTGTAACCTGGTACTTACAGAGAAGACTGTCCCAGTGGGACCGAAGTTCTCCTAGAGCTGCCTCAACCTGAGCATCGCTCTTGAAGGCCTCCATCATGCCCAAGGCTCTTTTCTTGTTAATCACACCTGGGGCCGCCCATTTTTCATCCCTCGGATTCTCTACATAACCTAGGATGAAGATATAGGATACCTCTTCTCCAGGGGCCAGCTCTACCTTGATATGGTGTGAACCAATGGGAGACCAGCCGCTAGCCATGGAGTTCTTGGCACTACCTTGCAGTACAACCTCGGGCTGATCAAAACCATTGTATAGACCCAAGAAACTCTCACGATCGGTGTCAAAGCCTGCCACTTCACCATTGACAGAGAAGAAGGCATAGTGATCACGCCGCTCCCGGTATTCCGTCTTATGATAGATGGTCGAACCTTCCACCTCTACCTCACCAATACTTAGGTTTCGCTGAAAGTTTGTCATATCATCATTCGCATCCCACAGACAAAACTCCACGAGGGAAAAGAGGGAAATGCTCTTGGTTTTCTCAGTCTCGTTCTTCAACGTAATCTGGGTTATTTCCCCAGTGAAAAAAAGTGGGACGAAGAAAAGTTGCTGAACGTGTAGACCACCTCTTGCACCTTGGATCTTGGTGTAGCCAAGTCCGTGGCGGCACTCATAGAAGG
>Ga0265293_10012595_pt1 | contig 11187 bp, 9 predicted proteins | sample Munlanlewell138R_FD_192505 | JGI IMG/M metagenome (GOLD analysis project Ga0265293, IMG submission 192505) | Leachate microbial communities from a municipal landfill in Southern Ontario, Canada - Leachate well 138R | ecosystem: Engineered > Solid waste > Landfill > Unclassified | place: Canada... | reverse complement strand
TTTTAGAACTTGGGGTTTTATGACGCTGCCGTCACATATTTTCGGGGAAAATACAGAATTCCCTACCGCAATTCTGGCTTTGGCCGATGGTACTGTATTTAAAGGTATTTCCATTGGTGCCAACGGTCACACCGTAGCCGAACTGGTCTTCAACACCTCAATGACTGGTTTTCAGGAAATCCTGACCGATCCCAGTTATTCCCAGCAAATTGTCAGCTTCACATACCCGCATGTTGGCAATACGGGTGTGAACAAAGAAGATGTTGAGTCTTTCAAGACACATGCCGCTGGTATGGTCATTCGCAATTGCCCAGACCGTATTTCAAATTTCCGTGCCACCCAATCACTGCCTGCTTATCTCAAAGAAAATGGCATTGTGGCCATTTCAGAGGTTGATACCCGAAAAATCACGCGGTTGTTGCGCGAGAAAGGTGCGCAGGGTGCATGTATCCTGGTAGGCGACGATGTTGAAAAAGCGCTTGAGCTGGCGCGTGCTTACCAAGGCATGCAAGGGCAAGACCTGGCCAGCCAGGTTAGCCGCCAGCAAACCGAAAACTGGACCGAAGGTACCTGGCAATTGGGGCAGGGCTATACACAGCCCGATCAAACCAGCTATCACGTGGTGGCCTATGACTTCGGGGTAAAATCAAACATTTTACGTATTTTGGCCGATAAGGGTTGCCGTTTAACGATAGTTCCTGCCACAACACCTGCAGAAGATGTTCTGGCCCTTGATCCCGATGGTATTTTTCTTGCCAATGGCCCCGGAGACCCTAGCGCTTGCGGTTATGCGGTTGAGGCCATTAAAACCCTCCTTGATAAAAAAATTCCGCTGTTTGGCATTTGTCTTGGACAGCAAATCCTGGCGCAGGCTATTGGTGCCAAAACCCTGAAAATGAAAACAGGCCACCATGGTGACAACCATCCCGTCAAAGACGTGCAAACCGGCCGTGTCTATATTACTGCCCAAAATCACGGTTTTGCGGTAGATGCAGACACCTTGCCAGCCAATGCACGTGTCACCCACGTTTCACTGTTTGATGGCACCTTGCAGGGCTTCGAGCTTACCGATCGTCCCGCCTTCTGCTTCCAGGGGCACCCTGAAGCCAGCCCCGGCCCTCATGACATTATTGTCCTGTTCGATAAATTCATCAGCCAAATGGCACAGCAAAAGTAGAGTATTATGCCAAAGCGTACCGACATAAAAAGCATTCTTATTATTGGGGCAGGCCCCATCATTATTGGCCAGGCATGTGAGTTTGACTACTCGGGTGCCCAGGCCTGTAAAGCCCTGAAGGCAGAGGGTTACCGTACCATTCTGGTTAACAGTAATCCCGCCACCATCATGACAGACCCTGAAACGGCCGATGTCACCTATATCGAGCCCATCACATGGCAGTCTGTGGAAAAAATCATCGAAGCTGAAAAGCCGGATGCCCTGTTGCCCACCATGGGTGGTCAAACCGCACTTAACTGTGCGCTGGATCTGGCTCATAACGGTGTTTTGGCCAAGCATAACGTAGAACTCATTGGTGCTAACGAGCACGCGATTGAAAAGGCCGAAGACCGTCTTAAATTCAAACAGGCCATGGAATCCATCGGTCTTGAGTCTGCCAAGTCCGGTGTGGCTCACAGCATGGAAGAAGCCTGGGAAGTACAAAAAAACATTGCCGCAGAAATCGGTACGGCCGGTTTTCCAGTGGTCATTCGCCCCAGCTTTACACTGGGTGGTAGCGGTGGCGGTATTGCCTATAATCCCGAAGAGTTCGAGATTATCTGCCGTCGTGGCCTGGAGGCTTCTCCCACCAAAGAATTGCTGATTGAAGAATCCCTGCTGGGTTGGAAAGAGTTTGAAATGGAAGTGGTGCGCGACAAGGCGGACAACTGTATCATCATTTGCTCTATCGAGAACCTGGATCCCATGGGCGTGCATACCGGTGACTCCATCACCGTGGCACCTGCCCAAACCATGACAGACAAAGAATACCAAATCATGCGTAACGCCTCCATCGCGGTATTGCGTGAAATTGGTGTGGATACCGGTGGTTCCAACGTGCAGTTTGCGGTCAATCCCGATAACGGTCGTATGATTGTGATTGAAATGAACCCGCGCGTGTCTCGCTCTTCAGCGCTGGCTTCCAAGGCAACCGGTTTCCCGATTGCCAAAGTCGCTGCCCGCCTGGCGGTTGGTTATACACTTGATGAGCTGCAAAACGAAATTACGGGTGGTACAACACCGGCTTCTTTCGAGCCAACCATCGATTATGTGGTTACCAAAATCCCGCGGTTTGCTTTCGAAAAATTCCCCCAGGCCGATTCTCACCTGACGACTCAAATGAAATCCGTGGGTGAAGTCATGGCCATGGGCCGTACTTTCCAGGAGTCTTTCCAGAAAGCCCTGCGTGGCCTGGAAGTGGGTGTTGATGGCCTGAACCAGAAAACCCTGGACCGTGAAAAACTGCAGGTTGAATTGGCAGAACCCGGCCCCGAGCGTATCTGGTACGTGGGCGATGCATTTGCCCAGGGTTTCACCCTTGATGAGGTGCATGCTTTAACCAAGATTGACCCCTGGTTCCTGCATCAAATCCAGGAAATCGTGGAAATCGAATTGGCGCTTGAGCAAAAAACACTGGCCGATCTTGATGAAAACGTGATGCGTCAACTCAAGCGTCGTGGTTTTTCAGATCGTCGCCTGGCTTTCCTGCTTGACGTTTCAGAGTCTGAAGTACGTAAGGTGCGTCATCAGTTGGGTGTTCGTCCGGTTTACAAGCGCGTTGATACCTGCGCCGCAGAGTTTGCCACCAAAACCGCATATATGTATTCCACCTACGAGGAAGAATGCGAAGCAGAACCCACCGACAAGAAAAAAATCATCGTGCTCGGTGGTGGTCCCAACCGTATTGGCCAGGGTATCGAGTTTGATTACTGCTGTGTGCATGCTTCCTTGTCATTGCGTGAAGATGGTTACGAAACCATCATGATCAACTGCAACCCTGAAACCGTTTCTACCGATTATGACACTTCCGATCGTCTGTATTTCGAGCCATTAACGCTTGAAGACGTTCTTGAAATCGTCCATCTTGAAAAACCTGAAGGCATGATTGTTCAGTACGGTGGCCAAACGCCGCTGAAACTGGCCCGTGCCCTTGAAGCCAATGGGGTGCCTATTATTGGTACCAGCCCCGAATCCATCGATGTGGCTGAAGATCGTGAGCGTTTCCAGAAACTGTTGCAAAAACTGGGTCTGCGTCAGCCACCAAACCGTACTGCGCGTACAGAAGCTGAAGCCATTGCCCATGCCGCTGAAATCGGTTATCCGCTGGTGGTTCGTCCAAGCTATGTGCTGGGTGGCCGCGCCATGGAAATTGTTCACGAACAAACTGACCTCGAGCGCTATATGCGTGAAGCGGTTAAAGTCAGCAACGACTCTCCAGTGCTTTTGGATCGCTTCCTGAACAATGCGACCGAAGTTGATGTGGACTGTCTGGCTGATGGTGAAACCGTGTTTATCGGCGGCGTCATGGAGCATATCGAACAGGCGGGTGTTCACTCTGGTGACTCCGCATGCAGCTTGCCACCGTATTCCCTGTCCGCCGAGGTCATCGAGGAAATCAAGCGTCAAACCGGCTTGATGGCCAAGGCACTGAACGTCAAGGGCTTGATGAATGTGCAGTTTGCCATTCAGAACGGTGATGTTTATGTGCTGGAAGTCAATCCACGTGCTTCACGTACGGTTCCTTATGTTTCCAAGGTTACCGGCTTGCAACTGGCCAAAATCGCGGCGCGTGTCATGGCAGGTAAAACCCTGGCTGAGCAGGGTATCGGCAAGGAAATCACGCCTTCTTACTACTCGGTCAAAGAAGCGGTATTCCCCTTCGTCAAATTCCCGGGTGTTGACACCATTCTCGGCCCTGAAATGAAGTCCACCGGTGAGGTCATGGGGGTTGGCGAAACCTTTGGCGAGGCCTTTGTTAAATCCCAGCTGGCTGCCGGTGTTATTTTGCCAGAAAGTGGTACGGTCTTTATCAGTGTCAAAGACCAGGACAAGGCCAAGGCGGTTGATATTGCCAAGGGCTTGCACGATCTGGGCTTTAAGCTTGTTGCCACCCGTGGCACGGCTGCTGCGCTGGAAGAGGCGGGTCTGCCGGTATTGGCGGTTAATAAAGTCACCGAAGGTCGTCCACATATTGTTGACATGATTAAAAACGGTGAAATCGCCATGGTGATCAATACGGTTGAAGAGCGTCGTAACGCCATTCAGGACTCCCGTACCATCCGTACCCAGGCTTTGGCTGCCCGGGTTACTTTCTTCACTACGATTGCAGGTGCCCGTGCCGCAGTTGAAGGTATGCAGTATTTGCGTGACTCACAGGGTATGAAAGTGTATTCCCTGCAATCATTGCATGCTTCCATCAACGCGGCGTAATCTTGCTGCAGGGCAAGGGGCGTAACGGTTTTTTTCTTTACGCCTGTTGCCAGACATTAAAAAAATGCCCGCCTTGTGCGGGCATTTTTTTAAACTGGTTATAATCTATTCACCACCTTCATAAAAAGGAATTTATTATCATGAAAGGACATCACGAAGTAGTTGCATTTTTAAATCAATTGCTCACTGGTGAATTGGCCGCCCGCGATCAATATTTTATTCATTCCCGCATGTATGATGAGTGGGGCTATACCAAACTGGCCGCCCGTATTGGTCATGAAATGGAAGATGAAACCGGTCATGCAGATGATCTGATTCGTCGTATTCTTATGCTCGAGGGAACACCGGATATGGTTCCCGCCAAAATCAACGTGGGTAAAGACGTGCCTGAAATGTTGCAGCATGATTTGGACACCGAATATGAGGTGCGTGAAAACCTGAAAAAAGGCATGGCACTGTGTGAGCAGCATGGTGATTATGTATCACGTGATTTGTTGCTGAAACAGCTTGATGATACCGAGCAGGATCATGCCCACTGGCTGGAGCAGCAGCTGAATTTAATCAGGCATGTGGGGCTGGAAAATTACCTGCAATCGCAGTTGTAATGATTTTATCTGAAGCCATAAACCATAAACCACGCGTGCATTGGTGCCCAGGCAAAATCGGGTTGAATAAGGACTGAATCGGTGACGAATCCGGGGTCAGTCCTTTTGGTTTGTGATGCCATCAGGACAGTGAGCCGTTTCTGGGTTTTCTGCCCGACTTGAAGGCAAAATAATCATAAACCGGGTTTGGGATCCATTTGAGCAGTTTGGCCACGACTCCCATTTGCCAGGGAATAACGGTATAGCTGCAGCCTTTATCGATGGCCTTCAGGGCTGCATCGGCAAAGTCCTCGGGCTGCATCAGGAAGGGCATTTTATACGGATTGTGTTGCGTCATGGGGGTATCGATAAACCCGGGCGCGATGGTGACTACTTTAAGGCGGGTATTGTGCAAGTCAACCCGCAGGCTTTCCAGATAGGTGGTAGTAGCCGCCTTGGAGGCAGAATAGGCGCTGGAGCCCGGCAAGCCGCGTACACCGGCCACGCTGCTGATGCCCACCAGCGTGCCGCTGTCCCGTGCTTTCATGGATTTGATGAACGGCTCAAAGGTGGCGACCATGGCCAGCAGGTTGGTGTTGATCACCTTCTGGAATTGGACGAAGTCTTCTTCATATTCGGTCAAGGTGCCAATGCTGATACCGGCACAGGCAATCACGATATCAACCGGTCCTTGCGCCAGAAAATCGCGGGCGGCCTCATGCAGGGCGCTTCTGTTTAAAATATCCAGGGCATAAACCCGGTGTTGTCCGGGCAGGCTGGCCGCCAGTTCTTCCAGTGCACCTGTATTGCGTCCAAGCAGTCCCAGGCTGGCGCCTTGTTTGGCATAAGCGGTTGCCAGGGCTTTGCCAAGCCCGCTGCTGGCGCCTGTTATGAAAATACGCATCTTGTTATCCTTCGGGAAGCCGCTTTTTATTCCACCACATCGCCATCAAAATAAAACCATTTGCCATCTTCTTTCACGAAACGGCTGTTTTCATGCATTTTAAAGGCTTTCCCGTTTTGCTTGTATTTGGCGGTGAAAGACACTTCTTGATGGTCGGCATCAATCTCATGGAATTCATGTACGGTCAGGCCCAGCCATTGTGGTGGTGCCGTTTCCAGATCAAGGGCGGTTGGTCGCGTGCTCGGGTGCCAGGTATTCAGCAGGTAATGCTCATTGCTGTGTACGTAGGCAGAATAGCGTGATCGCATCAGACGCTCTGCATCCGGGGCTTGTTCCTGACCCAGGAGATAAGGCTCACAGCATTCTGCAAATGGTTTTTTTTCCTGATGGCCCCTGCAGGGGCAGACTGCTTTTTCAGTGTTTTTATCTTTCTTTTTACTCATGACTGCGCTCCTTGATTCCTGGGCATGGCCGGAAATAGGGTTAGGGGTGGATGGTTGGTTTTTGATGAGTCATTGGTCAAGATGACTGGCATCGGCCCACGATATGACCGACCATTTGTTTTCAGGGGAAATTTGCAAACGGTTAATGGATGTATTGCGTTGCGTAAATTCACGGGGGGCATTGGGAGGCAGTTGATGGGCCGCCCGCCACATCATGTCAATGGCACCACCATGGGAAATGACAAGCAGTGTTTCGTTCAGGTGTTGCCTTGCCAGGTCAAGCAGGGTGTTTCTGATTCGATCGTAGAATGTTTGCAGGGATTCAGCCTGGTGTTCTTTCTGGTTAAGTTCGATGGCCAGGTTTTCTTCACGGATGGCGTTGTATTCTTTCAGGACGGACCAGTGTTTGCCTTCCAGAATGCCATAGTTGCGTTCACGCAGGCCGGGCAGGGTGGTAATGTCAAGATTGTTGGCACGCGCATAAGGCAGCGCGGTATGATAGGCACGCTGCAGGTCGCTGGTGTAGATATGATGGGGTAAAACCGGAAAGAAATCCCGGTTAAGGTGCCTGCACAGGTTTTCTGCCTGAGCCAGGCCGGCCTCATTCAGTGGAATATCTCGCCAGCCCTGCAAACGGCGTTCGCTGTTCCAGTCGGTTTCTCCATGACGGATAATCCAGATATCAGTATGTGACATGGGTTTCTTAAAGCAATTTGCCTGTTCAATTCAATAATGCTCTATTGTATTACTTTAGGCGATACGGGTGGTGGACGTTGGCAATAAGCGTATTTGTGACGGGGGTAGGGCAAGTGCAACCGCCTGGCCGGTCTTCAATTTCACCTGGCCCGAGAAATGGGTCTGGTCGGCGGTAATCCGGGTATTGCCTGAGGTGATTTGATAGCGCGTGAACTCGCCCAGAAATTCACTGGCCTCTATGATACCCGGTAGCCAAATGAATTTTGGATCTTGCCGGGTGTCGGCAGGATGGATTTGCAGCGTGTGGGGACGAAAACTGGCCGCCAGAACATCATCTTCAGGGACCTCACCGTTGACGGGAATGTGCAGTTCCCCAATTGCATCGACATAAAGAGAGACTTTATTGGTTTCGCGGGCGGTGACGCGGCCTTCCCCTGTATTTTTGGCACCGCTGATCAGTGCGATATTGGCGGGTACGATGGCGGTTGTTTCCGGATAAACAAACTCAACCGGAAAATTTGAAAATTTGCTGAATAGTCCAAAAAAGTCAATGACCGGGCCTGCGCCGAATTGCCCGTTATTGATGCCATCGGGTACGCCAAACGAGCGTTCGGTTAAGGCGCTGCTGTTGCCAGCCATGCGAAAAATGGTGTTCCAGCCCTCATCCCAGCCCTCACCTATGCAAAATGGTTTCAACGGTCAGGTGCTGCGTGCCTGAACGTGATGGAGAGGTCATGTCCACATTGCCATACCATTCCGGCTTGAGCAGGTCGTGCCATTCTTTGGGTTCTGCCAGGTTCTTGGCTTTAAGAAAGCGGGTGTTATACATGATGCCGTAGCCGGCCAGTGCCTGCCCTAGGAATAGGCCGCTGGGATCATTAATGGGGAAACTGCCGATTTTGTCGGGGACATCAGGATTGGAGATATCGCCCGCCTTTTCAAGCAGACCGGCAGCCCCCAGAACCTCAAAGGCATCGGGAGCGCTGGCCCAGAAAACTTCGGGGCGTTGACCTTCCGGGGTTTCCCGGACATAGGCAATTCCTGAAACGGTGTTTTTATTTAATATTTCAAGTTTGATGTCAGGGTTGGCTTTTTCAAAAGCGTTTTTATAGGCTTGGGTAAGTTCCTAGGGAAAAGAGGTGATGATGGTCACGGTACTGGCAAAAGCGCTGGGGGCGCTGGTGAGCATCAGGGTTAAAACGGCACATTTGAGCCCTTGTTTCAGTTTGGCTTTCATGGTTTTGTCTCCTGGTGGTTGGAATATCGCTTTTGGTATATGACTGGCAATATCCATGTCACAATACGATTGATTGACTAAATTGTCCAATAGTGGTTGCCCCTGGTTTTCCTGTTATATTTACTTGCCAGCAAAGCCATTCAGGACGTACACTTTCCTTCCAGCATTTATGTAAAACAATTTTAAAGGGAAAGAAATGTCTGGATCCTATTTTCCAATCTGGCGCAAGGTTGACGAACTTGAGCCCGGGCAGGTGGTTGCCCCTGATGAATACTTGCCGGCAGGACAAACCGTTGCCATGGGGGTGCAGCACGTTGTGGCCATGTTCGGCTCAACAGTACTGGCACCATTATTGATGGGCTTTGATGCCAATCTGGCGATTTTGATGTCGGGTATTGGCACCCTGATTTTTTTCCTCTTTGTCGGAGGAAGAGTACCCAGTTATCTGGGCTCCAGCTTTGCTTTCATCGGCGGCGTCGTGGCGGTTACCGGGTATTCCGGTTCTGGCCCCAACCTTAATATCGGGGTGGCCTTGGGAGCCATCATTGCCTGCGGTGCGGTCTATACCCTGATCGGTCTTATCGTTTGGTATGCCAATTCAAGGGGCAATGGATCGGCCTGGATAGAAAAACTGATGCCACCGGTTGTCACTGGCGCAATTGTTGCCGTGATTGGCTTGAATCTGGCACCCATTGCGGCCAAGGGAGCCATGGGGAGTGGCAGTAATTTTGAAGCGGCCATGTCGATTATGACGATTCTATGTGTGGGCATTATTGCGGTTTTTACCTCAGGCACCATACAGCGCCTGCTGATTCTGATGGGGCTTGTTTTGGCCAGTGTGCTGTATTGGGTTTTTGCCAATGTCATGGGCCTGGGCCAGCCGATTGATTTTATCGCGATCCAGAATGCGGCATGGTTTGGCTTGCCTTCCCTGGCCACTCCTCAATTCAATCTTTCAGCCATTTCCGTGATTGTGCCGGTGGCGGTCATTCTGGTGGCTGAAAACCTGGGACATATCCGGGCAGTCAGTGCCATGACCGGTCAGGATCTTGATCAGTATCTGGGCCGTGCTTTTGTCGGGGATGGGGTTGCGACGATGCTGTCAGGTTCGGTGGGCGGAACAGGCGTTACTACCTATGCCGAAAATATCGGCGTGATGGCCGTGACCCGCATTTATTCGACCATCGTGTTTGTGGTTGCCGCCTTGTTTGCCATCTTGCTGGGCTTTTCCCCCAAGTTTGGGGCCCTGATTCACAGCATTCCGGCCCCTGTGCTGGGTGGTGTTGCAGTGGTGGTTTTTGGGCTTATCGTTATTGCCGGTGCCCGCATCTGGGTGGTTAACCAGGTTGATTTCAGTGACAATAAAAACCTGATTGTGGCGGCGGTAACCATGATTCTGGGCGCTGGAGATTTTAAAGTTTCCATGGGGGTTCTGGAGCTCAATGGTATTGGTACGGCTACTTTTGGTGCCATTTTGCTTTATGCGCTCTTGAATTGTCGTGCAAGCAAGCATTGATTTTTCTGGTGTTAAAGCGGAGTAGACGTTTGTTCGTGTTTTTTGACGACAGAAAAATGTCTTTTAATTAAATGACTTGCAATTTTAATCAAATTTAAGCACAATTGTGGTTAGTTCCCCGGTTCAGAGTGAACCGGGGAAATTTTTTGTCTTTTAAAAAGACGCGTGTTTATTTGTAACGCTCTGTATTTATTTAAAAATAATGCGGGGCGTTTAGTTTTTTATGAGTGTGTGAAATTATGGCAGCTATTCCATTAACGGCGCGTGGTGCAAAGCGCTTAGAAGAAGAATTGCACCGCTTGAAAACCATCGAACGTCCCAATGTCATTGAAGCAATCTCCGAGGCGCGCGCTCAGGGAGATTTGTCTGAAAATGCCGAGTATGATGCCGCACGTGAGCGCCAGGGTTTTATCGAAGGCCGTATCAAGGAACTTGAAGGCACTTTGGCCAATGCGCATATCATTGACCCGGCTACATTGGAAGTGGATGATCGTATTGTTTTTGGTGCAACGGTGACTATCGAAGATCTGGGTTCCAGTGAAACGGTGACTTACCAGATTGTGGGTGATCTCGAGGCCGATATTCGCCAGAACCTGATTTCCGTTTCCAGCCCGGTTGCCCGTGCGCTGATTGGCAAATCGGAAGGTGATGTGGTCATGGTGAATGTGCCCGCCGGCGAGAAAGAGTTCGAAATCATCGAGATCGCATATAATTAAACAAATCGTTGTTTCAGGATTTTGTGCTTGCCTAGCATGAAATTGCATGCCACGCTTAAATTAAAGAGCTGGCATTTTTGTTTTTCGGGCGTCAAAAAAAGCCAGCTTGAATGCTGGCAATTGTCAATGAAGTGATCCCTGTCCGGGGATAGGGCGGTAATCATTGCTGGCAGTTTCTGCCAGCAAGAATGATCTTAGCGGGTGCCGCGGCGTGTTGTACTGTTGCGGCGTCCGGCACGCAGGGACAGGGCACTGCCGGCACGACGCGGAATATTATGGGCAGGGCGACTGGCTGATGGTTTTGCCACGGGCTTGCGAGCAGGTCTTGAGTTGTCGGAAGCCAGAGCGTCATTACTCTTGATGACGGTTTTACGGCGCTTGTCTTTGATACTTTTGCCAGCGGCGGCCAGTTTTTTGGGTGTATAAGGTTCGGAAGGTTTACGATAGCTGGCCTGTTGGGGTTCTTTGTCGTTTTCCTCAAAAGCACGGTTGGCCGAGCCGTGACGATATAGAATAAGCGTTTTGCCCAAATGATGAATATTGGCACAGGAAAGTGTGTCGCAAATCTGATTCAGCATATCAATGCGAGCTTGCCGGTCGTCTCCTGCGACGCGGACTTTGATCAGGCCATGAACTGTCAGGCTGGTGTCGATTTCTTTCAGGAC
>Ga0265293_10012594_pt1 | contig 11188 bp, 9 predicted proteins | sample Munlanlewell138R_FD_192505 | JGI IMG/M metagenome (GOLD analysis project Ga0265293, IMG submission 192505) | Leachate microbial communities from a municipal landfill in Southern Ontario, Canada - Leachate well 138R | ecosystem: Engineered > Solid waste > Landfill > Unclassified | place: Canada... | reverse complement strand
ATCCAGCATGATGGCAGGGGATTGCGCACACAGGCCCAGGCAATAGACGACTTCGAGCGATACATCGCCAGCACCGGTAACGCCAAAATCACATCCCAGCCGGCGGCGGGCGTGATCGGCCAGAGCGTCGCCGCCCTTGGCCTGACAGGACTCAGCCCGACAAACCTCCAGGATATGGTTGCCAGCGGGCGCCCTGCGGAAATCCGGGTAGAAGCTGATGACGCCATGCACTTCGGCCCGCGAAATATTGAAGCCCTGCGCAATGTCGCTTACGAGCGCGTCGGGCACGTGACCGAGCGTGTCCTGCAGCTCGTGAAGCGCGGGCAGCAGGCCACCGGGCAGCCCTGCATGCCGCTGGATAATGTCGCGCAGCGCAGCGGCCACAGCGGCACCCTCAGTAATACGGGGCGAATTCTCGGGTTTAGTACTCATCCGGAAACCTTAATACGCCAAGCCTGTTCAGGGAAGAGGGTAGGCCGCTATGGATCCCTGACATTTAAAGCAGCTTGCCAGGATTCATGATCGAGTTCGGGTCGAAAATCTGCTTGATCTGCAGCATCAGCCTGATCTGCATGGCATCCTTGTGGTGATGGAAAGCATGCCGCTTAAGCTGGCCTATACCATGTTCCGCGCTGATGCTGCCACCGTACTCGGCCACTTCTGCAAATACGGTATCGGCAATGCGCACTTCCCATTCTTTGGCCCAGTTCTTATCGGCCCCCGCAGGACGCGAGACGTTGTAATGCAGGTTGCCATCCCCAAAGTGCCCAAAAATATAAAGCCGGCAATCGGGCGATACCGTACGCAGACGCCGCTCGGCTGTTTCGATGAACTCCGGGATCCGTTCAATAGGCAATGAAATATCATGCTTGAGATGAGGGCCGTCGGCACGCTGGGCTTCGGAGATTTCCTCGCGCAGACGCCACAAGGCTTCTAGCTGGGCGAGCGAGGCGGAGACGACCGCATCCACGCACAACCCGTCTTCCAGCGCCTGACCGATCACCTCTTCCAGCAAGGCCTGCAGGGCTTCTTCGTCGGCTGTGTCGGCGAGTTCGATCAGCACATAGCCGCCATGGCGGGTTTCGAAGGGTTGATGCGACCCTTCCACCTGTTCCAGCACCAGCCCCAGGCACTCGTCGGTAAAGAATTCGAAGGCCTGCAAACGCGCGCCGCAGGCACCGTAGATCAGACGCAGAAGTTCCAGGGACTGCTGAGGCGACTCCACGGCGGCCAGCACCACTGAACGCACCTGTGCCTGCGGATACAGCTTGAGGGCCACGCCCGTCACCACGCCCAGCGTGCCTTCTGAACCGATGAACAGCTGTTTGAGGTCGTAGCCGGTGTTGTCCTTGCGCAGCGTCTGCAAACCGTTGAAGATTTCTCCATTGGGCAGGACGGCCTCGATGCCAAGCACCAGTTCACGAGCCATGCCATAGCGAACGACATTCACGCCGCCAGCGTTGGTCGCAATGTTGCCGCCGATCTGAGAGGAATCTTCCGCAGCCAGGCTGAGCGGCAGCATGCGGCCGACATCCTGGGCGGCTCGCCGCAGATTGCCCAGAATGCAGCCGGCATCCGCCACCAAGGTATTGGCAATCGTATCCACAGAACGAATCTTGTTCATGCGATCCAGCGACAGCACGACATTGGCGGGCGAGGCGTCGGGCGTAGCGCCACCGCACAAGCCGGTGTTGCCGCCACGCGGCACCACGGGAATACGGTATTCATTGCACAGCCGCAGGCAGTCAGCCACCTGCTGGGTGGTGCTTGGCCGGACCACAGCCTGGGCGCCGCCCTTGTACACGCCCCGCCAGTCAGTGAGCCATGGCTCGATTTCTGCGGGGTCGACTATCGCCGTGTCCTTGCCAAGGGTCTGGACCAGTTTGTCCAGGAATTCCTGATTCATGTCTGATTTCCGATAGGGATGGTGGATGGAATAGAGGGAGAACCGCCCAGACCCAGCCGCGCGCAGGCCTGGCGCAGATGTTCATGGGCGCGGTCACGCGCCGCTTGTGGGTCGCGTGCCCGGATGGCTGCCAATATGGCTTCGTGTTCTTCATGAACGTGCTGCGCACGCAACAAGCCAGCGCGCAGATGTTCAGCGGCCCGGCCCGCGTCAGCAACACCCGACTGGGCGGCGGCATCTGTTTCAAACGTATGCCTGCGGGCGACCGCCACGCTATGTCGCCATTGCTCTGAAAGATAAGCAAGCAACTGCGGATAATGGGGATTATGAGTGGCTTCTGCCAAATTACGATGAAACGCCAGATCAAGTTCCAGGGCATGGGCCGGTACATGCAGCGAAGACTTCAGACGGGCCAGGATGGTGTCCATCCGGGCGAGGTCTTCATCCGTGGCGCGCTGCGCAGCCAATGACGCTGCGGCACCTTCCACGCCTGCACGCAGTTCGTATATATAAAGTAGAGCCGATCGATCGGGCGTGGCGGGGAGATCGAGCTGAAACCCATCATCCAGCGTATTGGACAGCACAATACAGCCCGCGCCCTGTCGCGTCTTTACCAGACCCTTGGTACGCAAGCGTTCCGTGGCTTCGCGAATGACGGCAGCGCTGACATCGAATTCCTGAGCCAGCAGGCGACCGGCAGGCAACTTGCCCCCCACAGGGTAGCTGCCATCGAGTATGCGCCCTATCAGTACCTCGGCGACGCGATCGGTCAGGCTGTCGCGATTCTTCATCATGAAAGGGACTATATCAGGTTATCAGATAACCTGAGAATAAAGTTGAGGCACAAAAATGACAACACTAGTAGTTTCACTGTAACAAACCACTATATGTAGGTTGCTATGATATTATTTCAACTACATGTAGTAGCCTTGATCAGCCTGCAGAATGCAGCCCACGCCACGTGCGGGACGTTCATCCGACGATACAAGAGGTTTAAAAGCTCAAGATGAAGCCATCAGATCTAATGAAGGTCACCAAGCGAGACGGTCGCACCGAACCCATCAACCTGGACAAAATCCACCGTGTCGTCGACTGGGCGGCCAAAGACCTGAACAATGTTTCCGTCTCCCAGGTAGAGCTCCGTTCACATATCCAGTTCTACGACGGCATCCGCAGCAGCGATATACACGAAACCCTCATCAAGTCGGCCGCCGACCTGATTTCCGAAGATACGCCCGACTATCAGTACATGGCCGCCCGGCTGGCGATCTTCCACCTGCGCAAGATTGCCTATGGCGAGTTTGAACCGCCCCACCTGTACGACCATGTGCAGCGCCTGACCGACCTGGGCAAGTACGACCCCCACCTGCTGGCCGATTACAGCCGCGCCGAGTTCGACGAGCTTAATAGTCATATTGACCACTGGCGCGATATGAACTTTTCGTATGCGGCGGTGAAGCAGCTGGAAGGTAAATACCTGGTGCAGAATCGCGTCACCCGGCAGATCTACGAAAGCCCCCAATTCCTGTACATGTTGGTGGCGATGTGCCTGTTTTCGAAGTATCCCACCGCAACCCGGCTGGAATACATCAAGCGCTTCTATGACGCGGTGTCATTGTTCAAGATTTCACTGCCCACCCCTATCATGTCGGGCGTACGCACGCCCACGCGCCAGTTCAGCTCTTGCGTGCTGATCGAATGCGGTGACAGCCTGGACAGCATCAACGCCACCACCAGCGCCATTGTGCGCTACGTGTCGCAACGCGCCGGCATCGGCATCAATGGCGGCCGCATCCGGGCGCTGGGCAGCGAGATCCGCGGCGGCGAGGCCCAGCACACGGGCTGCCTGCCCTTCTTTAAGATGTTCCAGGCGGCGGTCAAGTCATGCTCGCAAGGCGGGGTGCGGGGTGGCGCAGCCACGCTGTTCTACCCCTTGTGGCACCTTGAAGTCGAAACGCTGCTGGTGCTGAAGAACAACCGCGGTGTTGAAGAGAACCGCATCCGCCACCTTGACTACGGGGTGCAGATCAATCGCCTGCTGTATCAACGCCTTATCAAGGGCGCGAACATCACCCTGTTTTCACCGCACGAGGTGCCGGGCCTGTACGACGCCTTTTTCGCCGATCAGGACGAATTCGAGCGCCTGTACGAAAAATACGAGCAGGATGCTTCCATCCGTAAACGCAGCCTGCCGGCCGTCGAACTGTTTTCATTGATGATGCAGGAACGCGCAGGCACGGGCCGCATCTACATTCAGAACGTCGATCACTGCAACACCCATAGCCCGTTTGACCCGAAGCAGGCCCCCGTGCGGCAGTCGAATCTGTGCATGGAGATCGCGCTGCCCACCCAGCCCTTGAATGATCTCAATGACCCTGAGGGTGAAATCGCCTTGTGCACACTGTCAGCACTGAACCTGGGCGCGCTGGAATCACTGGATGAGCTCGAACCCCTGGCCGACCTGGTCGTGCGGGCGCTGGATGCCTTGCTGGACTACCAGGACTACCCGGTCAAGGCAGCTTTGAATGCCACCGAAAAACGCCGCTCTTTGGGCGTGGGTGTCATTAATTATGCGTATTACCTGGCAAAGAATGGCGTGCGCTATTCAGACGACACCGCGCTGGGCCTAACCCATCGCACTTTCGAGGCCATCCAGTATTACCTGCTGAAGGCGTCGGTACAGTTGTCGCGCGAATACGGCCCTTGCAAGGCCTTCAATGAAACCACCTACGCCGCCGGCCTGCTGCCTATCGACACCTATAAAAAGGATATCGATGGCCTCTGCAACGAACCCCTGCATCTGGACTGGGAAGCCCTGCGCGCCGATATCACCACCCATGGCCTGCGCAATTCAACGCTGACCGCGCTGATGCCTTCTGAAACCTCCAGCCAGATCGCCAACGCCACTAATGGCATTGAACCGCCGCGCGGGCTGGTTTCCGTCAAGCAATCCAAGGATGGCATCCTGCGCCAGGTAGTGCCCGAATTCGAACGCTTGAAGGATAACTACGAACTGCTCTGGCAAATGCCCGGCAACGACGGCTACCTGAAGCTGGTAGGCGTCATGCAGAAGTTCATCGATCAATCGATTTCAGCCAACACCAACTACGACCCGCAGCGTTTTGATGGCGGCCGCGTACCCATGAGGCAGCTTTTCAAAGACCTGCTGCTGGCCTACAAGTACGGCGTCAAGACACTGTACTACCACAACACACGCGATGGCGCCGACGACCCCAATGGCGAGTTCGAGGACGATGCCTGCGCAAGCGGCGCATGCAAGATCTGACGTAAGGGCCAGCAACATGACCTACAGCATTTTTTCGAAAGTCGACAACGACCAGCTCAAAGAACCCATGTTCTTCGGCCAGCCGGTCAACGTGGCGCGCTACGACCAGCAGAAGTACCCGATCTTCGAAAAGCTGATCGAAAAACAGCTTTCGTTTTTCTGGCGCCCCGAAGAAGTCGATATCTCACAAGATCGCATCGACTACCAGAGCCTGCCGGACCACGAAAAACACATTTTCATCAGCAATCTCAAGTACCAGACCTTGCTGGATTCCATTCAAGGGCGCAGCCCCAATGTGGCCTTCCTGCCGCTGGTATCGCTGCCCGAACTCGAAACCTGGATAGAGACCTGGGCGTTTTCCGAGACCATACACTCGCGCTCGTATACCCATATCCTGCGCAATATTGTCAATGATCCTTCCCCCATCTTTGACGACATCGTGCGCAACGAGCACATCAAACTGCGGGCCGGCGACATTTCGTCTTATTACGATGACCTGATCCACGACACCATGCTGTATTCACAGTTGGGGCCGGGCGAACACATCATCAATGGCGAAACGCGCAGCGTCGATAAGTATCAGCTCAAAAAGAAGCTCTACCTGTGCTTGATGAGCGTGAATATTCTTGAAGCCATTCGCTTTTACGTGAGTTTTGCGTGTTCTTTTGCCTTTGCAGAACGCAAGTTGATGGAAGGCAATGCAAAAATCATCCGGCTGATTGCGCGCGACGAGGCGCTGCACCTGACCAGCACCCAGCATATGCTGAACATCATGCGTTCCGGCCAGGACGACCCCGAGTTTGCCAAAGTGGCGCAAGAGCTCAGCCAGGAATGCCACGACATGTTCAAGCAGGCGGCCCTGCAGGAAAAGCAATGGGCGGAATACCTGTTCCGTGATGGCTCGATGATAGGGCTGAACAAGGACATCCTCAGCCAGTACGTGGAATACATCACCAATATCCGCATGGCGGCTGTCGGCCTGAAGCCGGCCTTTGAAGACGCCAAGCACAACCCCATTCCATGGATCAACACCTGGCTGGCGTCCGACACCGTGCAGGTCGCGCCACAGGAAGTGGAACTCAGTTCCTATCTTGTGGGGCAGATCGACTCCGAAGTATCCAGCGACGATCTGAGCGGGTTTGAACTGTGACCCTGGTCACAACCACCGATCGCAGTTTTCAGCTGCTGAAAGGGGAATCATTGCTGGATGGCCTGGAGCGAACAGGCCATGAAGTGGAATACCAATGCCGCAGCGGTTATTGCGGGATGTGCCGCCTGACATTGCTTGCCGGGCGGGTCAGCTATGCCGACCCGCCCCTGGCCTGCGTCGGGCAGTCGGAAATCCTGCCCTGCTGCTGCACGGTAACCGAGCCGATACGCATAGAATGCCGTGCCGGCCGGCAAGGCGAACTGCCGCTTGAAACCGAACAGCGTGTGTTTGATTTCTGACGATGCCAGGTACACGCCTGTACAGCCAGAAGGATCAGCCCACAGTCACAAACCCGCCAGACTTGTTCAAGCGGAAACAGCAGCCCCCACAGCAGGAAGATCAAACAGCAGAATTTCGGCGTCGTCTGCGTCACCGGCCTTTACCTGCGGTTCGCCGGTGATCTTCAGCGCATCGCCCGCCTGCAGCATCTTGCCATTCACCGTAAGGCTGCCGCGCGCCACGTGCACGTAGGCGCTGCGCGCGCTCGGCAAGTCATATTCAAGCGCATCGCCCCCGTCGAGAATCGCGGCGTGAAGGGTGGCATCTTGATGAATCGACACTGATCCATCACGCCCGTCAGGCGAGGCGATCAAGCGCCATTGCCCCTGCTTGCTGGCTGGGTCGAAGAATTTTTCTTCATAGCTCGGCTCAATGCCCTGCACATTGGGCGCAATCCAGATCTGCAGGAAATGCACCGGTTCGGTATGCGAATGATTGAACTCGCTGTGCATCACCCCGCTGCCAGCGCTCATGCGTTGAACATGGCCGTACTCGATGACGGAGCCGGTGCCCATGCTGTCCTTGTGTTCGAGTGCTCCATCAAGCACATAAGAAATAATTTCCATATCCCGGTGGCCGTGCGCGCCAAAGCCACGCCCTGGCTGCACTTTGTCTTCATTGATGACCAGCAAGGGGCCGAAGCCGGTATGGCGAGGGTCGTAATAACTGGCGAAAGAAAACGAATGGCGTGAGCTCAACCACCCATGTTCGGCAACGCCACGCTCTTCACTTCTGCGAATTTCCAACATGATTGCTTCCTTATTTCAGTGCCAGGGATACTCTGAACCATTCACCACGCCGCCTGCATCCCTAGGCGCTGGCTTACCGTTCGAATTATTCAGAGCATCCCTGGATGCAAGTACATTCCAGGGACGCCATCGCCACACTGGGTGTGTGTTCCTGGCAGTTTCTGCCATTCATGCAATTATTTTATTAAAAACAAATCAAGTGAAAAACACACAAATCCAACTATAATATTTCCATAAATGGAACAAACGGAAAGACATGTCTGCCATCAGCCTTTACGCCAACGATCTGATCTTATTCGCCCATATTGTCGATGCAGGTAGTTTCACCCGAGCGTCAGAACAGACCGGCCTGCCCAAATCGACATTATCGCGACGGCTGTCCGACCTGGAAAACGAATTCGGCGAACGGCTGATGCAGCGCAGTACGCGACGGCTGGTACTGACTGACTTCGGCGAACGCATGCTGGAGCACGCCAGGCGGCTGGCGGATGAAACCGATGCTGCCGCGGCCCTTGCCCTGCACCGTCAAGTCACCCCCCAAGGCACGTTGCGCATTTCCCTGCCGCCAGAATTTCATGAACTTTCATTGGTGCGCATCCTGACCGAATTTTCTACCCAGTACCCGGACGTCCGCCTGGAACTGGACCTTTCTGCAAGGCGCGTGGATCTGGTCGCTGAGCGCTTTGATATTGCACTGCGGGCCGCCACCCAGTTACCGGACGATAGTTCACTGGTCGCACGCCGCATCACCACTTTGCACAGCGGCCTGTATGCCAGCCCCGGCTACCTGAAACACCACGGCATCCCCCGCCAGCCAGCCGACCTGCTGGAACACATCGGCCTGATGCTCGTCACCAGTGGCGGCGAACAGCAAGCCTGGCGCTTAAGCCGTGGCAGCGAACACTGGGAAGGCTTGCCCCTGCACACGCTGTCCGCCAACTCCATGGGCTTGCAACAAGCGCTTTCGGCGCAGGGCCTGGGCATCGTTGGGCTGTCCGGGCGCTTTGCGAAAGCCCTGGTCGAACAAGGTGCCATTCAACGCATTCTGCCAGAGTGGAATCTTCCTCCCACCATCGTCTGGTGCGTAACCCCCGGGCGCAAGCTGCTGCCCCAGCGAACGCTAGCCTTCATAGAAGTGCTCAAAAACGTACTGGCCGAACAGGACTAAAGAACATGCATCGCCGCCCCACCCATACACCGCGCCCCTCCCATCTGAATGCAGCCGAGCTCGCCTCCCTGCAGCGCCTTGAGCCCCTGCTATGGCTCAACCCTGGCCTGGCGTCTTCTTTCGTTGCGCCTGATCAGGCACTCGACCCGGAAGTGGCCATCGCCCGGTTTGACCGCTGCGCAGCACTCATGTCCAAGGTATTCCCCCAGCTTCGTGGCAGCCAGGGGAAATTGCAGTCCCCCCTGCTCCCCGTGCCGGCTTTACAAGAACAGCTTGGCAGCATGCAAAGCGGGACGTGGCTCATCAAACGGGATGACGCCCTGCCCGTAGCAGGTTCCGTGAAGGCGCGTGGCGGTTTTCACGAGATATTGACGCTGGCAGAGCGCCTGGCCCTGGATGCCGGCCTTCTGAAGGAATCTTCGGATAGGCTGGACCTTTCCAGCGCAGCGGCGCACCGTCTGTTCCAGAAATACCGGATCGCCGTGGGCAGCACGGGCAACCTTGGACTCAGCATAGGGTTGATTGCCAAAGCCCTTGGTTTCGAAGCAACCGTCCACATGTCGGAAGACGCCAAAGATTGGAAGAAAGACCGTCTGCGAGCAGCAGGGGTCAAGGTCATCGAGCATGTCGGCGACTATGCGAGCGCCGTCCAGGCAGGCCGCGTGGCGGCTGAACAGGATCCCTACGGCTACTTTGTCGACGATGAAGCTTCCCCTCATTTGTTTCTTGGCTATGCCGCAGCGGCCAGCGAGGCGCAAGCGCAGCTGGCCGCGCAAGGCCGCAAAGTCGACGCCACACACCCCCTGTTCGTCTACCTGCCCTGCGGGGTGGGCGGGGCACCGGGCGGCGTGGCGTATGGCTTGAAGCTCCTGTTTGGCGAACATGTGCACTGCTTCTTCGCCGAACCTGCTGCCTCGCCCTGCATGCTGGTACAGCTGGCCGCCCGCGATGGCGCACCCACATCGGTGTACGACTTTGGGCTGGACAATCGCACCGAAGCCGACGGGCTGGCCGTTGCCCAGGCATCGCCGTTGGTAGCACCGCTGATGCGTCAGCTGCTGTCCGGGGTGTTCACCGTGGCCGACGATACGCTCTTTCGCGATATCCATGCTTTGATGCAAACCGAGGGAATGCTGATCGAACCTTCCGCCGCTGCCGGCATGCGCGGCCCGCTCTGGCTGACGGGCTCTGAGCCAGGACAGCGTTATCTGGAATCCCGCAACCTACAGGCGAACATGCCCCAGGCCACCCACGTCATCTGGAGCACTGGCGGTTCGCTGGTTCCCAGCCTGGAGCACGAAACTTTCCAGAAGCGGGGCCGACAGCGGTAACGAACCCCGGTCTATCGACCGGAGCTTCTCTGATCACGGGGAATTCTGTGGGAAGCCATTGATTTACTTCATGAAACCGGGTTTTCCCTAGCAACACTGCACCGCCGTCAAAAATCATCACACTTACGCGTGCGCAGCGCTGTTTGCTGATCCCCGGGATCAGACCTATCCATGCACGCCGCGTCCGGGTTCACAAAACCCAAGACACACAAAAATCCAACAGGAAGAGACAATGACACTCAAGATAGTTCCACGTATTGCCACAACTGTACTCGCGCTGTCGGGCCTGATACTGCCCTGGGCAAGCCAGGCGGCCTGGCCCGAAAAAACCATACGCATGGTTGTGCCGTTCACACCCGGCGGCAATACCGATACCGTCGCCCGCATTGTGGGTTCCGCAATGAGCAACGAAGTGGGGCAGACGGTGGTGATCGAAAACATATCCGGTGCCTCCGGGACCATAGGCGCAAACGCGGTCGCCAAGGCACCGAATGATGGTTACACCATGCTGATGGGCACGATCGGCACCCAGTCCATCAACATGAGCCTGTTCAAGAGCATGTCCAAAGAGTCGCTCAACGACTTCGCGCCCATCACCCAGCTGACATCCATTCCCAACGTATTGGTGGTCAATCCCGACCTGCCGATCAAATCGGTGGCCGACCTGGTCGAATACGCGAAGAAGCAGTCCGCGCCGCTGACGTTCGCATCACCGGGCGTTGGCACGTCCACGCACCTGTCCGGCGAAATGTTCAAGACCACCGTCAAACTGCCGCTGACCCACATTCCCTATCGTGGCAGCGCACCGGCCCTGACCGACGTCATCGGTGGCCAGGTCCACTTCATGTTCGACAACCTTCCGCCGGCTTTGCCCCACATACAGAGCGGCAAACTCAGGGCGATTGCCATCACCTCGAAAGAGCGCAACCCGCTGTTGCCGGACGTCCCCACCATGATAGAGTCGGGCTTCCCTGATTTTGAAATCGGCACCTGGAACGGCATCGTGGCACCTGCAGGCACGCCGCCCGAGGTCATCGAAAAGATAGACGCTGTCTTGCAGAAAATAGCCAGCTCCGACGACTTCAAGCAAAGAATTGAGCAAACAGGTGGCGAAGTGAAATCAGAAGGCCCCGAAGCCTTTGCCAAGTACATCGACTCGGAATACGAAAAATGGAACGCGATCATCGAAGCGGCCGGCGTCGAAAAACAATAAACGGCAGGTCCTGACCCGACAGCCATGCCTTCATGGCGCGAACGCC
>Ga0265293_10012593_pt1 | contig 11188 bp, 8 predicted proteins | sample Munlanlewell138R_FD_192505 | JGI IMG/M metagenome (GOLD analysis project Ga0265293, IMG submission 192505) | Leachate microbial communities from a municipal landfill in Southern Ontario, Canada - Leachate well 138R | ecosystem: Engineered > Solid waste > Landfill > Unclassified | place: Canada... | reverse complement strand
ATTATCCCTTTTATCGAACATTATACCAATGAAGGAGATATTGTGCTCGACGCCTTTTGTGGTACAGGAATGACAGGAGTTGCAACACAAGAATGCAATCGAAATGCTATACTTTCTGATTTGTCGCCAATGGCCTCGTTTATAGCATTCAACTATAACAACCCGATTGATATTTTATCTTTTAAGTATAAAGCGTCAAAAATTTTAGAAGACACTTTTGATGAATGTGGATGGATGTATGAAACCTTACATTCCGATGGAACGACAAAAGGAACTATTAATTATACGGTTTGGTCTGATGTCTTTATCTCGCCTTTCAGTGGAAATGAGTTTGTTTTTTATGATGTTGCGGTTGATAAAGAAACAGGTAAAGTTAAAGATAGTTTTTTATGCCCGGACACAGGAGCCACATTGACAAAAAAACAATGTGAAAAAGCAATGAGTGTTATCTATGACCCAATACTGCAAACGGAAATAGAAATTATTAAGCAAGTTCCTGTCTTAATTAATTACAATATCTCTGTTTTTAGAAACAGAAAAAAATCATCACAAACATTTGTTAAATCACTTGATGAATTTGATTTAGAAACAATTAGGGAAATTGACGAAGCTAAAATCCCTTATTGGTTTCCAACTGACCGAATGATGGATGGAAAAGAAGCTAGACGAAATGATAAAGTTGGAATAACGCATATTCATCACTTTTTCTATAAAAGGTGTCTTTGGGTAATGTCTAGTATTTTCAATAAATGCAATGAGCCAATTATGAAAATATGGTTTACTTCCCAAATTGTAAACATTAGCAAATTGAACAGATATAGACCAACTATTTCTTTTCCTTACAACCCTTTAAGTGGAACTTTGTACATTGGTTCACAAGTTAGTGAACCAAATGTTTTCCAAGCATACATAAACAAATTAAAGAAATTTGAAAATGCAATATCATCTATAACAAAACACAACTTCGTTTCAATTGTATCTGCAACAAATTTGAACATTGAAAATAATAGTATTGATTATATTTTTACCGACCCGCCCTTTGGTGATAATTTGTCTTATTCTGAACTTAATTTCATTTGGGAATGTTGGCTTAAAGTAATAACAAATATTGAAAAAGAAGGCATTATTAACGCAAGTCAATCAAAATATCTGAAAGAGTATAATGATTTAATGTATGCATCTTTTAGAGAGTATTATCGGGTACTAAAACCCAAAAGATGGATTACCGTTGTTTTTCATAATTCAAAATCATCGGTTTGGAACGGAATTCAAGATGCTATTACTAAGGCAGGCTTTTTAATCAGTCAGGTAACAACGTTAGATAAACAACAAGGAAGTTTCAAACAGGTAACAGCACCGGGAGCCGTAGCCAATGACCTTGTAATTTCAGCATTCAAACCAAGCAATAAGTTCGATACAAACTTTGCAAAGAGTGCAGGAGAAAATTTGGAAATGTTATTTATTGAAGAATTTCTGACTAACCTTCCTATCAGTCCAAAGATTGAACGAACAGAAAAAATGCTCTATTCAAAAATGATTGCCTACTACATCCAGCGCGGTTACGAGATCCGCTACGATGCCAAATCATTTTACAGCCTTTTACACAGTAATTTTATTCAGGAAGACGGCTTTTGGTTTACGGCAAGTCAGATAAACTCCTACTTGGAGTACAAGAAACAGCAGAAGTTAGAAGGCATAGACGAAGTAAAATCAGGCGAGATGTTCCTTTTCGTTACTGACGAGAAGTCGGCTTTGGTGTGGTTGTACAATTTCCTCTCCGTTCCAAAAACTTTTTCTGACATATCCGTAGCATTCAATCAAACCGCCAACATACAAGGCGACAATGTGCCGGAATTAAGAGAACTATTGGAGCAAAATTTTATTTTTGAGAATGGCAAGTATCGTCGTCCGCAGTCAGAGCCGGAGCACAACCATCTAATTGAAAAGCGAGAGAAACAACTTATGCGGGAATTTGAAACCCTGCTTATTCAAGCACAGACAGAAAAGAGAAAAATCAAAGAAGTAAGAAAAGAAGCACTCGTATTCGGATTTGAAACCTGCTATAAAAACAAGCGTTATAAAGACATACTCACACTCGCAGGCAGGTTAGATAAGTCCATTTTAGAAAACAACGGCGACCTGAATGATTTCGTGCAAGCATCCAAAATAATGATTTCGGGTATAATGTAATCGGTTTTTCGTTAAGCTAAAAGTTAAAGTTTAGTCAGAATGACAAATTAAGACTCTTAATTATTTTACATATAAGTGAAATGTATTATCTTTGCAATCTCGAAATAATATGAAATGTGAATTAATCAAAATTGATGAATTAAGTGGAAACAAAGCGTCTATCTATTCTGTTATAATAGATGAAGATGATGTGAGTTTATTTGAGGAGTTTATTGACGAAAACATCGATTCGCATTTAAGTGAAATAAATAACATCACACAACGTTTAAAAACTATAGGAACTAAAACGGGAGCGCGAGAACAGTTTTTCAAAATAAACGAAGGCATTCCCGGCGATGGAGTATGTGCTTTATATGACGATCCTAAGAAAAAATTAAGACTTTACTGCATTCGGTATGGCACAATGATTATTGTATTGGGCGGTGGTGGACCTAAACCAAAAGATATAAGAGCACTCCAAGAAAACGAAAAATTAACAGAAGAAAATTACTTATTACGGGCAATCTCACAAAAAATTACGGAAAAAATTACGGATAAAGACATTCGCTTATCTACTTATACAAACGATTTTGAAGGCGAGTTATCCTTTGAAATAGATTATTGACACACAACAAATAAAGACAAAAATGGAAAAAACAGATAAAAGGACACGCAGAATTTCAGAAATTTTATCTTCCATATCTCCACAAGAAGCAAAACGCATAGAAAACCGTATGCTTATAGCTGCAAAAATTGATGACGCTATGAAAGCCAAGGGGTGGAAGAATAAAGACTTGATGTGTGCGATGGGAAAATCAAATCCATCGGAAGTAACAAGATGGCTGAGTGGGACTCATAATTTTACAATAGATACTTTAACCGACTTGGGGCTTGCATTAGATGTGGATTTGCTTCATCTTGAAGATGATGAACAAGTAGCTAAAGGGAACACTTATCACGCAACAGTTAACGTATTCGTAGTGAATCCTAATAGGAGCTTTTATGACCTATCAATTTCCGGTAAATCGGCGCATTATTCTGCAAATTACTCATCAAACTGATAATTTACTTATGGAACAAAATGTTACATTTGCGGTTGTTGGGATTGAATTATTAGAATTTTCAATCAAATCTTATGACAAAGTTATCCCTGAAAATACACCGTATAAATACAATATTAATATTGATCACCGCTTCAATATTAATCAAAAAAATATGTTTGTGATTGCATCGGTTGAAATCTTTGGGGGAAATGAAGAAGCTGAACTATGTACTGCAAAAGTAAGTTGTATATATAACATTGATAATCTTCCTGATTTCGTTAAAGAGAAAAAAGTTGAATTACCGGAGCAATTTATAATTACAATAAATTCAATATCACTTTCTACTGTTCGAGGAGTGCTATTTACGCTTTTCAGAGGAACGCATTTGCATAATCTTATTTTACCTATTCTCGACCCCAAAGAGTTTAAATCGAGTAAATAAATTGCTTTAAATGCAATGGCAACTATTTATAACAACCAAGCTTGATATTTATTCAAGAAGCCTGAAAATCATCTCTGATTTTACGGGCATTCTTGTTTCAGACATATTTTTGCAACATTTAAAATCTCAAGGAATTCCGTTTGTCATTATAAATACAATCCCCGAATTACTCGAAGAAACAAACAAGCCGGATAAATCATTAATAATTACAACACTCAAAACTATTCCGACATTTATAAATAAAAATTTTCATCGAAAAGTGTTTAATTATTCAGATATCCCGATTAATGGAAACGCAAATGTAGAGTTTTCAAAGATATCAACGGAGAGTCTTGTTGCTTTACTAAATTACATTTATGCTACAGATAGGCATAAAATAATTTATACTTCAGAGCTACAAAGAGTTATTAACGATGCTATAAGCTATCAAAGGGTTATAGAAATTAATAAATTAAAAGAAGATTTATTATCAATTTTAAAAGAACCGGTTTCCTATGAAAATATTCTGAAATCATCCAAAATATGGGGTGATATAATTTATCAATCATATACAATAAACGATGAATCTTACCTGACTTTAATTCCTCAAATTGACTCTTATTCTGATGAATTCTTTCTGAATGATAAAATGTCGACTGTTTTTTATGCTTCAACACCTCAGAATCCAAAAACAGTTGATAAAATTCTGCATAATATTCAAGCAGGCAAGAAAGACAAAATCGCATTGCTTTGTTTTGATTGTATGGGATTTGCAGAATGGTTTTTGTTGAAAGATTATTTCTCAGAATTATTGTTAGAGTACGATGAAAAGCCGGTGTTTGCCCTATTGCCCAGTGTTACATCTGTTTCAAGGCAAGCTATTTTTAGCGGGAATACGGATGTGTATGACATTAAATATCCAAATAGGAATAACGAAATAGCAAACTTTTCCTCTTTTTTCGACAGTAAAGATGTAAAGTCATTTTCAGAGAAAGATGAAATTTCCGACGATGCACTGATTGGTTACCAATATATAAATATTCTGTATAATTTTTTCGATGATTTAGCGCATTCGGTTGTTTTTCCAAAAGAAGAAAACAGCAAATCATTGTATTTTGATGCGATTAAAGCTTATTTAAACAAAAGCAATCTTTTAAAGACGGTGTCCATATTGTTGAAAAATAATTATAACGTATATTTTTGTTCAGATCACGGTTCCGTTTTAGCAACGGGAAATGGAATTAAATTAGAAAAATATTACATAGATAGTTTCGCTAAAAGAGCAGTCATAATCCCTGTTCAAGCCGATGTGCTGCTTGAAAATAAAAAAATAAAAATTCCGTTTATTGATAACAAACTTATTGTCTTGCCCGAAGGCAGAACAATGTTCACAAATAAAGATAAAAAGGAGATTAATCACGGAGGAACTTCCATTGAAGAAATGGCAGTTCCGTATGTTAAAGTAAGTATGAAATTATGATGATAGGATATGACAGGCCCTTAAAACCTGAATGGATATATAAATCTCTACGAATGGTACAACCCGGAAAAAGACCCGAAGAATTTTACGATGCATACAACGACATTGCTGTTGAACTGACAGGAAAAGATGGAAGAAGGAAAACGCGTACCGTGCTTTTTCGCACTTTTATTTACAGATTTCAGGACACCAAAACCGTAATAGAAAATAATTTTCTGATAGAGTTGAGCAAACAGAAAAACTTAGAGTATATGAAGCCAATTTACTTATCAATGTTTATTATTGATTATGATATATTGACCTACTTCACGCAAATGTATTTCAAAATTTTCGACGCTTCACAACAAGTCAGTTCCACTGCATTAACAAAAAAAATGACCGAAGCTTATGGTGATGCAGAGATAATTAAGCGTTCCACACGCTCTTTTTTGAAAACCCTCACAGACTTCAATATCATCAAGCCAAGAACATCAACCATATACGATCAATCAACCAAGAAAACCATATCGGAAGAGCAGGTGGCTGATATTCTGTATCTATATTCTATTGTGAAAGGAACTAAACAAATCGACCTGCTCAATATAGATAAATCAATTTTTGCCTTTTACGACACACCAAACCTCTCCGATGTGGCAAATAAATTTCATATTGATAAATGGGAATATATTAATGGACTGAATAGAGAATTAATTATTCTATAGGTTTTAACCTGAACAGGTAAAGCGGTGTTCGTCAATCACTCACTTTGTTTCACAAAACATATTTGCAAGGGTATATAAATGGCTGAAAAAAATCTCCACACCTCGTTTCACTTCGGGTAGTATTTTTTTCGCCACCCTTGACAAATACCACATCCACGTCCACTCTTTGCGCTCCGGTAGGTGCTCATAGCGGCGTGTCTGTTTGTTTTGTTACACACGCTCGTTCAATCCTCACCCGTGGCTACTCTTGCCCCCTGTAACCCCTATAAGGTATTCGCTGCGCTCATTCATTTATTAAAAGGGGGCAACCGCCACTGAGAGTTCTGCTCGCCTGCAAGTCGCTCGGGCTAATCGGGCTGTCACGTTTTTTGCAAGTTTCGCTTCGTTTTCAAATCATAGGTATATTGCCGTGTTCATCCGCTGCACTTCACTTCGTGCCTCAGCTTCGTTCCACTGCTTCACACCGCAACACATTGTATATCTGTGCAAGCGTACTCTTTTCATTCGCTCGTGGCATTCCGCTTCGTCGTGATGCTTTTTCGTACCTCAAAAACAATCACTTCCTCGCTACATTTCACACGCTCATTCCAATCGCACCCTTGCTTTTGAAAACTCCACTCACGGCAAAAAAGCGCGCCAGCCCTGCCGAAACAGTAAGCATTAGGCGCGCTCATTCTTCGCGCTTTCTTCTTCTGCCACCCTCGCTCCACTCGCTTACGGCTCGCGCCTGTGTCGCCCCAAAGCCCACTTTTCATTACGCTATCGCTTCATTTCAAGCGTCCTTTGTGCCGCCACGCTCAAGGCTGTTTTACCTGTTCAGGTTAAAACATTCCCCGTGCCAATGTGATATTTTTATCGGAAGAAATAATTTCATAAATGAAAACACCGCAAAGATATTGTGGCTTCAAATGTAATCTTGCAAGGTCAAGCCCTCCGGGTTTTTGAAAAAATCTCCACCTTTCAGGTAGTATTTTTCCAAAAAACCTTGCCGATTACACAGCCACATTGTGCTATACGCTAAGTTTTGCATTTATTCCCGTTGTTTCATTTAGTGAATACATAAACCAAGGATAAGCCGAAGATAACTCGTAGATGACTTTACTATATTGCACAAAAAAACCTATCGAATGACAGGTTTTTTTTAATTAGATGAAAGGACTGATTTAGAAAATATCCTGAATTTTCAAACAATTTCCTTCATTCAGAAGATAGTGGTTTTCTCCAATCTTTTGATGAAATTCAATTCCGACGCAAGCCAACAGGCTCACGTTCTCGTTCATTGCGGGCAAACCGGGTAATGAATTTTCAATGCTTCCGCTGCCCATACCTGTAGCGTTTAGAGCAATGTAATCGGAGTAAACAACATTGCCCATTTCATTTAAACCTTGATCTATCGGCTCGTAACTGCCGGTTTCACTGTTGTAGGCATAATCCGAAATTACAGAAATCGAGTTAATCAATCTGAAATGAGTTGCTCCATTGGGAGCGTTCACATAATTCATCGGATTAAAGTCCTCCACATTCAATGTTACAACGTTTCTGTCCTCATTTGCAATCAGCTCAAATGGAGCAAAGAAGATACGCTCAAAATTCCTGTTCTTATTGAAGTTCAGTCCGATAAGATATTGAGGAACTTGTGAAATCAGGATTGCACGGTATCCGCGAGCTTCTGTCTTGTCCTCAAGATTTATTTTCTTGACAATACCCGTCAATCTTCCTGTTAGTTGAGGATCGCTCATTTGCTTAAGCAATTGAGCCTGACCGCTCCTTATCGACTTTCCTACCATTGCACACCCGCCAAACTCATTCATATTTTCACGAGTTCGTTTGAATGCAGGGTCATTTTTAATCTGCGAAGCAGATGCACCACCTTTCAATCCGGCATAATTCCCGGACAGTCCTTTAATTTTGAAATGACGAATATCGCCAATTGTTCCGTTGTACTTTACAACACCTACTTGTCTTGCCATAATAATATTAGTTTATAGTTGCATAACCCACAATTGGATTACCCAACAAATATAATTTCAATATGCAAGTATAAAAATGGTTAAATAAGCGTAAGCGTAAGTAATCAAAGGTAAGTGGGAAATATATCGAAAATATGTTGCTAAATAGTTAATAAATAGGTATATTTGCAGAGAAAGATAGATTTATCTTTACTGCTAAAACCAAAAAACAACGTTTGCCTGTAATTTGCCTGTAATGCAAAATAAAAACCTCTTAATTGTCTGCGTTAAAGACAAATAAGAGGTTCCCCGAGTACCCAGAGCCGGGATCGAACCGGCATGGAAGTGAATCCACTGGTGTTTGAGACCAGCGCGTCTACCAATTCCGCCATCTGGGCATTTCCAAAAAGTGAATGCAAAAGTACATATATTTTTGGTATTTTGAAATATATAGCTCTTCTTTTTTATAGATTTTGTGTGGTTTCTCTCTAATTTTCTTCTATTTCCCCCCGGAAGTAGAGTAGGGATTGTAATCTCTCCTGTTTCTCCTGTTTCTCCTGTTTCTCCGGATGCTTCCTGCTGCTTCTTGCTGCTTCCGGGTGCTTCCTGCTGTTTTATCCACTTCTGCTTCCGATAGTTTCCGTCGCTTCACTTAGTCAATCGTAAAAGTTTGTCGTTTTATACTGCTGTTTCCGACTGCTTCCCGATGCTATTTCAGAATTGTTTTGTAACTTTAAGGTCAAATTAAAGAAGACCATAAACAAATTGTTGTTGAAGGGCGTTATTTAACTAATAAGGGACGTTTTCATTAAGCTAAACGAGTAAAGTTGAACAGGTTTGTTTTTGATTTCGATTTGTCGTCGGTTGAACTTTGCTGTAGCGAGACTTGTTTCGTTAAATAAGATTTGAGATAACGTAATGAGATTTGAAAATGACTAAATATATTGTACTCCTAAAGTAATAGATATAAACCCGCGTGAATTTCATTTTAAAAAACATATATAATCTTAGGAATGAGAAACAATCATAATTATTGTGTAATCATGAGCGGTGGAGTAGGAAGCCGCTTCTGGCCCTTCAGCAAGGAGGGAAAACCCAAACAATTTCTTGATTTCTTCGGAACGGGACGGTCGTTGCTGCAAAGTACTTTCGACCGGTTTAAGCAGATTGTTCCAGCGGAGAACATATACATTGTGACGAACGATGCGTACGCCGAAATGACGAAGAAGCAGTTGCCTGAACTGAAAGATGACCAACTCCTGCTGGAGCCGATCAGACGGAATACCGCTCCTGCTATCGCTTACGCTTCTTTTAGGATAAATGCGATCGACCCCGACGCGAATATAGTCGTCGCCCCTTCGGACCATCTGATCGTGAATGTGGACGAGTTCGTAGCGGATATCCAAAAGGGACTGGACTTTGTGGGTAGTAATCCGGTCTTGCTCACACTCGGAATTAAACCCAGTCGCCCCGAGACAGGATATGGATATATTCAGGTGAGCGAAGAGGAGAAAGAGGGTATCCACAAAGTGAAGGCGTTTACTGAAAAACCCAACTTTGAGCTGGCCAAGAAATTCGTCGATAGTGGTGAGTTTGTATGGAATTCGGGAATCTTCCTGTGGAACGTAAATACTATTCTGGACGCTTTCAAAAGGTATCTTCCAGATATCAATCAGAAGTTTAACGAGGGAAAAGATCTGTTCAATACGCCCGGGGAGAAAAAATTTGTCGACGCCACTTTTCCGTTTTGTCCCAATATATCGATCGACTACGGCATCCTGGAGAAAGCCGACAATGTGTATGTGAATATCTCCAACTTTGGCTGGAGTGACCTGGGAACCTGGGGTGCCCTGCATGAAATTTCAGACAAGGATGGGGAAGAGAATGCCAGTCTGCACTGCAAAACCCTATTTGTGGAGAGTAACGATAACGTGGTGGCCATGAGTGAAAATAAACTGGTCGTCTTACAAGGACTCGACGGTTATATTGTGGCTGAGTCGGACAACGTGCTAATGATCTGTAAAAAGAGCGAGGAACAGCGGATCAAACATTTCGTGACGGATGTGAAATTCCGCTACGGCGACGAATATGTTTAACCCGCACACGCCTACTGATATCCGTGTTCATGTACCTGGCCGACCGCTCTTCCTGAGGGGTCGGCATTCTTTTTGAATAACTCATCCCATTCCAGGGCGACCGGTGTGCTGCAGGCGACCGACGGGACCGACGGCACGCACCGGGCGGCACTGTCCGAAGGGAACAGGTCGGAATAGATGCAGCGGTACATGTATTCTTCTTTTGTCAATGGCGGATTGATGGGGAAACGATGATGGACGTTGGCCATCTGTTCGTCCGTCACCTCCTGCGCCGCTATATCTTTTAAAGTATCGATCCAGGCATATCCAACACCATCGGAAAACTGCTCTTTCTGACGCCAGACCACCTCTTCAGGCAGATACTCTGCAAAAGCCCGACGAAGGATGTGTTTCTCAATCTTTCCATTACCGGCCATCTTGTCTTTCGGGTTAAGTCGCATCGCTATGTCTATGAATTCTTTGTCGAGAAAAGGTACACGTCCCTCCACTCCCCATGATGCCAGCGATTTATTGGCCCGCAGGCAGTCGTACTGATGTAGTTTTTCCATTTTCCGGACGGTCTCCTTGTGGAACTCTTCAGCATTGGGAGCTTTGTGGAAGTAGAGGTATCCCCCGAAGATCTCGTCGGCGCCTTCGCCGGAAAGCACCATCTTCACTCCCATCGACTTGATAAAACGGGCGATAAGATACATCGGCGTACTTGCACGGACTGTTGTCACATCATACGTCTCGATATGGTAGATCACATCCCGGATGGCGTCGATTCCTTCCTGAATGGTGTAATGTATCTCGTGGTGCACCGATCCGATATGGCATGCCACCTTTCTGGCGGCTTCCAGATCGGGCGATCCTTCCAGTCCGATGGCGAAGGAGTGTAATTGGGGCCACCAGGCGTCTTCTTTGTTGTCAGTCTCCACCCGTTTGGCGGCGAATTTCTTGGCGATGGCGGAGATGATGGAAGAGTCCAGTCCGCCCGAAAGCAATACCCCATAAGGCACGTCGCTCATCATCTGGCGCTGTACGGCATCTTCCAGCGCTTGCTTAAGCAGTTGCACGTCCGACAGGTTTTCTTTCACGTTGTCATACTCGGTCCAATCACGGGAATACCATTGTCGAGGCTGGTCATCCCCACTGTAATAATAATGCCCCGGAGGAAACTCCTCAATGGTGTTGCAATACCCTTCCAATGCTTTCAGTTCCGATGCCACATAGTAGGCCCCATCCCGATCCCATCCCTGATAGAGTGGGATGATACCGATATGATCCCGTCCGATGAGAAAAATATCTTTTTCAATATCGTACAAAGCAAAGGCAAAGATACCGTTCAGG
>Ga0265293_10012592_pt1 | contig 11188 bp, 8 predicted proteins | sample Munlanlewell138R_FD_192505 | JGI IMG/M metagenome (GOLD analysis project Ga0265293, IMG submission 192505) | Leachate microbial communities from a municipal landfill in Southern Ontario, Canada - Leachate well 138R | ecosystem: Engineered > Solid waste > Landfill > Unclassified | place: Canada... | reverse complement strand
CAGCTGCAGATAATAAAATAAGATTGATTAATTGAACTTCAGCAAGATTTTATAGCTAAATATAAGACATATAATTATTTCGTGGGAACCCATTCGATGAAATAGGCGTGATCTGATAAGCTGTTTGAGCGCAGCGAGTTATTTATCAGATAGCCTATAAATCGACAATGGGTCACGAAATTGTGGGAGTCGAGATATTTAGCTATAAAATAATACAAGCAATACTTAAATCATCAAATCTTCAAATCAATTTAAAATGAAAGCGCTGGTTAAATCACGCCCGGGGAAGGGCATTTGGATGGAAGAGGTCCCCGTACCCTCGATCGGGGTGAACGACGTACTCATCAAGATCAAGAAAACGTCGATTTGCGGCACGGACCTTCATATTTACAAGTGGGACGACTGGTCACGGAAGACCATCAAGACTCCCATGACCATTGGCCACGAGTACGTGGGCGAGATCGTAGACATGGGCAGCGGGGTAGCCAACCTCAAGGTGGGCGACCGGGTGACGGGCGAGGGCCATATCGCCTGCGGCCATTGCCGCAACTGCCGGCGGGGCAAGCTGCACGTGTGCGAGAACACCATCGGGGTAGGGGTGAACCGCGACGGTGCCTTTGCCGAGTACCTCTCCCTGCCCGCGGCCAACGTGGTAAAGCTCGATCCACGCATCCCCGACGAGGTCGCTTCCATCAGGGACCCGTTTGGAAATGCCGCGCACACCGCGCTCTCGTTCCCCCTCATCGCCGAAGACGTGCTGATTACCGGCGCGGGGCTCATCGGCAGCATGGCTACCGCCATCTGCCGGTTTGCCGGCGCGCGCTACATCGTGGTGAGCGACCTGAGCGAGTACCGGCTGGAGATCGCCCGTAAGATGGGCGCCACCCTCACCGTGAATGTCTCGAAAGGAGAGACGGTGGCAGACGCGGTGAAGAAGCTGGGCATGCGAGGCTTCGACGTGGGGCTGGAGATGTCCGGTTCCCCCGCCGGGTTCCGGGAGATGATTGCCAGCATGTACAACGGGTCAAAGATCTCGCTGTTGGGCATCCTGCCCAACGATACCGCGGTAGACTGGAACGACATCATCTTTAAAGCCCTCACCATTAAAGGGATCTACGGGCGAGAGATGTGGGAGACATGGTACCAGATGGAGCAGATGCTCATCTCCGGACTGGACTTGTCGCCCATCATCACGCATCGCTACCCGGTAGAAGAGTTCCAGAAAGGGTTTGACGTGATGGAGCAAGGCGATTGCGGAAAAGTGATCTTGGACTGGGAACAATAACGCGATAAAAAACGTTGATACGAAAGGTGCGCGAAACCGGAGAACGACCCGGCGGTTTCACGTGCCTTTTTTAAAAAGATAAAACCGGATGGTATGAGAAACGAGCACCTAAATCATTTTACGCAAGGACATGATTAAAGCGAGTTCCATACGATACCTTTGAACTTTTTCGATCAGTGAAGACAGAGACAAAACTTGTTTTGGCTATGTTGAGCGCAGAAAAAGTCTAAATGAAATTGAAAGTCAATAATTTTAATCGTATGAAGCGAGTGGTGATTTTACGTCACGGCAAAGCCGAACAAAATACGATGGCGATGGACGATTACGACCGTGGCCTAACCGACCGCGGGGTAAAAAACGCTGCCGCGATGGGAACGTTCATCCTTGGCAAGATGGGTAGGCCCGACCTGATCCTCTCCTCTTCCGCGAAAAGGGCGCACCAGACGGCCCTGCTTGCCGCGAAGAGGCTCCACTACCCCGCGGAGGAGATAGAGGCCGACCAGAATTTGTACTTCGCGCCGGCAAGGTGGATCCTTAACGTGATTTCGAAATTGCCCGACAAGGTTGATAGCTGCCTCTACGTGGGGCACAACCCGGGCATCACCGACTTGATCAACGACCTGGGCGTGAACCTGGATAACCTGCCTACCGCGTCGGCTGCCTGTTTCGAGTTTCCGGTAGCCCGTTGGGAAGAGATATCCCCCGAGCGGGCCAACTTCCTATGGCTAAAGCCGGCGCGGGAGTTGTGAGCGGGACTCCCGGCAAGGTGTTACCTGAAGTTGGAGAACAGCAGCCAAGCCACGATCAAGGTGAGGATGACGTTGAAGCCCTGCGCGGCGAGGAACGACCAGATGTAGCGGGCGTTCTCCTTCTTGAAGATATACCGGAAATCGGTCTCTAACCCGATGCAGACGAAAGCCAGCGAGAACAACAGGCCCCGGGGCCCGCTATTAGCTACCCGCGAGAGGCTCTTGCCAATCCCCGCGTCGAACGCGAAACTAAACACCAGCGAAGCAATCAAGAACCCGAGGACAAACTTGGGGAAACGTTCCCACAACACCTTGCCCGTGGGGCGTATTTCGGTGTTGGTGCCCTTGTACGACCAGTAGATGGAGATCGCGAACGCGGCCACCCCTAACAGCACGTTTTGTGCCGACTTGATGATGACGCTGTACTGCTCGGCTGTTTCACCGATAAATTTACCCGACGCGACCACCGCGGCGGTAGTGTCGATGGTCCCGCCCAGCCAGGCACCGGCCACCTCTTCGCTTATCCCCATCCATTTGGCGAGGTAAGGAAGGAGGTACATCATGGGGATAGCCACGATCAATACCAGCGAGATGACGAACGAGAGCTTCTTTGGATCGCCCTTGATGGCACCACTGGTAGCGATCGCCGCCGATACACCACAGATAGAGACGGAGCTGGAAAGCAACATCGACATCTCCCGGTCGATCTTGAACGCGCGGGTGGAGACCCAAAAACTAAAGTACCATACCGAAAAGACCACGATAACGGCCTGTACCATTCCCAAGGCACCCGCCCGCATGATCTCGTTGAAAAGGATGGAGCTTCCTAAAATGACCAAGCCCGCTTTGATGTAATACTCGCTCTTTACCGCGGGAGCAAGCCACTTGGGCAGTCCCACCGTGTTGCGGATCAATAACCCGATGAGCACGGCGAAAAATACCGACTCTAACCCGATGGTCTTGATGCCCGAAAGCCCCGCGATATATCCCGCCAGCTGGGCCAACAGGTAAATTACCGCGAACGAGATTAAAAACATACCCTTGTCCCTGTTCCCCATGAACAGGTACCCGAGGTAGGCCAACAGGGCGATAACCAGCGACATGTAGAGGTTGCTCTGTATGACGGAAGGTAGTAACACGACTAAAACCAAGATCAGGGCACCGATGATCGTCGATACCCAATCCTCACTTCTTAATGACTTTAACATATAGCTGCGGCGTATTTTGAACGTTAAATTTCCTGTAATACCATCTATTTGCCGACAAAATTATAAATAATTCCCGTAAAATGAAGCAATTTGCCTTTTTCTTTTCCCGCCCCACGCGTTTCAATCGCCCTTTTCTCGGGTACTGGTAGCCTGAAGTGCTTTGTTGGTCGATGAAATGGAACAGTTCATCGATTTGTTTTGCGGGACCAAATCGCGGGCCGTACTTTTGTGCTGTAAACTATTTTGATTAAACGCGTCAACAGATTTAGAAATAACTATGAAACGAATATCATTTATAGCCATCGCGTGCTGCCTCATCATGACCGCGTCGGTCATGCAGGCGCGGGCACAGGCCAATCGTTCCGTCTCGGGCAAACTGGTAGATCAACTCACCGGGGAACCGGTCCCCCAGGCCAACATACGGGTGCTCCAACAGTCAGACAGCACCTTCGTGACAGGGAAAGCATCCGAGAACGATGGAACGTTTTCGATCCCGATAAGAAACGGGAACTACATCGTGCATGTCTCTTTCATAGGCTATCATGACGTGTACCAGGATGTGGAGGTAAACTCGTCCACCCCCCTCGCGCGGCTTGGCGACGTGGAGATGATCCAAGACAACATCCTGCTTTCAGAGGCTGTTGTTACCGCCAAAGCGCCGGAGATCGCGGTGCGGGGCGATACGCTGGAATATAACGCCGACTCCTATAACGTGACCGAGAGCGCGGTGGTAGAGGACCTGCTAAAAAAGATGCCGGGCGTGGAGGTGGACAGTGAGGGAAGGATTACCGTGAATGGCAAGCAAATCACCAAGATACTGGTGGATGGTGAGGAGTTCTTTAGTGACGACCCCAAGGTGGCGTCCAAGAACCTGCCTGCCAAGATGGTGGATAAACTGCAAGTACTCGAACGCAGGACCGAGATGGCCCAAATGACCGGGTTTGATGATGGCGAGGAGGAGAACGTGATCAACCTGACCGTTCGCCCCGGCATGAAGGAAGGGTTCTTCGGGAACGCGTTCGCGGGGTACGGCAGCAAAGACCGTTACGAGGGCAACGCGATGCTGAATTACATGCGCGACAAAGACCAGTACACATTTATAGGGGGCATCAACAACACCAACAACGCCGGATTCTCCGATTTGGCCTCTTCCATGTTCAGTGGCATGGGGGGACGAGGTAGGCGAGGCGGCGGCTTTGGAGCCCGTGACGGGATAGCTACCTCTGCCAACGCGGGGGGTAACTTCAGCAAGCAGTTTACCCCGACATTCAAGCTGGGGGGAAACGTCCGGTATGGATACACCGACAGCGAGGTGCTGTCTGACGTTTTCACGCAGAACCTCCTGAGCGCGGGAAACACCCTGGAGCAAGAGAACAACAGCGTGAACAACCGGAGCCAGAATTTCAACCTCGACCTCCGGATGGAGTGGGAGCCCGACTCGGCCACCCGGATCATTTTCCGGCCGGAGTTCTCTTACTATGACAATAACAGGGCCGAGATAGGAAACTATTTCACGGCCAGCGAGCTAACGGGAGATACCATCAACCACGGGGAATCGGACTACTTTTCCGAGGGGAGCGGCAAGGAGGTTGAATTCCGGCTCGACGCGAGCCGTGAGCTGGGCAAGGCAGGACGTATACTGAGCGTGCAGCTGGCAGCCGAAACGGGCGACTCGGATAATAACGGCTCGAGCCTGTCGAGCACCTTCTACAACGGCACGAGGCCGGACGACCTCATCGACCAGCGCTTTACCAATATCAGCACCAACCAGTCGTGGCGTGGCTACGTCTCCTACGTGGAGCCGCTGGGCAGGGACAACTTTATCCAGTTGGCCTACCAGTACCGCCAGAACTTGTCGGAATCGGACAGGGACACCCGTTCACGGGACGAGAACGGCGACTATACCGTGCTCGACTCGCTCTACAGCAAGCGCCTCGAGAATGATTTCGTGCGGCAAGAGGTAGAACTCAACTTCCGGTCGGTCCGGGAGAATTACGATTACATGCTGGGGGTCTCCATGCAGCCCTCCACCTCTCGCAGCAAAACACACATCGGCTCCGAGATGATATACGACGGGGAACAGAAGGTGGTCAATTTCGCGCCCATGGCGCAGCTTAACTACCGCTGGAGCCGTACCAACAACCTCCGTTTGCGTTATTTCGGAAATACCGATCAGCCCTCCATCGCGCAGCTATCGCCGGTGGTGGACGTGTCGGACCCGCTGAACATCAGCTATGGGAACCCCGACCTGAAACCGTCGTTTCAACACCGCTTTTACGTGCGCTACCAAATGTCGAACCCCGAGAAGGCCAGCTCCTTCAATGCCCACCTGAACGGCACCTACCTGACCAACGACATCGTCAGCTCCACCTTTACCGATATCGAGACGGGACGAAAAGAGACCACGTTCAGGAACGTGGCGGGCAACTGGAACGCCAACGGGCGGGTCATGTTCAACGTGCCGCTCCGGAACATCAAGTTCTCGGTCTTTTCCATGTCGTTCGCGAGCTACAACCACACCAACGGATTTTCTAACAACGAGCAAAACGTGAACAAGAGAACGTCCCTCTCCGAGGTGCTCGGGCTCAATTACCGGTCCGACCTGTTCGACGCGAGCATCCGGGGGAACGTCAATTTCAATAACGTGACCAACAGCCTGCAAGGACAACAAGACCAGCAGTACTTCAACTACGGGGGAAGCGCGACCACTTCCATCAACCTGCCGTGGGACCTCACCATCGAGAGCGACATCAACTACGCGACCAACGCGGGGTATACCGACGGGTTTGAACAGAACGAGTGGTTGTGGAACGCGTCCATCCAGAAGCAGCTTTTCAAGCAAAAGAACGGCACCATCCGTTTCAAGATATACGATATCTTACAGCAGCGCAGCAACATCAGCCGGAGTGTCACGTCGAACTATATCCGCGATACCACCACCAACACGCTTACCAGCTACTTCATGGTGCATTTCGTGTACCGGTTCAATATTTTCAGCGGGGGCGCCTCCGCCGAGGACATGATGCCGCGACGGGACGGCAGGGGGTATGGACGCGGCGGGTGAAAATAATTCCCGTTACGCGGTTAGTAACGGCTTGATTGGTTATATTCGCGAAAGAACATTTTCGTTAAGCAATACGAACAGAAGACAAGCTTGCTTGGATTATGTCGTTGCGAGAAAATGTCTAAATTTATTGAACGTTTTCGTTAAGCGAGAGCAGGAACAAAGCTTGCTTTGGGTAAGCCGAGCGCAGAATAGTCTAATTTTGTTGAACATTTTGGTTAAGCAATACGAACAGAAGACAAGCTTGCGTGGATTATGTCGTTGCGAGAATTGAAAATCGAGGAGCGAAGGCGACTCAAAATGTCTAATTCTAATGAACTATTCTGTTAAGCCAGGTGAGCAGCACCGAACTTGTTCGGGTGATGCCATGGCGAAGAATAGTCTAAATTCATTGAAATATTTAAAGCACTGTATATGTCCCGGTCAATAACTATAAAACAGGCAAGCAAGTGGAATAACGTCTATGTTCACATCCTGCTATGGGGAGTGGTTTTTATCCTTCCCTATTTTCTGATGGATTCTGAAATGCTGTTTAACTGGCGGTCTTTTAGCCGCGCGCTGCCCGAGCTGTTGGGCTTTATGCTGGTGTTTTACCTCAACTACATCGTGTTGATCGATAAACTGCTATACAAGGGGAAAACCCGGGAGTTCGTGGTATATAACCTGCTGTTGATCGTGGCGGTGGCTTTTTTGATGCATTATGGCCGGGGATGGATAGAGGCAATGATCCCCGACTTGAGGTTTCGTAGACGGGGCAGAAGGGGAAATATGAAGCTCCTTTACCTGGTTCGCAACTCCACCTCGCTGTTCCTGTTGGTGGGGCTGAGCGTGGCATTGAAGATGACCCTTCGGTGGTTCGAGGTAGACAACGAGCGCAAGGAGTTGGCCAAGGCCAAGTCGGAAGCGGAGCTCCAGAACCTCAAGAACCAGATCAATCCCCATTTCCTGCTCAACACGTTGAACAACATCTATGCCCTGATCGAGTTTAACCCGCCAAAAGCGCAGCAGGCGGTGATGGACTTGAGCAAGATGCTGCGCCACCTGTTATATGATAACAACCAGACCTACGTGCCGCTGCATCAGGAGGCCAACTTCATGCGCAACTACATCGAGTTAATGCGCATCCGGTTGTCCGACAACGTGAAGCTGAGTACCGATTTCTCTTATTCTGAAACAGGGAGCACGCGGATTTCCCCGTTAATTTTTATATCTTTGATCGAAAACGCGTTCAAGCACGGCATTAGCGGTGATAAGCCGTCGTTCATCGATATCTCGCTCAAGGAGCATGCCGACGGGAAGGTGGAGTTCGTTTCGAGGAACAGCTATTTCCCGAAGTCGGAGTCCGACAAGAGTGGCAGCGGGATAGGGCTGGAGCTGGTGAAACGCCGGTTAGAGTTACTCTATCCCGGCAGGTATTCATGGCACACCGGCGTCGAGGACGACGTGTATGCCACCGTGCTGGTGATTGATACAAATAAACAAGCAGATGATACTGAATTGCTGGATCGTGGATGACGAACCGCTGGCTTTGTCGTTGATCGAGTCATACGTTCAACGGGTGCCTTTCCTGAAACTCACGGGCAAGTACAGCAACGCGCTCTCGGCCATGAAGCATATCGCCGGAGAGAAAGTAGACGTGCTGTTTCTGGACATCCAGATGCCGGAGGTGAACGGGATGGAGTTTGCCCGTGTCCTTGACGACCATACCCGCCTCATTTTTACCACCGCCTTTAGCGAGTATGCCCTGGAGGGGTACAAGGTGAACGCGATGGATTACCTGCTCAAACCCTTCTCTTTTTCTGATTTCCTTACCGCTGCCCGGAAGGCACTGTCGTGGTTCGAGATGACCGGGGGCACCAGGGAACCGGCCGCGGAGCACGAGAGGGTGGGGCTTTTCGTGAAGTCGGAGTACAAGCTCCTGCACGTGTTGTACGATGAGATCCTTTACATCGAGGGGCTGAAGGATTACGTGAAGATTTATACCGAGAACGACCCGAAACCCATCCTTTCGCTGATGAGCCTTAAATCGCTGGAAGAGATGCTGCCCGATGATCGCTTTTTGCGGGTGCACCGCTCGTACATAATCCACACAAACAAGATCTCCAGCATCACCAAAAACCGGATCGCGATCGGGAAGAAACAGGTGCCCGTGGGCGAAACCTATCGCAAGCCGTTCCGGGAAATGATCGAGAAGAAGTAGCCCCTCACATCGTCACATCGTCACATCCTCAAATCGAATTCCTTTGCCAGTAGCCGGTATGCCTTTTTCCTCGCCTCGATCTCCGGGTAGGAGTCGGCCACGATGATTTCATCCACTCCCGTCTGGTTGGCCAGTTCCGTGAGTCGTTCCGCTACCTGTTCCGGGGTGCCGATCACGAACTTGTTTCGTTGCATCTGGCGTATGGCTTCTTCTTGTGGCGAGTAGTGGTAGTTGTTCGCGAAACGTGTCGACGGGAAGGAGGTGAGCGAATTGAACCGGCCCGTGGCAAGCCTCGTCCACATCAACAACGAGGGCTCCGCGAGGTAATGCGCCTCCTCCTCGGTTTCCGCGGTGAACACGGCTATGGACAGGATGCTTTTCGGCTCTTGGTAGTACCGCGAGGGCTTAAACTCGTTCCGGTATATCTTTAATACCGGGATGGCCATCTCGGCGTTGATCTGCGCGGCGAACACGAATGCCAGCCCGTTTTCTATGGCGAATCGCACGCCGCCGGTGCTCGATCCCAGCATGTAGAGGTCGGGCGTGAGGGTGGGGCCGGGGTTTGCCTTGATGGTGGCAAACGGGTGGTCCGGCCGCAGGTCGTGCCCGAAGAATCCCAAGAGCGCTTCCAGTTGCTCGGGGAAAGTGTCTTCTTTGAGCGCCTCCCAGCTGCGTCGAAGGGCATACGCGGTCCGGCCGTCGGTACCCGGTGCCCGGCCAATGCCCAAGTCTATTCTCCCCGGATGAAGCGCTTCCAGCATCGAGAAGCGTTCAGCCACGCTCAGTGAACTGTGGTTGGGGAGCATTACCCCGCCGCTGCCCACCCGGATGCGGCGCGTGTTGGCGGCAACGTGCGCGATCATGATCTCCGGGAACATGCTCATGAGGAATCCCGTGTTATGGTGCTCGGCAAACCAGTAGCGGGTGTACCCCAGCTCGTCCGCTAGCTGCGCCACCTCGGTGGAGTTTTGCAGCACGCGGGTGGGCGACTCGTCGCCCTCCGTCATGTACGCGAGGTCGAGAATAGATAATTGAAGTTTTTTCATTTTGCTATAAATTAAAAAAGCCATCCCAACGAGACCGCCAGGATAGCTTTTCTATGGAATTAGTTGATACTTACGAAATAAGGGCGGTAAGCATCCACACTGTTTTTTCTTGTTCGGTGATAAAGCCGGTCATCAAGTCAATCGTACCTTCGTCGTCCGCGTCCCCGGCAATCTCCAGGATTTCACGCTCGAGCGCGAGCAGGGCTTTCAGTTGATCCAGCAGTTGGCGGGTGATCTCTTTCACGTCGCTCACCACACCGGTTTCCTTGATATCGGCTGTTTTCAGGTAATCGCTGAAGTTATGTGCCGGTGTTCCGCCCAGCATCAGGATGCGTTCTGCGACCTCGTCCACCTTGTCGGCGGTATCGTCGTAGTACTCTTCGTATTTCGCGTGCGCGCCAAAGAAAGTAATTCCTTTCACGTTCCAGTGGTAACCTCTCAGGTTGGTGTAGTACACCTGCAGGTTGGCCAGCAGCTTCTGAAGGCTGTCAATTGTTTTTTCCGTCTTTTTCGGGTCTAATTGTAAATAATCCAATGTTTTCATACGATTTTTAATTTTTTAAATTTCGGTGTATGGAATATTCGCGTTAAGTCAAATGGGCAGAGCCAAGTTTACTTGAGTTATGCCATGACGAGCGAATATCTAAATTTATTTGAACTCGCTTTAATCATGTACTTGCCTTTAACGATTCTCCTGCTCGTTTCATACGATTTTTTTTAAATTTAGCATAAGAGCCGGGCATCATACCGCAAGAGATTTTTTAATCATCTCCCCCCGTGCAGCCACGTTTCTTATGCCTGTTGTTAATTATGTAATCTTGTATATAGTAACGTCGTGCTGAACTCGTTTGTTCATTTGTTCGATAGCGTGCCGCGGATGCCGGAAGCAGCCTGAAAAAGGCCGAAATAATCCGAAAATGCCGAGACGGCTGTCTCTTTCATGAAGCGGTGCCAGCGCGTGGCATATGTTGAACAAATATACAAAATTATTGGACGCCCTGCCACCTTTTCCCCATAAATGTTAAATAGATAGTTTCTATTTTTCTGCTCGCCGCGACTGTTTCGGTCGATTACCCCGTGACCCAGGATGGACGCGAGTTTCGTGAAAAAAGCATCCGATAGTTTTGTCGGGTGAAAAATTGGGTATACATTTGTTTTTTAATAACATTTTTCATAATCACGGCTACCTATACACCTTCATTCGGATTGGTGATCTCTTCTCTTATTTTCTTGAATCACGACTCCGGTGGGTGGCACGGGTAATAAAACATTCCATAACCATGCAACAAGTGCAAATGCAACTCCCCGAAACGCCTCTATCACTCCCCGGGGGCGGCTCGGCTTCCTTGCTGGGTAACAAGATCTACCAGTTTTTCTTTATCAGCGCGCTGGTCACTTTATTCACGTTAGGCTGTATGTGGGGCGCCATCAACCTTCTCATTATCGGGTTCGAGGAAAGTTTTCATGGCATCGACTACTCGTGGGTGATGGCTCACGGCCACGCCATGATCTTTGGCTTTGTCGGCTTCTTCATCATCGGTTTTTCTTACCAGACGCTGCCTCGCTTTACCGGTACCCGTCTATGGAAGCCCCGGCTGGCTTTTTCGGTGTTGCCCCTGATGATCGTCGGTATTTT
>Ga0265293_10012591_pt1 | contig 11188 bp, 11 predicted proteins | sample Munlanlewell138R_FD_192505 | JGI IMG/M metagenome (GOLD analysis project Ga0265293, IMG submission 192505) | Leachate microbial communities from a municipal landfill in Southern Ontario, Canada - Leachate well 138R | ecosystem: Engineered > Solid waste > Landfill > Unclassified | place: Canada... | reverse complement strand
TTGTTTTAACTGTGTTTTTTTGTTTGTTTTTTATATTGTCGTTCAGTACGGTAGTTTTTGCAGAAAACAAAAATGCTGCTGTATCTTCCCATGAAAGCCTTGATAAACCTATTGAAATAGTGCTTGATCATAAACCTCTGGTTTTAGATGTGCCGCCGATCATTAGGGAAGGACGAACTCTGGTTCCTTTCCGAGCGATCGGCGAGGCCCTGGGCGCAACGGTTGGTTGGGAGAAGCAAACTCTTACAGTTACTCTGAAATGGGAAGAAAAAGAGATTGTGCTGCGTATCGGCGGGCAAAAAGCGTTGGTGAATGACCGGGAGTACCTCCTGGATGTCCCGGCGTTGATCGTAGATGGACGCACCCTTGTTCCCCTGCGCTTTATAAGCGAATCCCTGGGCAGGCAGGCAACTTGGATTCCGGAGAGCAAGCGTGTTGAAATCACCTCCGGCGAAGCATCTTCTAAAGCAGAGGATCCAACCGGGGATGCTGCCCAAACGGTTGTTAACGAAGGTTGGATAGAGCTGCAGCAGTTGGCGGAAAACTTGGACGTATCGGTAACAGGTTTACTCGAAGGAGCTGATATTATACGGCTACGCCATCCGGATGGTTCTGCCCTTGAACTATATCGGCTTGACCAGGACTATTATGAAACGCCCACAAAAGAGCCTTCACTGATTTTGATCTATCAAGGCGGCCGTTTTTTGCTTAACATCTACGGTTTACAGCAGATGGGCTGGATTAATGGAACGAAAGCGTGGCTTAAGCCCGTCTCCATACCAGAAGCCAGACCCGTTGGCAGTTATCTCCCTGCAGAACAGCTTACTGAAGAGTTGGGAATAAAAGTAACGCGCTTACCCGCAGAACACAGCGTCCAACTGTACCATCCGGACGGTACTACGCTTTTATTTTCCCGGGCCGAAAGGGGACTTTCTGCTTCTCATCATAACATATTGCTACAGATGATTATCCAGGACGGCCATATACTGCTGCACCAATATGGCCTGGAAAGAATGGGCTGGCTGGAGGGTTCCCCTGCAGCTCCGCTACCTGACGGGGATTGGATTTCTCTGCAGGAACTGGCGACCAATTATGGAATAGATATTGCGTATGAAGGAAGCAGTATTCAGATGCGTCACCCCGACGGTACTACCATTGTATTTTCCAGTGTGCATGGGGGTTTCAGGGCAGTACACCGGGGCGAAACATTAAACATAATCATACACGCTGACCAGACACTGGCTGACCGTAGTGCCTTCCAGAAGATCGGCTGGCTGGATAATCCCCTCTCCGCCCATCAACCTGCTCCGGCAAATGAAGCTGATACCATTCCGGAGGGTGAATGGATTATACTGCGGCAATGGGCGGAGAGTGCGGGTTTGTCAATTTCTCTCTCCTTTGACGACAGCACGGCAAAGTTGAATATTTCCGGGTTACCGACCATTATGTTAATAAAAAAGGGTCGGGTTTATGAAGGAGAATACCGGGGCACAACGTTAAGGGTATTTATTCAATCCGGTACGGCAATGATCGATAGCAACAGTCTAAAAGGGACTAGCTGGCCCTAAAAATAGCTAGCTGAACTAACACCGTATAATTTAAAAAACCTGTTCCGAGTTTATTCCCGGCAACCTGACTGGAGAGCTTATGTCTGGGGCAAATAGAACAAAGCAAGAAATATGCTAGGAATAAAGCAGATATTTTAGCAGGTGCAGTTACCAATATTGTAAAAAGGGATGGATATACAGGTTTGGGCAACATCAATGTTGCCCCTTGGTTTTGTATTTGCTAAAATATGTTAATAGAAAAAATCTAAATTGAAAGGATGGAACATCAGATGGCGAGGAAAACCGTATCGTTTAATAAAAAAGGTATTGAAACACTGCCAGACAACAAACCTGTAAACTACAAGATCCTGACAGAGTCAGGCAAGAATAACTATACTGGCGTTGCACAACGGGGCCGTGTTCAGGATCGGCTCAAGGAACATCTCCCTGGCGGTAAGGATTACATTCCAGGTGCTAAGGTGCAGATTGAACAGATAGATAGTATAGCAAATGCAAAGGACAAAGAAAGCCGGATTATTTCACGCACTAAGCCTCCTTACAATAAACAGGGGAAATAAGGGTAGGATTTTAGAATCAAAATATGCTACAATACGACCCATCAAGTAACTTGCCCCTTGTCCAAAATACAACTTCATTTTATAATCAACCAAAGTTAATTAACACACAAAGATGATTTTCTATAAAGACCGTTGCAAACGTTCACGTTCCACCAAAGCCTTCACTCTGGTAGAACTCCTAGTTGTAGTAGCGGTAATAGCATTACTTGCCAGTGTTGTCTTCTCCAGCCTCAGAGGAGCCAGGGAGGGAGCTGATCTAGCAAGAAGAAAGCGTGATGCCGCCACTAGTAACAGACTGCTTGTTTGCGAACAAGGTCAGATGATGGACTTAGACGGGAATCTTTACGACACCGTAGAGATAGGAGGTATCTGCTGGATGAAAAGCAACCTCAGATACCTTCCCAGCGTCTCCCCGTCAGCCGATGGTTCAACAACAGATCCTTACTACTACGTCTATGGCTATCAAGGAACCGATGTTACCGCTGCCAAAGCTACAGCCAACTACAACAATTACGGTGTCCTCTACAACTGGCCGGCTGCTAAAGAGGCTTGTCCTCCGGGAACCAGGTTGCCTACCGATGAGGAACAACACGTTTTGGAAGCTGCTTTTGCTACCGGCACTTGTGATCCCAGCAGATCCGGCGTTTATGACTGTTCTCCTGCCGGAACGGCACTGAAATCATCTTCCACTGATGCTCCATCTTGGAATGGAGATAATACAAGCGGTTTCTCTGCTCTTCCTGCCGGGTACCGCAGTACCGATGGCTCTTTCTACAATCTCGGTTCCCGCGCGTACTTCTGGTCTTCTTCTGAGCCCTCTTCAGCTAATGCGTGGAGACGGGGCCTGAGTTCCTCAGAGACTGGGGTCTATCGGAATGCCAATAATAAGGGGTTCGGGTTTTCCGTTCGCTGCGTAAGATAAAGGTTTTTGTCTTTTGCTCAAAAGCAAAAACCAATTTTAATAATTGACTATTTGACTATTTTCCCAAACGCGATAAGCGTTTGGCGGGGTATTTTCAGGATAATAGATAAAGATAATAAAAGATGGCGAGATACGACGAATTGCCTTTGTATAAAGCGAGCTACGATCTATTTCTGGAAATATTCAAGTTTGTCAAGGAATTTGACAGGGAATACAAATATACTATAGGGGAATCTCTTAAAAAAGAGACGCTGGAGTTGACAATGTTAATATACAGGGCCAACATCAGGAAAGATAAAACGACGATAATGGAAGAAGCTAGAGAAAAAGTAGAGATTGTCCGTTTAATAATTCGTCTTACTAAGGATTTGCACCAGATAAATATTAAAAAGTTTGTTTCTCTTAATAAAAGAATAGAGAATGTTTCAAGGCAATTAACAGGATGGCAAAGGTCGCTTAAGAATTGATTCGCCGGAATTGTCCACAGCCATGGTTTGGACAAGTGTGCGTTTTCAAATCCGACAGCCTTCTCACTGGATTTAGACCGATTTAATATAGTGAGGAATTGCGTCAAAGCGCATTTATGGGAGCTGAAAATGCTTTCACGAAAAATTTAATGGCTGTTTTTGTTTGCTGGCTCTCCGGGAACCGCAATACCGATGGCTCTTTCAACAATCTCGGTTCCAACGCGAACTTCTGGTCTTCTTCTGAGCCCTCTTCAGCTAATGCGTGGAGACGGAACCTGAATTCCTCAGAGACTGGGGTAAATCGGAATGCCAATAATAAGGGGAACGGGTTTTCCGTTCGCTGCTTTGGGGATTTGAATCGTTCGTCCGCTGATAGATTAAAATTAGCGGACGATTCGTTTAACAATGCAACAAACCTTTCAATTTAACAAAAGAACAAGTCGCGATGAGATCTTAGAAGATCTTTTTGCGGCTTATTTTGACGCCCGCAAGAATAAAAGAAATACGATAAACGCTTTAGCTTTTGAAAGAAATTTTGAAGTAAAGATATTTCATCTTTTTGATGAAATAATGACACGAAGCTACAAACCAAAGCCCGGGATTTGTTTTATTGTTGATAAACCGGTGAAACGGGAAATATTCGCTGCTGACTTTCGGGACAGAGTCATTCATCATTTTATCTATAACTATATATATCCTGTTTTTGAAAAAGTGTTGATTTGGGATACTTACAGCTGCCGCAAAGGAAAGGGGGTTCACTATGGTATTAAAAGAGCAAATCATTTTATACGTTCCTGTTCGCAAAACTACAAAAAAGACTGTTATATTTTGAAGCTGGATATAAAGTCATATTTTATGTCAATGAGAAGGGACATTCTTTACAAGATAGTTGAGAAGGAGCTTATAGCAAGGAAAGAAAAAATAGGATTTGACCTGCCTCTAGTGCTATATCTTGTTAAAGAAACGATTTTCAACGATCCAACAGTTAATTGTTTTATCAAGGGAACTAGGAAAGATTGGGAGGGTCTTCCACCAAGCAAAAGTCTTTTTAATGCAAAACACTGTTGTGGTTTGCCGATAGGAAATTTAACGTCACAATTATTTGGAAATACATATCTCAATGATTTTGACCATTTTATAAAGCGTAATTTAAAACTAAAATATTACGGACGCTATGTAGACGATCTTATTATTATAAACGAGGATAGTAATTATTTGAAAAAAGTGATACCCGAAATCAGAAACTATTTAAAAAGGGAACTTCACTTAGAACTCCATCCCAATAAGATATTTTTGCAGCATTTTTCAAAGGGCGTGAAATATTTAGGGGTAGTAATTAAACCTTACAGAATCTATATTTCCAATGAAACTAAAGGAAATTTTTATAGTTTTTTAAATAAACATAGGAGGGAAGCAGGGATAATCTTAAATACTGAAGAAGAGAAGAAACATAAATTTCAAAGCACGGTTAATTCCTATCTTGGTATTATGAGTCATTTCTCCACATTCAGGATAAGAAGAAAGATCATCCAGAGTTTTTTAGCCAATCAGAACTCTTTTTGCGTAAGCAGTGAATTTTTAAGGATAATCAAAAATCAAGCTAAGGACACCTCACATTAATATATTGCATAATATTTGAAACTACCTGAAGGGTTATAGAGAAAAAGGGCTAAGAAAATCAATAATGCGCTGTTGATAAACTGGTTGAGGTTCTCTTTCTTTACGCTCCCAGCGGGCCAGGGTGCTTTGATCAACAGACAACCTATGGGCTAACTCCTTCTGGGTTATTCCAGCAAGACGGCGACAATGAACTATCCTTTCTCCCAATGTTTTTGGCTTTTTATTAGAAGGAACGTAGCCAAGAAATTTTATTATTTCAGGCATACAATACAAGTTAGGGGATGAACGGTTATTTTCCCAGTTGTAGACTGTAGCCTTATCAACCCCAATAAGCAGAGCCACACTTTTCTGAAGGAGGTTTAAATCAAGCCGTTTTTTCCTAATATGATCACCCACAGTCCTCAGTTCCCGGGGATAGGCTGGGGAGGGCGGTTTTTGCCCCTTCAGTGTTATATGGCAAAAAGGCAACGCAGGTATGAGGTTGCGTTGCCCAGTTGCCATCAATTCTGGGGAGGGGGGTAGGTAGCAGAGGTTGATGGTAACATCTTCTTTACCTATGGTGACCTTTTCAGTGATACTTTCAACGATGTTTCGTTTTTCTTCAGTTGTAAGACTACTCCAACTTGAATAGAGATCCCTAGCCTCATTAAGGATCTCATCCTTTGAAAGATACTGGATCTTCAGGAAATCGATCTCCCCTTGAAGCTCGGGTATCTGATCAGCGATCTGTCCTACCCTTTCTTCCAGCGGCTTGTAACGGGAGCCAAATCCTTCAGATGTAATCTGGTCTTCAAGATAGAGCCGGTAGGTCTTGTCCATATCCTGTTTGACTTTTCGTTCTTCTTCAATCAAGGTTGTAAGTAGTTCTTCTTTGTCTTTGATAACCTGATCTGCTTTTTTAAGATAGTCGCTTATTTCTGAAGATGAGAAAAAGAAACTTTTTAATTGATGATGGAAAACCTCTTCCAGATCTGTTTCGCCGATCTTGTTTCGGCACTTGTAGCAAGTGTATTTGGGAGAATTTGATGGGACGTACATCTTGTTGCCGCAATGGCAATAGGTTATTCCGCTGAAAAGATGGACGGTTCTTCTAGAAGGACTTTTTCTCGAAATCCTCTGTTTTTCTAAGATGGCGTTACACTGGTTCCACAATTCTTCGGAAACAACCGGTTCTACCCTGATCTCAACCCACTCTTCTTTGGGCTTTAAGATCCATCTTTTATTGTCTCCCAGACTTTTAGTGTAGTTAGCCCGACGGATACCTTTGGCAGTTGAATCCTGTAGGAGTCGGTCTATAGTGGTGTCTGAAAATTTGGTGCCTCTTCTGGTCCGGTAACCTCTTTCATTTAAGATGCTGGCTACGGTTTTCTTGCGGCGATGTTCTAGATAAAGTTCATAGATCAATTTTCGCACTGGAGCTTCGGTGGGATCAGGAATCATTTTCTGGTTCTCCCAGCGATAGCCAAATGGAGCCTGGCCGCCTAAAGGTTTGCCTAGTTTTGCCCTGATGGGAACAGAGGCAGCCACCCTTTCAGCTATTTCTTCCCTTTCCCATTGAGCCATAGCAGCAATCATGGTGTAAAAGAGCCTGCCTGCAGGCGTTGATGTATCGATGGATTCTTGAAGAGAAACCAAATCGGCATTGTTTTCTCTAAAGATCTCGGCAAATTCAAGAAGCTCTTTGGTGTTACGCGCAAGCCGGGCAAGCTTGGAGAAGATAAGCCCGGTAATATGCCCACTTCGAATATCTTGAAGCATTCGCTGAGCCTCAGGGTGATTTATCACTGACTTTCCTGATACCGCCTCAAGATGATAAACCTCTTTTATCTGCCATGATTTTGATTCGGCATAATAGCGGGCGCGTTTTTCATGATGTTCCGGACTCTCGCCCTTAGCCTGGTCCTCTGTTGATACCCGTATCCATATCCCGACCATCTTTACTCTCTCCATTTACCTCACCTGCCCTTGAATCCCAATTCAAAAAGGTTTTGTTACTAAGATACGAGCCTATTCCAAAATACACCTAACAACAAAAAATATTTTAAGCTTTTGAAGCATTACTTTTTGTCAATTCTATCCTCTCAATACTATTTGGATCTATATCTTCGTTAGCTTCAAGCAGTAATAGATTAGAGTTTAAAACTACCCTTTTTTTAAGTATATTTCCACCTTTTAGCGTAATATCAACAACTTGGTATCCCATTCCGTTCTCTGGCAGGGTTATAAGATGCTGAACGTGTTCTTCTTTAAGTTGTAACTTCTTCATGGTGCTAAAACCCCGTAAGGTGTTTTTTTATAGTAGGTATTTTCGGAAGTACCATATTTGAAAAATGTTTCAATGCCTCCTCCATCATGTCCAAACAATGGCTGCACTATTCCTCTTTGAACTATATCACTTTTATTTGGCCGAACGTAGAAGGCCCATTTGACATTTTCATCATTTGGCAATGCGTATCTGTCGATAGGATCATCATCGTCTTTTACACATACATAATAGTCATTATACGTAGTTGTGTATGTTCCACGGACAAGTTTCTTTTTAACAAAGTCGATTCTTCGGTCATTTTCATATGCAGATAACCTTACAAAAACTTCTTTGCCATCAGTATTAACTTCTTCCTCTTTGTTGTCAGCAGCCCCCTTACCATTTGGATATCTATGTTTATCTCTTCTTTTGGCTTCATTCAAAGTGCGCAATTCGGTGATTTTATTGCGTGGAACTAAAGAAATAGTGTCTTTAACAAAGTATATAACTTGAGCCTCATTTAAAATTCTAGAGTACTTTTCAGTTTTTGTTCGTTGTTTGAATTCCTTGACCTTATCAAATTCAACAATAAGTTCAGAGTTATAAACTATAAATTTTTCTTTAAAGCGCTTGTTTTGCCTATGTCCTTCAATTACCTGGTACCCCATCCCGGTTTCATCAAGATGTAAAAATTGTTCGTAACGTGATGTTTTAAAAAACATTTTAGGGCCTCCATAGAGGTATTTTAAAAAAGCGGGTCTTTTTCAGATATTTACCTTTTCCAGGTTGTGATACTTGTGGAAATGTTGATCCTTTCCCCTGTACGGGGATTTCTTTCTTAACGACTCTTTCTTTTTCTTGTCATAAAAGCTCCAAATCCTACCAACTGAACCTTGTCACCATCAGCAAGTTTCGCAAAGCGTTTCAATAAAAGCAATAATGAATTCTGATGCCTGTTTTTCGGTAACACCTGCTTTTTTGGCAACAGTGTCTGTCAATTCTTTTCTTCCCGAGGTCAAAAGGCTATCACTCCCTTATTGATTATTTTGAATAATCAGTTCGACAAAGAAGTGTTAATTCCTCTATTGTTTAGCAATAAAGCTTATAAATAGTACTTAGGAGCCCGGTGGCTGCTATTCCGTTCCTGACTCCCAGCACTATTATAATTTATGTTTTTAAGTCTAAAACTTTTTAGTTTACCAGTGCCATGTTGGATAGATCAAGGATTTCGCCATACCCACTAGCGTCTTTTATATTAATAACAATTTTAAGAACCAACACCCCTTTTATATCAATAGCCAATGGTAAAGGTTTTGGTTGCTCCTTTTTTAGATCCACAGAAGTAAGGAATTTATCATCACCATAGAAAGAAACAACAAGCGATTCGTAATTTCTAGAGGAGCTGTCATCCAAACCTGCCAGCCCAGTTAGAAGGGAATATTTTGCATCCAGGTTAAATAAAAGTTCAGTTTGCCTATCATAATGACCAGCATCAATCCGGATGCCATTATAATAGCGTTTACCGTCCATGATCATGTTGGCTGCATCGTCATATTTAATGCCTAGGAGGTTTTCTGTATGGAAAGGCTTCAATTCTGAAAGGAAGACCTTCCCCGGTGCCTCGCCGATCAACACCGTAAAGTTGGCACCATCCCATTCCACGTCATAGCCCAGCGCTTCTGATACTACCCGCAGAGGGACATAGGTGCGTCCCTGGTAGATAAAAGGTTCATTTTCAGCCGTTACAGGAACATCCACACTCTGGACCTTAAGCTTGATGTTTCGGTAAATAACTTCAATCGTCTCTCTTCCGTCCCTAGCAAATAACATACCTGCGCCGCCGAAACTAATGGCCGCCACCAGCAGCAGTGCCAAAATGGTTTTTAACTTGTTTCGCATCAGGTTGAACCATCCTTTCTTGTTTTTTTAAAAATCATCCTGTTTTGCACCTAAACCTACCTAACTACTAGTTGCCATCTACAGTTCAATTAGATTTGTTTCACCTCCAATTTTTTACCCACGTCTGAAAGATGCTTCCTTGCGTAAAGAAAGCTTAGTGTTAGGGGAAAGTGTTTCGCTCAGACTTCGCTTATGGATCAGAATAGCTAAAAGCCCACATATGACATCATCACGAAGTATATGATGATTGCAACCACTGCCATGATACCGCCAACGATCAGTCCCCATTTCAATTGTTGTTTCATTTTCCACTTCTCATGGCTTTTCAACGCCTCTTCCATTTCTTTTTGTGATTTCAAGTTTGCCACGTTAAATACCTCCTTTCTGTTTTTAGTCATAACTAAACCTTTCTCAAGCCATCAACACCTGCTTGCTGGGAGCAGGATCTTATTGCTCGCTAATACAATGACCCATTGTTTATAAGGGATACTAACTACGAAGTGCTCCTGGGGTTAAAATAATGACTAATTTTACAGCTTGTCTCTAAAAAAACAGCAGATACTGCTTCTTTTTTTGTTTCAAAACTTTTTTATAAGATTTCTGAACGGGGATCAATTATTTTTGGGATGTTACTCATAGTCTGTAGACTTATTGTATTCATCTTCTATTATTTAGTCAACCGCAAATTGTTTATAGGTGGAATGAATGAGTAAAAATGTTAAAGTGTTGTTTGGCAAACAGCTTCGGAAGGTTCGTATGGCTAAAGGGATTTCACAAGAAGAGTTGGCATTCCGCTCGGGTCTTCATAGAACATATGTTAGTTCAGTAGAACGGGGAGAGAGGAACATCTCCATAGTTAATATACAGAAACTTTCTGAGGCATTGGGGGTAGATATTTCAAATTTAATGCCTTAATGATCTATATGGTAAATACTGATGAACAAGGTCAATTGGCTAAATAATTGACCTTGTTTTTGTTTACTAAAATAACTGTAATATACAAAAAAGGAACTTTTTGTTTAACATGTTTAAAACAATGTGCAAAAAACCTAAGTAAAGGTTATGATATCCAAGCAAAGCAAAGAAAAAGAAAATTTTTAGAGTTGGCACAGATCTGTTATGACTTTGGTGCTCCTGAAGCTAAACAGAGGGATGTAAGGGCTTTAAGTGAGGCTGGAGAAGAATTAGAAGTTGAAAAACTAACTATACTTACGTGGGATGAAGGGGGAGAAATCAAGTATAGGAAAGCAAAGATACGACTTATCCCGCTATGGAAACAGCTCTTAGATGGATAAAGAATAGATATGCTCCCTTTCAATCTATATTAATCCCTTTGTTTTGGACGGAATAGCGTTTCCTTGAAAACTTAATTATTTTCTCTTTATTCCCCTGAGGTTCAAATTTATAGAAAGCCGGTAAGGTCATAGCTGAGAATGGTTGTGACTGTTTGCCGTCTATCGCTAGCTTCAGACAGATATGATACTTTTCACGTGCTATCAGATCCTGCCGTTCAAATTTAGGATAGAATTCATCTTCCAAAATTTTTCCGTTTTCTGGTCCTACAGGAAAGACGATTATTGTTCCTACATTTCCTAAAATCGCTTGCCTTAAACCCTCATCAAGCTGCCCCATATACTGGTGTGCTATTGTCAAGCACAGACGGTATTTCCGAGCTTCGGAGAGAATCTCCTCAAAGGTGTCTTTGGCAACAAACTCCTGGAATTCATCCACATAGAGATAGAAGTCTTTTCTCTCATTTTCTATAATATCGGCACGGCTCATTGCGGCAAGCTGTATTTTAGCAACCATCAAAGAGCCAAGAAAAGAGGAGACGTCCTCACCGATTCTGCCTTTTGACAGGTTAACAAGGAGAATTTTACCTTCGTCAATGGCTTTTCTGAAGTTTATCT
>Ga0265293_10012590_pt1 | contig 11189 bp, 8 predicted proteins | sample Munlanlewell138R_FD_192505 | JGI IMG/M metagenome (GOLD analysis project Ga0265293, IMG submission 192505) | Leachate microbial communities from a municipal landfill in Southern Ontario, Canada - Leachate well 138R | ecosystem: Engineered > Solid waste > Landfill > Unclassified | place: Canada... | reverse complement strand
AGTCGTCGACTTTTTAGCCAACAATGGGAAAGGGTTAAACCTAACCTATGCCGTTCGCGACGGGATTGCTTGCCACAATGGAGAGATTTTTGAGAAGTCCCTCTTGCCTACCGGTCAAGAGAAGGATCTCAGTCAACTAAAAAGTCGCCTAGAAGCCACCCCGGCCACTTGGGAGGGGACAGTGGTGCGATTCTGTGACCAAGCGGCCTATTTGGGACGCGATTACGAAGACGCTTGCCGCTTGGCGATTATTGCAAAAGACTCTCTGCCAAGCGCTGTAGCCAAGCGATTAGGCTCAAACAATGCTACTATTATTAACACGCTGGTCAATGATTTGATCGACTCATCAACTCCCGAGAAAGGAATTGCTTTCTCTGATGAGGTTTATGAATCTGTGCTGGAGTTGAAGGAGTTTAATTACGAGAAGATCTACCTCTCTCCTCTTTTGCAAGGCTACGGGGCCTATTTTAAACGCCTATTTGTCTTAGTTATCGATTATTTGCAAAACCTATTGGACTCATATGGACTGGAAGAGGAGAACTACCACACAGAGAAGAATATGCTGGCCAGTGGTTTCTCACACCACGTCAAAGAGATGCACGCACTTTATCTGCAACATGATGGTAGCTTAGATCGATTGGTCTACGACTATGTGGCCGGCATGAGCGATAACTTCTGTCTCGATTGCGCCAATGAAATCCTCAAGCCAGAGCACCTTAATGAGCAAATCGAACACTCACTAACCGGTAAGTGGTTTGATGTGAAGAAGTAGCCTAGCCCATTTTATGGGTAATGCGCTCAATCTCTTCAATAAATTGATCCACATTGTTGAATGCTCGATAAACAGAGGCGAAGCGGATATAGGCGACAGTATCGAGTTTATAGAGCTGCCGTAGGGCGGCTTCGCCAATTTCTTGAGAAGATATTTCCCGTTTGGCACCGGCCAAGTGGACCACTTCATCCTCAATATCTTGGAGAATTTGCTCAATTGTCTCTTGACTGACGTGGCGTTTCTCAGTGGTTAGCCTCAGGCCCCTCTCAATTTTTCTGATGTCAAAGGGTTCTCGCCGTCCATCTTTTTTAACAACTAAAAGCGGTTTCTCCTCAATGCGTTCATAACTGGTAAACCGGTAACCACAGGAGAGACATTCACGGCGACGCCTAATAGTTGAGCCACTACTGTTTTGACGAGATTCTAAGACTTTATCTTCCATCTGACCGCAATAGGGGCATAACACAGGAAAATCCTCCTAATTTCAACACTTCTAACACTATAACACACAAATTACTCTATGCACATAAGATTAACTAAAATGTCTCAAAAATAATATATCTGTTATTTAACATTGTAAATCTCCTAGTGGTGTGCTAATAATAACAGGAGAGGTGTCTATGGAATCTATTAGCAGTTGTGTTAAACACATTATTGACCGAACCCCATTCCTCTATGAAATGTTGATTCAAGGTATTTTGAGTTACAGCAATTATGCTCAATCAATTCAAAAAAACGTTGAAGAACTGTATGGCAAAAGCGTTAAAACTGCCGCTATTGTGATGGCTATCCGTCGTTATGGAGAAGAGTTGCGCAAAAAAGAGACTGAACAGAAGAGCTACAATCTGAAGTATGAAATAGTGATGAAGACCAACATCTTTAGCGTTAATTTAGTCTTAAGCCATACCATAATGGACAAACTAGGTAACCTTTACAACAAGGTTAAACCCTCCAGTGGCGATTTCCTCAATGTAACTTTAGGTAGTCATGAGATTAGCATCTCTATCAGTGAAAAACACCACGAACTTTTGCAACCCTTTTTAGAAGAGGAGAAGGTGCTTCACACGATGGGCGATCTGGTCGCCTTATCTTTAGTTTTTAGTGGCGATTTCATGTCCACTCCCGGCATTGTTTACGAGGCAGTGCGTAAATTGGCTTGGGAGGAGATTAACGTAAATGAGATAGTCTCCACTATGAATGAACTCACTTTTGTAATCAGCCGAGACGATTCTATGGCAGCTTTTGCCGTTTTACAAAGTTTCTTAACCGAAACCGACAGTTGATGATCATTGTTACCGGACCTAGAAATAGTGGCAAAACTACATTTCTCTACGCTCTTTGCGCCCGCCTGGAGCGTGCCGGCTACTCTATAGGGGGCATTGGCCAAGTGCCACCACTGTCGAAGAGTGCCAAAACTACGCTAACGCTCTCCGATTTAATGGATGGAGAGGTTCGCATTTTGATGGACACCCAAGCACGAGTCGGGTGGGCACGGCGGGGTCGCTTCTACATCGATTATGGTGCCTTTGAGTGGGCTAATTGGAGGTTAATGGAGCACGCAAAGAGGGCCGATTATCTCGTTATCGATGAAATCGGTCCCATAGAGTTGACTAAAGGAGGGTTTTATCCCGCTTTAGAGGTGATTTTCAACTCATACCAGGGGACGGTGATTGCCGTCGTCCGCGATAAACTGCTAGACTCTTTTATCAAATTCTACCGGTTAAACACACCCCTGTTGACAATTCTAAGGGTGCGGGAAGAGTGGGAAAAAGAGCTTTCTAAGGTGGTGGTGGTGTGAACGAACTTCTCTGGATTCTGATGTTAGTCCTCAATTTTGGTGCTATTATGGGGGCCTTTCGGCTGTGGGGGAGGGTTGGCCTTTTAATCTGGATACCGGTATCTATCATAGTGGCGAATATACAGGTGACCAAAACTATTGAAATATTTGCCCTTGAGGCGACCCTGGGCAATATTGTTTACGCCACCAGTTTTTTAGCCACCGATATCTTAAGTGAGTGTTACGGTAAGCAAGAGGCCTACAAAGCGGTCGGAATCGGCTTTTTTTCACTCGTCGTCATGACCCTCCTGATGAACGTTGCCCTTTTATTTAAACCGGCCCCCTCCGACTTGGTCCATGAGAGTCTGTCGACAATTTTTTCTATTATGCCCCGCATCGCTTTAGCGAGCCTGGTTGCCTATTTAGTCTCCCAGTTACACGACGTATTTGCCTATGAGTATTGGCGCCAAAGGCGACCCCAAACTAGGTGGCTATGGTTACGTAACAACGCTTCTACAATGGTGAGCCAGCTGATAGATACCTTGATTTTCACAACAATCGCTTTTGTGGGGATCTACCCTTGGGAGGTTCTCTGGCAAATAATGGTGACTACCTACCTCTTGAAATGGGTCGTAGCTGCCCTCGATACCCCTTTTATCTATCTCGCCCAAAAATGGTTTGTGCAAGGGAAAGTTGCCCCTTAGGCAAAAAGGGTTCTAATTTCATCAACGGCAGATGCTTCTCCACTGTAAATTACCCCTTTAAACCTCTTGCGGCGGATTAAAAGTTCATCGTCATAGGTAAATGGTTTGGCGTCCCCGTAGACAACTTTTAGCCCTTGAAGAGCGAGGAGGGCGTGGGCACCACATAGGTCCCAAACATAACAGGGCGTCGATACGGCACACTGAATAAGGGGATGAATTAAAGGGGAGATCATGTGGAGAATATTTGACCCATAACACCTAATTTTACCATGGTAGCGTTCGAGGGGGAGGTAGCGCGAGGCGTAGGAGCTCATTGTGATCTGCCGGGAGGCAATACTCCAATTACGAGTCTTAAAGGGCTCACCATTGAGTAAGAGGTTTTTAGAGGGGTCCTGTCTTAAAAAGAGCCCCTCGTGCCAATTTAAGCCCCAACGGGGAGCATTAATCATAGCCCCTATCGGTTCTCTTTTTTGGTTGAGAATTCCCACACTGATACACCAACTGGGGAGCCCTTGGCTGTAGACGTCGGTGCCGTCAATAGGGTCTATGACAAAAGTTAAAGGGGCTTCATTATCGAAAGTGAAGAGTTCTTCTTCGCTAATGACATTCGCCTCTGCAAAGAGCTCCTTAATTAAACTACTCAGGTGAAAACTGATCTCGCGGTCGATTGAAGTGACTAATGACCCGTCCTCTTTGTAGTCGATGACTATATCTTTTTGGCGTGCATTGGCCAAGTTCCCCATCTTTAAAACAGCCTGTGCTAAAGTTTCAAATGAATCCATTGAATACCTTTGTCCTCTATGATAGTGTGTGCATCGATGCAACAACACATCAATAAACTTTTACAATCTTATCTTAAAAAGGGAGAGCCTTACAAGGCGTTCAAGGCTGACAGGAGAGAGCGCCAATGGCTGGAAGGCCTTGAGGGGTACCCTCTGGCAATTGCTCTGAATCTCTACAGCCAACTCCTTGAAGGGCGCCTTTGGGTGATTTGTGCCACCGAGGAGAGTGCCCAACAGCTCTCTAAAGATCTGGAGACTGCCCTGATCCCCTTTATCTATCTCCCCTCTAACGGGAAACTCCTCTACAGTCCCTGGCAGGGTAGCGAAAGAGAGTATGCTCAGTTGCGCTGTCTTGAAGCACTTTTGCACTCCCCTAAAAAGATAGTCGTCACCCACTTGCGAGCCTTCACTTCCCCCGTCATTTCTCTAGCTTCTCTACACCATTCTACCACCCAGTTGAGGGTAGGGGGGCCTTTCCAGATTGCTAAAATTACCCAAGACCTGGCCGATTCCGGCTATTTTAGGAGCCCCAGTACCACCATGAAAGGGGAGTTTTCGGTCCATGGTGAAGTGATTGACCTCTTTCTGCACGATGAGGAGTACCCTATCAGAATATATGGTGAGTGGGACAAAATTGGGCGAATAACCTATTTTGACCCCCTTAAACAGGAGACGCTGAAAAGCCTCTCCCATTTCAGCTATACTTTATTAGGTGAGACAGAGAATATCAAAACAGGTGCTATAACCCCATATATCAACAGTGATGATTATTTCTTCTTTCAGGGTAAGGAGCGCTTGGAGACCTCTTTTTACTCCCTGATGGTAGAGGCAAAGAGCCTTTACAGGGGAGCCTTTATCGAAGACCGCTCAGCCGTTAAGCCCCAAGATCTCCTGTTAGATTTTAAGGAGTTTTTTACCACCCGACACTCCTCAACTGTCCTTGTAGATGTAAGGGGGCAAAATTCACAAGCCCATGCCTACTCAATAGACGGACCACGCTCTTATTTTGGCAATTTCACGATGTTCAAAGAGTCCCTCAGTCAATTCTTAGAAAATGGTTATGAAGTTTTTATCTACAGTGGCTCTGAGCTGCAAAAACAGCGCTTGGAGAATATGCTCAAACAATTTCCCTCCGTGAACATCCTTGAGGGCACAATCAGTGGCGGGTTTTCAATCATTGAAGAGAAATTGGTGGTGATTTGTGACCATGAGATATTCCACCGACGTAAGCAGGTTGTAAAAACCCTCCACAAGGTCCACTCTTCACCGCTGGATTCTTTTGTCGACTTGGAAGAGGGGGACTATGTAGTTCACGTGAACTATGGTATAGGGCAGTTCTTAAAAATTGACCGCATTAAAATGGGGTCCAAAGAGCGGGACTATATCAAGATTGTCTACGCCGATGATGAGTATCTCTTTGTCCCCATTGAACAGGCGAACCTTATTCAGCGCTATGTAGGCAGTGAAGGGGGCCTTGTGCGCCTCGACAAACTAGGGGGACAAGGCTGGGAGAACAAAAAGGAGCGGGCCCGTAAGGCGGCCGAAGAGCTCGCCGGCCGTTTAATTGACCTCTATGCTAAGAGAAAGAGTTCTACCGGCTTCCCCTTCCCCAAAGATACCGATTGGCAAATGGAGTTTGAAGCCTCCTTTCCCTTTGAGGAGACCGAAGACCAGCTCCTGTGCATCGAGGATGTTAAAAATGATATGGAGTCCCCACTAGTCATGGACCGTCTCATCTGTGGTGATGTAGGCTATGGTAAGACTGAAATCGCTTTTAGGGCGGCTTTTAAAGCCGTCATGGCGGGCAAGCAGGTCGCTTTTCTGGCCCCCACTACAATTTTAGCTGAACAACACTATGACACGCTTGAAGAAAGACTGGGGCATTTCCCTGTTCAGGCCGCTGTCATTAGCCGTATGGTAGCTAAAAAAAGGCAAAAAGAGATTGTTAAACAACTGAAAGAGGGGGAAATCGATATCTTGATTGGCACCCATCGTATCCTCCAAAAAGATATTGTTTTTAAAGATTTAGGTCTTTTGGTGGTCGATGAAGAGCAGCGTTTTGGTGTTAAAGATAAAGAGCGCATCAAAGAGCTTAAAACCAATATTGACTCTCTAGCTCTCTCAGCAACTCCTATCCCCCGCACCCTTTACATGTCACTCCTGAAGATTAGAGATATGTCGCTGTTGGCTACACCCCCGATGCTCCGCCGACCCATTAAGACTTATATTGGAGAGTTTAACCTCGCTAAGATCGTACAAGCCATTCAGTTTGAAACCGATCGAGGGGGGCAAGTCTACTACCTGCACAACCGTATAGAGAGCCTAGAGGAGGTAGTGACGATGATTAAACAAGAGATGGGGGAGTTACTGATAGAGTCAATCCATGGGCAAATGGACCCCGCGACCATAGAGGATGTGATGCACCGTTTTATCCATGAAGGAATACAGGTTTTAGTCTCCACCACATTGATTGAAAACGGCATCGATATCCCCAATGTCAATACAATTATCATCGATCGAGCAGACCGCTACGGAATCTCCCAGCTCTACCAGCTTAGGGGGAGGGTTGGACGAAGCGACCAAGAGGCTTTTGCCTACCTCTTCTATCCGGCTAGTAGTGTTATTAGTGAGGTTGCCATTAAACGCCTTAAGGTTATTTCCCAAAACACGAGTTTAGGTAGCGGTTTTAAAATAGCCCTCAAAGATATGGAAATCAGGGGGACGGGGAACTTATTAGGCCGTGAACAAAGTGGGCAACTCGCTTCGGTCGGCTTAGATATGTATCTGCGGATCCTCGATGAGACCATTGCCCGTATGTTACAGAAGGGGGAGATTGAGGAGTCTAAAGAGGTCTACCTAGAGCTCGATTATAGTGGGTTTATCCCCGATGCTTATATCAATGAACCCTCCATAAAATTTGAGATTTACAAAAAATTGGCCTCGATAGAGAGTGACAGTCAGTTACAATCCCTCACAGCAGAGATGGAAGACCGCTTTGGGCCCCTCCCTGAGGAGGTTGCCAATCTCCTCTACATTGCTGAGCTTAAAATTATCTCGCGTAAACTCTCGATTAGTCACCTTAAAGAACGTAATGGGAGTGTCACAATCGAATTCGCCAAGGTAAAACATATTTCGATTGAAAAACTTATGGAGTTGATTAGACTCAGTAACGGTCAGGTAAAACTCAATCCTAAGCGACTGAATGAGTTAACAATGCGCACTGCGGCGGTCTCTTTAAAAGATAAGTCGTTGTTCATCCTAGAGACCCTTCAACGGTTAGCATAGAGGTAGTTATGAAAGAGCATCTAAAGCGGGTAGAGAGTCGTGAAATTGGGACCAGGCAGAAGATTAAAAGTTTTGTGCTCCGTCAAAGCCGCCTCAAACCGGCCCAATTGGAGGCCTTGGAAAAGTATAGCGCTGAGTATGTTGTCCCTTTTGGGCAAACACCGCTTAATTTTGAAGACCTCTTTAATAACTCTAATCGGGTAGTTTTGGAAATTGGGTTTGGAATGGGGGACGCTACTTTAAAAATAGCACAAACTATGGCACAAACTAATTTTCTGGCCCTCGAAGTCTATCTCAACGGTTTTGCAAAATTGTTGGCCAAAATTGGATCGCTTAACCTCACTAATATTAAACTAATCAGGTTTGACGCCGTCGAAGTTTTAGAAAATATGGTGAGCAACCACTCTTTAGCCGGTTTTCATATCTTCTTTCCCGACCCTTGGCCTAAAAAGAGGCACCATAAAAGGCGCCTAATGCAGCCAGAATTTATCGAGTTACTCTGTTCGAAGTTGGCAGTAGGGGGTTACATCTATTTCATCACCGACTGGCAAGAGTACGCTGATGAGGTATTAGCCCTTTTTGCCCAAAATGAGCGTCTAGTTAACCCCTACAAAGGCTACGCCCCCCGGCAGAGTTGGAGAGCGGTAACCGGCTTTGAGCGCAAAGGCGTGGCGCAAGGCCACTGTATCTATGAAATTTGGGTAGAAAAAAGCCGAGTTTAAACTCGGCTCATTTGCTACTCTTCACTAGCTTCCTTAGCTGCTCGTATCACATCTTCGGCAATTCGTCCGCTAATAGTTTCATAGTGGTCAAACTCTATTTCAAAAGAGCCGGTACCACTGGTCATCGATTTTAAATCAATCGCATAATTCAACATCTCAGCTTGGGGTACTTCACTACGCACAACCTGAATACCGCCCCCCATATCCTCTTGGCCTAAAACACGTCCCCGCTTGCCACTTAAATCACTCAAGATGTCTCCGAGGTACTGGTCCTCCACATAGACCGCCAGTTTCATGAAAGGTTCCAGTAAAAGGGTGCCGGCTTTCTCTAACGCCAGTTTCATTGCCCCTTTGGCGGCTAGCCTAAAGGCCATCTCCGAAGAGTCGACCGAGTGTTCCTTTCCGTCGACAATTGTAATGCCAATATCGACTAAAGGGTAACCTGCTAAGAAACCTTCACTCATCGCATCTTGGAGCCCTTTTTCAATCCCCGGCATATAACCTTTGGAGACGTTACCACCTCGGATGGCATTGGTGAAAGAGTAGAATTCTCCCCTCTCAAGAGGTTCAATCTCGATATTAACTCTTCCATATTGTCCGTGACCACCCGACTGTTTTTTATGGGTGTACTCGACAACTCCCGACTTCTTGGTAATAGTCTCGCGGTAGGCAATTTTCGGCAGTTCAGTGTTAATCGACACCTTCTGTTTTTCTCTAATCTTGTCAAGAATCATATTGAGGTGCAACTCACCCATGCCACTAATGGTCGATTGCTTAGTCTCCTCGTTGTAAGCCCGCCGGACAGTAAGGTCTTCTTCAATCACCTTTGAGAGGGCCTCGTTCATCTTATCTTCCGACTTTTTATCCCCTGCCTGGATTGCCAGAGAGTAGATAGGAGAGGGGAGGCTTAAGGGGGCGAAGGTGAAATCGCCACCGTTAGCGAGAAGTGAAGCATTGGTGTAAGCATTATTAGCTTTGGTGATTACACCCACATCGCCCGCTTCTAAGGCATCCACTTCTTCCAGTTTTTTACCAATCATTCTAAAGACTTTCCCAGGACGCTCTTTTTTACCCATCTCAGGGTTGACTAACTCTGTTTCGCCACTAATAGAACCTTGAACCACTTTTATAAAAGAGAGTTTTCCCGAAAATTGGTCAATCGTTGTTTTAAAGACAAAAGCAGCGGGAGGTGCAGAGCTGTCAATCGGCAGGGTAGCGGCTTCTGTGCCTCTCAGTATTGGCACGCTACTACCTAAAGGGGCCGGAAAATCGTCTTTAATAAAGTTTAAAAGGGGCGTAATACCACTGGTGTGTTGTGCACTACCGGCAAAAACGGGTACCAAACGGTTCTCTTTAAGACCATCGTGGAGTCCTTTGCGGATATCGTCACTTTCCAGGGTCCCCTCTTCAAGGTACTTCTCGATAAGTTCATCAGCTCCCTCGGCAGCCGCTTCAATGAGGAGCATATTGTACTCTTCGACTAACTCTTGGTATTCGGCGGGGATCTCCCCAACTTTTTCAACACCATTTGAGTCAAAGAAATAGGCAGTTTTATCTATCAGGTTAATAACACCTTTAAAATTCTCGCCAAACCCCATGGGAATCGTCACAGGGACGTAAGTTGCGGGTAGTTGTTCACCGAGATGGGAAAAAGCACTAAAGAAATCGCCCCGTTCCCGGTCAACCTTGTTAATAAAGACAGCGCGAGGTTTAGCGAGGTCGTTCAACTTCTTCCACAGTTTAATGGTCTCTATTTGGGCCCCGTCCCTAGCATCGACAATCACTAAAGCCGCTTCAGAAGCACTCAATGCGCTGATGACTTCGCCAATAAAGTCTGCGGTTCCCGGGGTGTCGAAGAAGGTGAGGTTTTGGGCATCGAAGGCCACCTGCACCAGAGAGGTGTGAATTGAAATTTGCTTAGAAATTTCCTCTTCTGTGTAATCACTGGTAGTCTTACCCGACTCAATAGTTTCTGGGCGGGCGACTAGCCCGCGTTGAAACAAGATATGTTCAAGTAGGGTTGTTTTCCCGGTTCCGTTATGCCCAATAATGGCAATATTTCTTAAATCAGTAGTCGATACGCTCATAACACCTCCTGCAGAGAGAATCTAGTAATTATCAGAAGACATGTTAAAGAGATACTCTCTTTATGTCAAACCTCTGTCCATTTAGTTCTTGTTTTTCTGGGCAAAATGGGAGAATTCCATTGTAAATGTGCCCCTCCCTTGAGTTGATGAGCGCAAATCGGTGGAATATCCAAAGAGTTGCGCTAACGGAGCCTTGGCTAAGATATGCTCTGCAGTTGCCCGACTCTCAATACTATTGACGATTCCCCCCCTAGCCGTCAAGCCACCAATTACTTCACCGACGTACTGGTTAGGGACAATTATGTCAATTTTCATAATAGGCTCTAGGAGGATGGGATTAGCTTCGCGACAGGCGTTTTCAAAGCAGAGTGTGGAGGCCGCTTCAAAGGCAAATGGGGTACTGAAGAGCTCACTGTATTTGACAGCATCTAAAGTGGCTTCGATGTCAATCGCTTCGTAGCCATACTTAATTCCCGAGCGGCGGGAGTTATCGATTCCCCGTTCTATGGCTTCCATTAGTTCACCGGGGAGCTCTTTGGCTGAGATTTTCGAAATAAATTTAACGCCGCTACCGGTAGGTAAAGGTCTCACCGTCAAAGTAACCCCCGCTGTATTCTCTTTACCGGCTAAGATTTTAGAGAATTGCTCAGTGTGGCTAACTTCGGTCAAAATAGATTCCCGATAGGTGACTTGGGGGTTACCCACGCGAGCCTCTACTTTCATCTCCTTAATAAGGCGGGTTTTTAACACATCGAGGTGGAGCTCCCCCATCCCCGAGATGATTAGTTGGCCGGTATCGACGTTCTCTCGCCAAGAGAAGGTGGGGTCCTCTTGCATCAAAATCTTTAAGGCAGCTTTTAGTTTATCTTGTTCACTAAGCGATTTTGGTTCGATGGCGACCGAAATAACCGGCTCGGGGAAGTGCATCTCTTCCAATAGGATTTGCACCCCTTCGCTACCAATGGTATCTCCGGTTTGAGCCACTTTAAAGCCAACTACGACGCCAATGTCGCCACTGGAGAGGTAATCAATCGGTTCTGTCCGGTTGGCATGCATCCTA
>Ga0265293_10012589_pt1 | contig 11189 bp, 11 predicted proteins | sample Munlanlewell138R_FD_192505 | JGI IMG/M metagenome (GOLD analysis project Ga0265293, IMG submission 192505) | Leachate microbial communities from a municipal landfill in Southern Ontario, Canada - Leachate well 138R | ecosystem: Engineered > Solid waste > Landfill > Unclassified | place: Canada... | reverse complement strand
GCCGCCCCGTTGCGCCTCACCCGGTTGTGACGGCATGGTGAAGAGCGACACGGTCATGTTCGGCGAGCCGATCCCGCCCAGCGCCCTGCTGCGCTGCGGCGAGGAGACGGACCGGGCGGACTGCTTCATGACGATCGGTACCTCCGCGGTGGTCTACCCCGCCGCGCAGTACCCCATTGAGGCGGTCCGCCGAGGGGTCCCGCTGATCGAGGTCAATCCGGAAGAGACACCGCTGACGCCCCTGGCGACGGTGGTGGTCCGCGCCCCGTCCGGCGTCGCGCTTCCCGCGCTCGTCCGGGCGATCCGCGCAGCCAGAGGGGAAGACGCCTAGCCCATGGTCATCCGTCGCCGCACCTACGAGCCGCTGGGCATCATCATCGCGCACGACAAGGGCCTCACCACCGTGGTCCCCGGCGGCGACCCCGACCAGGCGGTGACGGGACACACCTTCACCTCCGTCGACTACCGGGACGGCCTCGCGATCGCCGGGTCGCCCGAGGAGGGCGCGTGGGTCCACGGTGGCAAGCGCTGGGAGCACAAGTGGAGCGGGAACGCCCGCTCCGTCGCCGTCCTGCCCAACGGCGACCTCTTCATCGGTTCCACCCTCGGCCCGCTCTACCGCTCCACCGACCGGGGTGACACCTGGGAGGAGATCGAGGGCGTCATGAACGTGATCAAGCACGGCACGCAGTTCGTCCCCAACGCGGGCGAGTCGCGCGTCCTCGTGCAGTCGGTCGCACAGGTGGAGGAAGGCCTCCTCGTCGGCCTCGGCGGCGGGAGCGCCTGGCACACGCGGGACAACGGCAAGTCCTGGACACGTCGGGGTGAGGGCCTCAACCCGAAGATCCACACCCTGCGCGTCCACCCCGAGCACGCCGATCGCGTCTACGCGACCACTGACGCCGGCGTCTTCCGCTCCGAGGACGAGGGCTTCTCCTGGCTCCAGTCGATGGGCGGCCTCGACCGCTCGTGGGGCGGCTCCATCGCGATCATGCCCGGCGCCCCGGACGCCCTCGTCGTCGCGCTCGCCCGCACCGCCGCCGGCGAGACCGGCGCGGTGTTCCGCTCCCCCAACGGCGGCGTCTCCTGGGCCCGCGTGGAGCTCGAGGGCGACGACGAGTGGCCTCGCATCCCCTGTGTCGCCCGCCCCTGGGACTGGGAAGACGTGGTCTTCGTCATGGCCGGGAGCAAGCTCTGGGCCTCCCACGACCGCGGCAAGAACTTCATCGACCTCGCCGACGGCCTCCCCGTCGCGAACGCGATGGCTGCGTCGCTGTAGGCAGAGGGCCCTCACCCCCGGCCCCTCTCCCGAAACCGGGAGAGGGGAGTCAGAGGCAGAATCCGGATTCCGGCCCCCTCTCCCGGTTTCGGGAGAGGGCTGGGGTGAGGGCCTTCTGCCTCCTACCTCCCGATGCTCCCGCAACAGCTTTACCCATATTCTGCGTTTTATGTCCTGAAAACCGCGCGTCTACTGAACCGCCCTGTTACGTTCGCTTCTCACCCCTCCTCAGGCCCATGCGGCGACGAAGGCGCTCCCTTCGCCCGGCCCGCGTCGGGCGTGACCGGCCTCATCGAGGCATGACGAGAGCACGAAGGAACGAGCATGGCGAATCCCTCCAAGCCCCGCGACGAGTTCGTGGAGGTCAACGACCTCAAGCTGCACTACCGCGAGTGGGGCGACACCCGCAGCCGCCACGCGCTGCTGATGCTCCACGGCTACGCCGCCACCTCCGAGATGTGGTCTGACGTCGCCACGGACCTCGCGCGAGAGTTCCGCGTGATCGCCCTCGACCAGCGTGGCTACGGCCAGTCGGACCGCGCCGAGGACATGGACTACACCCGCTCCACCCAGCTCGAAGACCTCGAGGCGTTCGTGGACGCGGTGGGGCTGCGCTCACTGACGCTCGTCGGGCACTCGCTCGGGGGCGCTCTTGCGATCTGCTACGCGGCAGAGCACCCGGAAGTGGTCACCGCCCTCGTCGTGGTCGAAGCAGCACCCGAGGTGCTTCGCAGCGGCATCGAGGGCCTGCGTCGCCTGCTGCTGACCGGTGAGTCGTTCGAGTCCGTGGACGCCGCGGTGGACGCCTTCCGCCAGTTCCAGCCGTACGCGTCCACCGAGCAACTGGAGCGTCGGGTGCACTCGGTGCTGCGCATCGGCGAGGACGGCCGTCTCGCCTGGGACTTCGACGAGGCGTTCCGCGACCCGCAGATCCGCCCGCCGGAGCCGGACCCCGGCCAGCGCCGCCTGTCCGACCTGTGGGACTGCGCCGACCGCGTCCAGTGCCCCACGATGATCATCCGCGGCCAGGACACGGACATGCTGACCCCGGAGGCCATCCAGCGCCTCCACCGCCGCGTCGCCGGCTCGCGCGTCTCGCTGATCGAGGACGCCGGGCACCAGGTCCCGACAGACCAGCCCGCCTCGCTCGCCCTCAACGTCCGCGAGTTCCTCCAGAGCATCGCCGCGATCTAAGGCGGCGCGGGGCGGAAGAGACCCTCACCCCAACCCTCTCCCGCCGAGCCGGGAGAGGGGGCCGGAGGGCTCTGATCGCCTCCCCCTCTATGCGGGACGGTGGGGGTGGGGGACAGCCTGCCAGACGACCGTCCGAGGACAACAACAACGGCCCGCTCTCACGAGCGGGCCGTTCCGATCTGCAACCCACACCCCTACCGCCTCGGCGGGCCGAACGCGCCCTCGGCGCGCAGGCGTTCGAGGTCCTCCGCCGAGTACCCGAGCTCGCCGAGGACCTCCTCGGTGTGCTGGCCGAACTCGGGGGCCTGCTTCCGGATCTGCGCCGGGGACTTCGAGAGGTGGACGGGGGAGCCGACCATCGGCCACTCCTTCCCCGTCTCGTCCGGCACCTGCACGAGGTAGTCGTTCGCCCACGCCTGCGGGTCCTCCGCGACTTCGAGGTAGTCCGCGACGGGTTCGACCAGGAGGTTCCTCGCGCGGAAGCCGGCCACCCACTCGTCGCGGGAGCGGGTGAGAAAGACCTCGTCCATGCGGGCGATGACCTCGGCGTTGCGCTTCGTTCGAAGGGCGTGGGTGGCGAAGTCGCCCTCGCAGAGTTCGGGGGTGCCCATCACCTCGCAGAACTCGCGCCACCACTTGTCCGGCGGCAGCGCGCCGATCATGAACCACCTGCCGTCGCCGGCCATGAAGTGGTTCCACGTCGGGCGGCGCTGCTCGTGCGTCAGACGCCCTCGGAAGTCGTGCGTCCACATCGCCGAGGTGATCCCGAACGACTGGAGCGCGAGCTGCGTCCCGTAGAGCGACGTATTCACCTCTTGCGCTTCGCCGGTGCGGTCGCGGTGGTAGAGCGCCAGGAGGATGGAGTAGCCGGAGATGAACGCGCCGGTCTGGTCCGCCTGCGGGAACCCGGCCATCGTCGGCGGGCCATCGTGGCCCTCGCCGGTGACGGCCATGTACCCGCCCCGCGCCTGCGCAAGCGTGTCCATGGCGCCTCGATAGGCGTCCGGCCCGAGGTGCCCCCAGCCGGAAGCGTTCGAGAGGATGCAGCGCGGGTTCACGGACTGGATGCGCTCGAACGTGACGCCGAGGCGTTCCATGACGCCGTAGCGCAGGTTGTTGTGCACCACGTCCGCGGTCTCGACGAGGCGCCAGAACGCGGCCTGTCCAGCCTCCGACTTCAGGTCGAGGACGATCGAGCGCTTGCCTCGGTTCAGCGAGTGGAAGTACCAGTTCCGCCCGCCGTCCTCGCGCGGTGCACGCCCAGGGTCGGGGTTGGACTCCGACTCGATCTTGATCACGTCGGCGCCCATGTCCGCCAGCATCGTGGTCGCGTACGTCCCCTGCTGCCAGATCGACAGATCGAGGATGCGGATGCCCTCCAGTGGTAGTCGCGCCATGGTGCCCTCCCTCGCGCCGGAGGCCGATTCTCCCACGCACGTCGAGGCCCCACGTGTCGAGGCCTCATGCGCTGCTACGGTGCATGTCCGGAGGTCCGGTCCGTTACGCGGGGTCGGCATCGACGAAGTGAGGAGACGTCATGGCTGACAAGCCTCCTGCCAAGAAGCCAGCGGTACAGAAGCCAGCAGCGAAGAAACCGGCTGCCTCGAAGGGTGCTTCCACCTCGAAGCGTTCGTCGAGCGGCGAGGTGAAGCTGCTGTCAGGCGGCAACCCCCAGATCCCGAAGGGTGACGGCGACGCGCCCGTGCAGGCCTACATCGCCGCGATGCCCGAGTGGAAGAGCGACATCGGCCGGCGGATCGACGCGATCGTCGAGAAGGTCGTACCGAAGGTACAGAAGGCCGTGCGCTGGAACTCGCCGTTCTACGGCGTCGAGGGGGACGGCTGGTTCCTGAGCTTCCACTGCTTCACCAGGTACGTGCAGGTCACCTTCCTCAACGGATCGTCGCTGGATCCCCTGCCGCCCAAGGACTCGAAGCACCCCAACGTCCGCTACCTGGACATCCACGAGGACGACTTCGACGAGAAGCAGTTCACGGGCTGGGTGAAGCAGGCCGCCAAACTCCCCGGCGATCCGATGTTCTGACGCCGACGCAGCGCTTCACGCAGGATCGCCCTGCCCGGTAGCGCCGTTCTCCCGGTACGATCGAGGTACCACCTGACCAGGGACCTCGATCTTTCCGGAGCGCGCCATGCCTCGAGAACTGAACCGCGTCGTCGTCACGGGCCTGGGCGCCGTCACTCCGATCGGGAATACCACCGCCGAGTTCCTCGAAGGGCTCCGCACCGGCCGCAACGGGATCCACCGCGTGCAGGGGTTCGACCCGACCGATCTCCTCGTCCAGATCGCGGGCGAGGTGAGGGACTTCGACATCGAGCAGTACCTCGACCGGAAGGTCGCGCGCCGGACGGGGCGCTTCTCGCAGTTCGCGCTGGCGGCCGGCCTGCAGGCGCTAGAGGACAGCGGCCTGGAGATCACGGACGAGAACCGTGACGACGTGGGCGTGGTCATGGCGACGGCCGGCGACGCGTTCAACATGGGCCCGGAGTGGGAGGTCTACCTCAACCGCGGCTCCCGCAACGTGGACCCCTTCATCGTCACGCGCATGGGCCAACACATGGGCTCGGGCCGCCTGGGCCGCCAGATCGGCGTCCGAGGCCCGAACACCACGATCAACACCGCCTGCGCCTCCGGCACGGACGCGCTCGGCCACGCGCTGAACCTCCTGCGGCTCGGGCAGGCGAAGGCCCTCCTCGCGGGCGGCTCGGACGCCATGGTCACGCCGCTCTCGCTCTCCTCGATGGGCCGCCTCGGCGCGCTCTCGAAGAACAACGAGGACCCCGAGCACGCCTCGCGGCCGTTCGACGCCGACCGTGACGGCTTCGTCATGGGCGAGGGCGCCGGGGTGGTGATGCTGGAGACCGAGGAGCACGCGAAGGCGCGCGGTGCGCGCATCTACTGCGAGGTCGCCGGCGTCGGCTGGTCCTTCGACTCCACCGACGACGCCGCCCCCGACCCCGAGGGCCAGGCGCTGGTCATGAAGCGTGCGATGGCGGACGCCGGCGTGGTGCCGGAGGACATCGACTACCTCAACGCCCACGGCACCAGCACGCCCTACAACGACCGCACGGAGACCCAGGCCGTGAAGCTCGCCTTCGGCGAGGCCGCCGGCAAGCTCCGCATCTCCTCGACCAAGTCGATGACCGGCCACCTGATCGCGGGCGCCGGCGGCGTCGAGGCGGTCGCCTCGATCCTCGCGCTGCATCACTCGTTTGTGCCGCCCACGATCAACTACGTGACGCCGGACCCGGAGTGCGACCTGGACATCACGCCAAACACCGCTGTCGAGACGACCGTGAACGTGGCGATGTCGAACTCGTTCGGCATGGGCGGGCAGAACGCCTGCGCGGTGTTCCGGCGCTACGCCTAGCCCTCGACATCTGCGCTGTCAGCGCCGGCGTCGGGCCTCGACGCCGTCCTGCAGGAGGGGAGCAGTCCCCCCACCGCCACCCTCCCCCGCGAGGGGGGGCCGATCCTTCGATCCGTTGGGCCAACCACGCTTCTCAGCGGGAGCTACGCGGCCTCGACGCGGCGGGCGGCTCGGGCTCGCTCGCGGGCGATCTGGCGGCGGCGGACCGTCGCGCGGTCCGCGGGCTCGCGGACGCGCCACCGCTCGGCTGGTGGGGTGACCGGCGCGAGGGGCGCCGAGTCGCCGTACGACGCGTAGCCGCAGTGGACGCAGGAGAAGTAGACCTCGTCAATGTCCGCGACGCGGGAGAGTGCGCCTCGGCAACGGGGGCAAGCGTTCGCAAGGATCATGTGTGCCGCCTCTCTTTCCTCGAACGGCGAGCCATCCGGCGCGTCTCTTCGATCGGAACGAGGGCATCTTCCGCGCCGTTCGTTGAGCAGACGTTGCGCTTCTATTGACGAAATGTGTACGGCATGACGGGCTCAATACAGCCCGGTGCGCCCGCACCAGAATTGGGGATCGCGGGGCGATGGACTAGCTCAACGTCGCCTGAACAGCGACATCACGGCGGCCGTGGCGACTCCCGCGACGGCGGCGACCGGCACCGCGCGCTTGATCGCCTGCGCGACTTCGCCCAGCGTCATGTCGGCCAGCGAGGTGTCCCCGCGCCGCACGGGCACCACCGCCGTCGAGGTCGACCGGCGCACCTCGACGAGTTCGGGCTCGAGGTCAGCGGCGGGGGCCCTCACCTCCGGCCCCTCGTCCGAAAGCGGGGGCGGGGAGTCGGAGGGGGAGTCGTTCGTCAGCGTCGGGCTGGGGGCGAACGTCCACGTCCGCTGCTCGCGGGGGAGCCAGCCCCATCGCGGCCACGGCTCGCCGAGGACCGGCGGACGGGCTGGGCGCACCTCGGGCAGACCGGTGAAGCGCGGCCACGGCGGCCGCTCCGACGAGGGGTGCGGCGAGGGGTGCGGGGGCTGGGATGGCGAAGACTGGGTCACGAGGGCGATCGTAGCGCCGGAATCGGCTGCGACGCGGGTCGCTTCCAGCGCTCACCTTCCGTATGCTGCGAGGAATGGCCGAACTTCCCCACCTCGCCGTCGACTGCCAGTGGCTGAAGCGGACGATCGACTCCTCGCGCCTCGACCCCTACGCGATGCTCTGCGCACACATCGTGCGCGAGGGCCAGGACTGCGTGGGCCCGTTCCTCGAGGATGTCGAGACCGAGTGCGGCCTGTGGGACCCGAATGAGCAGGCGCGCGCCCGCGCCGCCCGCCAGGGCCTCCGCACCTCCCGCTAGCGACACGCCAGCGCCACTCCGCCTTCGACGCTGCTTCTACACAGCCCTATCCTTCGACGAAGCCCGCCCGACGAGGGGCGGCGGTCTCCCCAGACCGCTCCGGTCCGCGCTCCGCCAGCAGCTCCGCGTCCCACACCCCTGGGAGCAGTAGCGTGACCACCATGGAATCCCCCGACCGCACCAAGACCCCCGCGACCGGCGCCCACCGAGGCATCACGCCCGAGCAGCGCGCGGAGATCGACGAGGCGCGCGCCGCGCAGTCCTCGACGCGTCGCCCGACGGTGGAGGCGATCGAGGAGATCCTCTACGAGCCGCTGCCGGTGCTGGACCACGGGTTCGTGCGCGTCGTGGACTACATGGGCGACGACGCGGCAGTGGTCCAGGCGGCGCGGGTGTCCTACGGCAAGGGCACGAAGCGTCAGCGCGACGACCAGGGGCTGATCAACTACCTCATGCGGAACTGGCACACCTCGCCGTTCGAGATGTGCGAGATCAAGCTGCACGTGAAGCTGCCGATCTTCGTCGCGCGCCAGTGGATCCGGCACCGCACCGCAAACGTGAACGAGTACTCCGCGCGCTACTCGATCCTCGACAACGAGTTCTACATCCCGGCGCCGGAGCACATCGCCGTGCAATCCTCCACGAACCGGCAGGGCCGGGGTGAGGTGCTCGACCGCGAGGAGGCGATGCGCGTCCAGGAGATCCTCCGGAACGACGCGCTCCGCTCCTACGCACACTACGAGGAGCTCCTGAACGAGGACGCCGAGGGCAACCCGCGCGACGAGGGCCGCTCCCAGGTCGCGCGCGAGCTGGCGCGGATGAACCTCTCGCTGAACTTCTACACCCAGTGGTACTGGAAGACCGACCTCCACAACCTGACGCACTTCCTCCGCCTGCGCGCGGACGCGCACGCCCAGTACGAGATCCGCGCGTATGCAGACGTGCTGACCGAGGTCCTCGAGCGGTGGACGCCGATGACCCATCGCGCGTTCGTGAACTACCGGCTGGGCGGGCAGCAGATCTCGAAGCAGGGCATGGAGGCCATCCGCCGCATGCTCGCGGGCGAGCAGGTCACCGCGAAGGACGTCGGCATGTCCGCCGGTGAGTGGCGCGAGTTCCAGGCACAGCTCAAGCCAACTGACTGACTCCGTTCCGCCGCCTCTCCCGGCGCCGCCTCCGACCCCTCCCCCGGCGCCGCCTCCGACCCCTCCCCCGGCGCCGCCTCCGACCCCTCCCCCGGCTCGGCCTCCGACCCCCTCTCCCGGCTCGGCGGGAGAGGGTTGGGGTGAGGGTCTGATCCGAGCGCACCCCGCACCCCGCACGCCTGAGCCAGGGATGAGTCCCCTCACCCGTAGCGTCGCGCACTCTGCCGCCCATCTGTTGGATGGCCCGGCGCGATAGCTGCGGGTGGAGGTGCTGGACCCATGGAGGAACGACTACCGTCCTAGCGGCCGGGGCCACGGCGCGACGCCATCCTCGAGTTCCTCGACGCGGCGCACGAGGTACCCGTGCCGGAGCGCTTCGCCTGCTTCGACAACGACGGCACTCTCTGGTGCGAGCGCCCGCGCTATATCCAGTTCGAGTTCTTCCTCGATGCCCTGCGGGGAGCCATCGAGACCACGCCGGGTCTCGCGGACACGCCGGAGTTCGCGGCCCTCATCGCGCGCGACCAGACCGCGCTCGATGAGCTGGGTCTGAAGCGCGTCGCACTCGCCCTCGCGGGGCTGTTCAAGGGACACACCGCCGAGGAGTACCGGAGCACGGTCCGCCAGTTCATGGCGTCCGCGCGACATCCCGAGTTCGAGCGGCCGATGGACCAGCTCCGCTACCGCCCGATGCTCGAGCTGATCGAGGAGTTGCGTGCCCTCGCGTTCACGGTCGCCCTCGTCTCGGGTGGGGGCGTCGAGTTCGTCCGAAGCGTGAGCGACGACCTGTACGGCATCCCTTCGGAGCTCGTCGCCGGGACGCGCATCGCCTACGACTTCCGGCGCCAGGAGGACGGCGCGCCGCTCCTCACTCGGACCGCTCGCGTGGACGGCGACGTGGACGAGGGCCCCGCCAAGGTGGTCACCATCCAGAGCCAGCTCGGACGGCGTCCGATCCTTGCCGCGGGGAACTCCGGTGGCGACCGGGAGATGCTGGAGTGGGCCGCGGGCAGCGACGGTCCCAGCCTCGCGATCCTCGTCAACCACGACGACGCCGACCGCGAGTACGCCTACGTCAGCAAGGCCGCCTCCTTCTCAGAGGACCGGCCGATCACGGAGGTGGGCGCTGACCTCGGCTGGACCGTGGTCAGCATGAAAGAGGACTGGGCCGACGTCTTCGCGTGAGCGGCGCAACCAGCGGCCCACCTGTAGCATCCTCGCCGGGGACGGCCGGACCTCCGGAGGTCGCCCGTGCGTGCCCGCGCATCCCGCCCGCTCGCCGTGCTCGCGCTCTGCGCCGCGCTGCTCGCCCTGCCTCGCACCGCCGAGGCGCAGACACCCCCCGGCGCGATCGAGGGCAACCTCGTCGCCGAGGGCGTCTCGCTGGTGCTCTGGGGTGGCGGGACGCCCTCGGAGCTGGTCGCGGCAGCCGAGACCCAGGGGTGCAGCGCAGCGTCGGTGTGGATCACGGTCGGCGGAGGCTTCCGCGGCTACGCGCCGTCCTCCCCTGACTTCGCGAACGAGTCGTTCCTCTCGCGCTACCCCGGCGGCGTGATGCCAGAGGGACCGGTGCTCGTCGTGTGCCGGACGGTGACGGCCACACCCTCGCCATCCTCCGGCGACCGAGCGATCGAGGGCACTTCGTGCACGCTGTTCCCGGACGACAACCCATGGGCCCAGCGCGTGGACACGCTGCCGGTGCATCCGAACTCCGAGGGGTACATGGCGTACCTCGATGGGCTCGGGGGCAACCAGTTCCTGCACGCTGACTTCGGCGAGAACCCGGACTACGGCATCCCGTGGGTGGTCGTGCCACCTGGTCAGCCCCGCGTCCCCGTCTCCTTCGACTACGCCGACGAGAGCGACCCCGGCCCGTACCCGATCCCCTCGGACGCCCCCGTCGAGGTGGGCTCCGACGCCCACGTCCTGGTCGTGCAGGACGACGACTGCGTCCTCTACGAGTTGTTCGCGGCGGAGCGGCAGGGGGCCGGCTGGCACGCGGGCTCGGGTGCCGTGTTCGATCTCGGCTCGAACGCCCTCCGGCCGGACGGGTGGACCTCCGCGGACGCGGCCGGGCTCCCGATCTTCGCGGGCCTCGCGCGGTACGACGAGGTGCAGAGCGGCGCGGTGGAGCACGCGCTGCGGGTGACGTTCTCGCGCACGCAGCGCGCGTACATCCACCCCGCCACGCACTACGCGAGCAGCATCACGGACACCGACGCCCCACCGATGGGCCTCCGGCTCCGTCTCCGCGCGGACTACGACATCTCCGGCTTCACCGGGGACGCTCGCGTGCTACTGGAGGCGATGCGGGACTACGGCCTCATCGTCGCCGACAACGGGTCGAACTGGTACGTGAGCGGCGCGACCGACTCACGCTGGGACGACGAGGACCTCAACCAGCTCAAGGATGTGCCTGGCGGCGCGTTCGAGGTGGTCGACACCGGCCCGATCGCCAGCCAGTAGCGGCGGGGGGAGGGACACCTTGACCCCCCGCCCCTCCGAGGCGTATCACCCGCCCACCCAGCACTCCGCCACTCAGAGCACCATCGCACGCTCCCGAGGCGTCCTCGGGAGCAAGGGGACACAGTGACCACCGAAACCGACGCGATCGTCCGGACGCCGCTCGGCGCGGTACGCGGGCGCGTGAACGACCGAGGCGTCTCGGTCTTCGTCGGCGTGCCGTACGCCGAGAGCACGGCGGGGCGGCGGTTCCTGCCGCCGGTGCCGAAGGCGGCGTGGGACGGCACCCTCGACGCCACCCAGCACGGCCAGATCTGCCCGCAGGGCGGCGCGATGGTGGCGGGCAGCCTGGGCGAGTCACGCACCGTCGGGCCGATGCCGGA
>Ga0265293_10012587_pt1 | contig 11190 bp, 7 predicted proteins | sample Munlanlewell138R_FD_192505 | JGI IMG/M metagenome (GOLD analysis project Ga0265293, IMG submission 192505) | Leachate microbial communities from a municipal landfill in Southern Ontario, Canada - Leachate well 138R | ecosystem: Engineered > Solid waste > Landfill > Unclassified | place: Canada... | reverse complement strand
GGAAAAGATGAATATCATTTGAGATATCCTATTAGAATTTCAGTTAATCCTAATTATAATAATCTTTCTGAAGGTATTTACACTGCAACTTATTTATTAGAAGAAGAGGCTTTTTCAGAAGAATATTTAAATACACCTTCTCCGTTTCTTTCAACTTATATTTCTATTCCAGATAGAAGAATAATTTTTGAAGCTGAAGTATTTCAAATAGTAAAAATAACTAAAAATTTTATTTATAAATCTCAAGATATCACTTCTATAAATTATTTTTTATCTGAATATACCGATCAACTTTGTTTTTTTAATGTTCTTTATAAAGAAATAGATATAGCTGAAGTGGAAAAACTTAATGTTATATATGGTGAAGCAAGTAATGAACATTTGGATGGAGATGAAACACCTTATTGTAATTATGAGCATAATACAAGCAATTCTCTTTTAATTTATTTCAATACGGTATTACCTGACTCCTTTGTACCTAGAGAAAATTCTTCTTTGGAAGTAGAAATGTTTACTACTAAGGGGTATCAAGGTGTTATTATGTTTAATGGGTTAATTTCCATTGAATTAGAAAATAATTTATACAATATGGATGTTTATGGAAAACAAGTATCTCCTTCTTCTCCAGGAAGGAATGTAATAACATTAGATCAGTTAAAACCTTATTTACTTAGTTATGTAAGGAGAAGAGATCAAATAATAGATGATTTAGATATAAAAGATGAATTTGATATTTTATCAATTAACTATCCAGATTTAGTTAATAACTATATTCAAATAAAAAAAAGTAGAGATGATTTAGATGCTAAGATATACTCAGCTTATTTGTTATTTAGAGATAAAGATAGTAAAACAATGCCTACTAATTCTGTTAATTTGAAGATAATAGGTAACTATATAGATAATAAAGATGAGTCTGTTTTTAAAATAACAGATGATGGAAATCATATTCTCATTCCAGCAGGGCAAAGAATAATAGCTAAAATAAACGAAGAAGAAAATTATTATTCTGATTACTTATTCCACTATCGTCCTACTGATAATTTATTCAATGAAGAAGAATCAATAAGACGAGGAAAGACATGGGAAGATTATTATAATATAAAAACTAATGATTATCTAAATTATAAAATTCCCTTCTCAATGATAATATCAAAATATCCTTATTTAAGAATTGGATTTAGGCAAACATCATTCGACATGAATTCTAATACTTCTATTTATAAATATAGTACTTATTCTAATAAATCTTATATGATTATGTACTTAAACTGGTGGAGAAACGAATTTGATTCGAATATAAATAATAGAAAATATTATAATTTAAGTTTTAATTTAGCTTCAAATGATATAGAAGATCCAACTGTTTTGTCTTGTATTGCTTTATTTTATACAAAAGATGAAGATGGTAACAGAGAGTATTTAGGTTATAAAGAATGTGAAAGACTTAATGAACAAGAAAATCCTATTTCCTTTTCTTGTAAAATAGAATCTAAAGAAAAGTCTGAAGATTTCAATTCCATACAGGTTGAATTGAATAAAATAACTTGGAATGATATAACTGAGAAGTATGAAGCAGAGGCAGGTGTAACTAATGTAAATATTCCAGAAAAATGTTATATATCTATTTTAGTAACAAGAAACTTTAATTCTCCAGGCAACTATTATATATTAAGTGGAGACAATAATAATAAATTAGATTATTCTTCTTTTTTACCTTTAGTACCGTTCGCTTCAAGTATTCAAGTATTAGAAGCTAAATCAGATAAAGAATTAGATTTTTATAGAGATTTAACTAAAAATTCTTTTTCAGTTATTTCTAAAGAAAATAATGGAGACTATTTAATAGAACAAATACCTTTAATTGGAAGTAATTTTTTAACTAACTATAATAACTTCACCCAATTTATTTCTGAATGGAATGATTACTATAGTATTTTAGAAAAAATTAGTAAAAAATTAATCGATCAATGTTTATTTAATGTAAAATTTTATAATACTTATGGTATAAGTCGGATGTTCTCTTCATTTACTACAAATCTCTTATTACATTTTAAAATTAAATTAAATGTAGATGAAACAGAAGATTTAAAAAAGAATATAGCAAGAAAAGTGGTTGAATTCATAAATACTATAAACTCAAATGAGAGTGAAGAATTAGCATTTTCTAACTTATCTACTCTTTTAGAAAATTCTTTTCCTGAAATTAAGAGAATTGAAAAGGTTAAATTTGGAAGAAATAATATGCAAGTAATAACTTCTTTAGGACAACAATTAAATAATGAAACTCCTGAATTCTTGAATTTAGGATATAATTATAATACGGGTGAGTTTACTTTAATAATAGATTTTATTTAATAACGAGGTAAATATGTTAAATTTGAAAAAAGGGAAAACAAGAATTTCTGATCCAATGAAGAAAACAATTCAAGAAAAAGAAAATAAAATTGTATTAGAAGATGCTAAATTAGAATCTAATTTATTAAAAGCTAATAAAGAAGCTTTAGACAGGCAGGTTAAAAGAAGAGATAGTTTTAATAAAACTGAAATAAAAGAAATTCTTTCTAATCAATTTAATTCAATTAAATTTGAGTCTGTTGGCAGTGATACTAAATTAATGGAAAAAGCTAAAATAAATTTAGAAGATCAAATTAAAAGAAATATATTATCTTTATCATTTACAACTATTTGGAATGAAGCATTAACATTAAAGCAAGAATATAAAGAAGAAAAAGTAGAAGAATTAAACGGTATAGCTCTTAATTTCTTTGATAACTATTTTAAATCAGAAAATAATTTAATTGATCTTTACTCTAATGATAATCCTCTTATAGAAAAAATAGTTGATTTTTCTGAAAATATTGCTAAAGAAGGTACAGAAATGTTTTTTAGTAAATCAGAGGAAGAAACTAAAGAATTTATTAATGATAAATTTAAAAATATAGAAGAAATTCTTTTAAATGAAGGAATGACTGCTATTAAAAAAATAAAAGATAATGTTATTAAAGTAATTAAGTTTGAAAAAGAAAATGCTGTTAAAATTGAAGATGCAACTAAAATTAAAAGTGAAGCAGCGAAAGAACTTCTTTTAACTAAAATAACTCAACCAACCTTTTTTCAAACAGTTTTTAATCATGTTTTAGATGAAGAATTATTACTTCAAAAACCTGAAATAGATATGAATGAATTATTTCAAGAATCAATTTGTCATTATACACTTTTTGAGATGCTTAATACTTGCAACCTTCTTAAAATAAAAAGGTCGGCAATGAATGAAGATTTAGTAGCTTATAATATTAATAAGTTTAAATTAAAAAAATAAAAACTATAAATTAAGTAGGAGTTTGGGGATGCCCACTCCTACTTAATTTTTTTTTATTTATATATTATTATGGAGATAGTTAATGAGTTTAAATTTTATTACAAAAGAAGATTATGATAAATTAAAACTTTTAGATAGAGAATATTATTTTGATGCTAGATGGAAATATATTGAAGAAGTTATAAATATTATTAAAGATACAAACATTCAATTTAATAATTGTATAGAGTTAGGGGCTTATTTATTTTCTATAGCAAAAGAACAAGATACTATAGATATTTTAAGTAAGTCCAATCCAACATATCTGATGGATGCAAATATTACCCCTTGGTCTATAAAAAAAAAATATGATTTATTTATTGGTCTTCAAGTTTTAGAGCATTTAAAAAATAAAACTGAAATTTGTAATGAAATTAAAAAAATTTCTAATTATGCTGTAATAAGTTTACCATATAAATGGAATTGTAAAGATATTAATAATTGTCATCATATGATCGATGAAGAAGTTATTTACAGTTGGTTTAAAATTGAACCAAAATATACAAAAATTCAAGAATATAGAATTATTAATTTTTATGAGTTTAAATCATCATGAATAATCTAAACAATATAAAAAACATTAGTGTAATTATACCAGCTTATAAATCCGACTTATATATAGAAGAATGTTTAGATTCTATATATAAACAAGAACCATATGAAATTTTAGTCGGTGTTGATGGTTGTAGAGATACACTAAATAAACTATTAAATATTTCAAATAAATATCATAATTTAAGAATTTTTTATTCTGAACAAAATGTCGGATGTTATGTAACTCGTAATAGTCTTGTTAATTATTCTTTATGTAATAAAATATTATTTTTTGATTCAGACGATAAAATGGATAAAAATTTAGTAAATATCGTATGTGAACAATTAAATGATAATGATATGATTAGATACCAACTTTATGAAATGACACCTAATAAAACTATTGCATGTGATTATTATGCTATGGGTACATTTGGTATAAATAAAGATATTTTTATAAAAACTGGTGGTTTTCATAATTGGAAATGTTCTGCCGACTCAGAATATTATAAAAGAACTGAAAAATTTTTTAAAGTAAAATATTTAAAAATTCCTTTAATGTATTATAGACGTCATAGTGGTTCATTGACTAAACATTCTGAGACAAATGCTTCTTCAAAAATAAGAAATGAATTTAAAAATAAAATTAAAAACAAATATTCAAATTATTATGTAAAACCAGTTTTAAATGAAAATTTAATTGAAGTAACAAATAATAAAAAACTAATTACTTTCAATATGGCAACTTATCCACCGAGAGAAAAATTTTTAAAAAAATGTGTTGAAAGTATACTACCGATTTGTGATAAATTAAGAGTGTATTTAAATGAATATACTTCTCCTCCGGAATTCTTATTAAATAATTCAAAAATAGAGTACATTATTAATGATAAGAATATAGGTGCAAATGGTAAGTTTTTTTGGGCTAATTCGTATAAAAACGAATATTATTTTACAGCTGACGACGATTTTGAATATTCAAAAGAGTATGTTGAAAAACATATTCAATCTGTAAAAAAATATGGTAAATGTTTTATAACTAGTCATGGTAGATTAATTAAAAATAGTGAAGAACAAATATATGATAAAACTAGGTGTATATCCGCTTCAGATTGGTCTTCAAATTTAATTAATGATATTAGAGTGAATATCGGTGGAACTGGTGTTATGTGTTTTGATAATTCGTTAATAAAAATTGACATCAATGAATTTGAATATATAAAAATGGTAGATATTTATTTAGCTAAATTATCAGAAGAAAACAATATTCCTATAATAATAAGAAATCATAAAAAAAATGAATTAAATTATTTAATGAAAAATGAAGAAATTGACACAATATGGAAAAATAAAGTCAATTTATTTGATAAGCATAAAGAAATAACAAAAAACATGTCTTGGGAGTTAAATAAAAATAACTCAAAAAATGCATTTGAAAGTTTTGATAGAATATTTGTTATAAATTTAAATTATGATATAAAAAGAATGGAAAATTTTATAGATACTGCTGTTAAATATAATTTTTATGAAAATTTAGAAAGATTTCCAGGAATTGAAAGTAAGATCGGTGCTTTTGGCTGTGCGCAAAGTTTAAAAAATGTTTTGAGAATATCAAGAGAAAGAAATTATAATAATATAATTGTATTTCAGGATGATGCGTTTTTTCTTTATAAAAAAGATTATGTAAATAATATCTTAAATAAAATATTATTAAATGATAAATACGATATTTTATTATTAGGTATAAACCCTATGGATAAATGTAAAAATAAAAATACAAATTTTGAGATAGGTACTATATATAAACCTTTAGACTACTATGGGTGTTTTAGTGTAATTTATAAAAAAAATGCATTAAAAGTATTTGATAAGATACCAGATGATTTAAATAAATTTGAAAAAAATGATAGAGACGATGTTGTATTAGCTAGATCTTCTTTCAATATTTATTCAGTCTATCCAGCTTTAACATCTGTATTAGACTATCAGTCCCATACGGGTGTTGGTTTAGAAGAAGTTGAAAGATGCAAAATTAAAAATAATCATATTAAAATATTATCAAAATATGAAAAGTTAAATTTAATAGATTACGAAAATATAATTTTTCCAAGTTTTTATAATAAAGAAAGAGAAAAAAATAATTCAAGTAATATTTTACTAAAAATCCAACAAATAGATCAAGAAATAAAAAAATTACAAAATGAAAAAGAAAAATTAATAAAAGAAATAACTAAAGAGGAAAAGAAAGAAATAACTAAAGAAGAAAAGATAGAAAGAGTTAAAATAATACATGGTAAGCAAATAAATCAAGATAAAACAAAAAAAATAAATATTCCACCTAAACCTAAACCAATTGATATGACTAAAATTCGTGTTAATTTATTTAATAGAATGAATTTAGTAAAGAAAAAAAGAGAAAAAAAATGAAAATTTATGTTAAAAATCTTGAATCAGCTACAATAAGATTAGAAAATTTTAAAAAAGAAACACAAAACATTAAATATGAAATAAAAAAATATACACCAATGTCTATAAACAATTCTGAATTATTAAATTTATATAGTAAAACAAGATATGCTTCTACTAATTCAGAAAAGAAGAAAAGAGAATTATCTATAAGATTAACAACTAGAGATATTTTATTAGAAGCTAAAAAAAATAAATACAAACAAGTATTAATATTAGAGGATGATATTTATATAAAACCAGGTATAGATGTAAATCTATATCTAGATAAAATTAGTGAATTACCAGAAGATTTTGCTTTATGTTATTTAGGTTGTTACTTTCCTAAAGCAAAGCCTCAAAAATTCTTTTTACTCAAATATAATGATTATTTTGTTGAAATGAAAGGAAACCCAAGTATTTGGGGTTCTCACGCCATTGTATTTAATCATACCATCTATGATGAAGTTATAGATGTTTATAGTAAAGAAATTGAATTCACTTCAGACGGTACTTTATACAGAAAAGTAATTCCTTTTAATAAAACTTTTATTAGTAATCCTTTATTTATATTTCAAAAATATATAGAAAAAGATGTTTGTTTACATAATAGAATTTTTAATTTTGAAAGGTTAGAAGAAGAAACATTTAGTTTAATTGATACTAAACTAAAAAATTTAAATTAAAGAAAGAGAATAAGGATTAATTTCCTTATTCTCTTTCTTTTTATTAAAATAAAATTTTAATATAAACTTGTTTTTTTTCTGTATTAACTTCTATTGAAGATAATGAACTAAATACAAAATTATTTACCGAAGTTAAGTTAAGTTTAAGTTTAATTCTATTAAGAATTTCACTTACATCTTTATCTTCTTCTATCTCTCCAAACAAAAATTCTGTAAATTTTGATATTATATTTAAATATAAATACTCTTTAATAAAAAATTCTTCTCTATCCTTAACTTCACTTGATACAATTATCGAATGTTTCTTTTTAACTTCTTCTAAATTATATTGAAGTTTTAATAACGGATGTCTTTTATCTATAAATTTTCTATTAATATCGGAAGAAAAAGAAATTCCTTCCGTATTATCTACTAAATTTATTAACTCAGGAACTATTTTATCTTTAGTTTTTGCATATATGTTTTTCTTTGCTTCAAATACTTCCTTCATTAAATCTACTTCTTCTTTTGTAAATTCTAATTGTTCTGATTTTTTTGGATCCACCATTTGTTAACTCCTTCCTATTGTAATTTAAAAGCTTTGTTTGTATAAATCTTAATTATCATTTCAATCCTAGGTCTAATCGAATAATACTTTGTAATTTTAGTAATTGTATTTTGTTTATCATCAAGAAATAAATGACCATTCAAAGCATCTAATAATATTTTAATATGATTATCATTATCAGGTGTTTTTAAAGGTTTAAACTTACCTAATTCACAAAGTATTTTTCTTGCTTGGGAAAAACTTTCAGGAGTTTTCTTAAATATCTTTATTTTAACAGAAAATTCTCCTTCTTTTGCTTCCCAATCTTTAGGAATTTGAGTTTTAACAAAATCCAAAAAATCCCATTTAAATCTCTTATTACTCTCTGGATCATAGACTACACTTACATGTTTTCCAGCTTTTGCATTATAAACAGTTTTAGTATGTGGTCTTGACGCACCTATAGCTGTATCTAGGAAAAATACAAATTTGAATACCTTTTTTTCTCCTTGATTTTTAATTAAAGTATCATATTCTTTTTCCAATTTTTTTAAAAATTTTTCATCTTTTAATTCTTTATCAGAAATTAAATATTTTACATAATTATTCTTTTCTAAACTTTGTTTTAACTTTTTTGACATTTTATCAAGTCTCCTATATATTACCTAATTTTCTGTTAGTTAGTTTAGAAAATAAAATTTTTTATATCTAATTTTTCTTTAAAAATATATTTGTTCTTATATCTACAAATTTTTTCAAATTGAAACGCCACTCTCCGTCTTGTCTTAAAAATTTCATTATATTAGTTCTTCCTGCTAAATATCTTGAAAGAACTCTCCATCCTATACTTCCAGTAGATGCTTCAAGAGCCAATCCTGAAAGATTTGCAGCCCAAGCAGCCATTCCACCTGATTTAAACATATCATTCGTACTTCTAGATATCATTAAAACAGGTGTAAGATCTTTTAATGATATAGTAACATCCATAGAAAGAGGAAGACCATACTTATTCCAACTATTTTGATCTCCACCTTTTCTAAATGACATAGAAGTTATAACACCCATTTCAGTAAAAAAATTACCAGGAGAATCAGCCATTACTATAAAAGGAGCTAAATGAGTGTTAGGTGTAATTTGTTTAGGTAAACATAAACAAATTAAAGAAATTAGTGGAAGTAATACATATTCAAATATACTTTGATTATCTCCATAAGGAGATGTAAACTTAAAAGAAATAGAATAACTTCTTCCATATTCCGAACCTTGCCACATTTCAGGGAGTACTATATTTGCACCTTTGATTAAGGAAGATGTTGTACTGATATCATTTCTAGCTATTAAACTTCCAAGTTTATCTTTCCAACTCATTAAAGTTTCAGCAACTCCTCCACCCCATTTAAAAGTTTCAGAATATTTTCTAGCTTGTGCTTGAGATGAAAGTTGTTTCATTTCACTAGCTAATTCACTCTCTCCATAAGAACTAGAAATATCTTCGCTAACAGATGAAGAAGCTTCCATATAATAAGTTAAACCATGAGTAAATCTTTCTTTATTTAAACGTCTTGCATCTTCTCTACTAGCATTAGCATTACTTTGTTCATTGATTGGTTTTCCATCCATTACTTTTTGGTTGATATCACCTTTTTCTTTAATGTTTTTACCTATATTTTCATTTAATTTAGCTTTTCTAACTTCTTCTTCTGCTTTTACTTCTTCTTCTTTCACTATTTCATTTGGGTCTTTTCCAGAGTGTTGATATATTGGATCTTCTTTTATTGATTGTATATAATCTTCAAATATTTTTCGATTATGATCTGGATCAACACCACCTGGAAGTACATCACCACTTAATAATTCATGACCAGGTGGTACTTCTAATTCTCGCCCATAATCAAACCCCATCATATTAATATAAACAAAATTTGCTAGAGTAATAAAATATTCTTTGTATTCAAAATAAGACTCTTCAAATGTAATACCCCTTTCATCCATCGCTCCAGGTACAAAATCAAAAGTAAATTTATTCCAAAAACTAGTAAATGATCTACTTAATTGTCCTCTAAATTTTAATTTTCCTGGAAGTACATATAAAAAAGGAGTATCAGCTAAAATACTATTTCTATAAGCTCTACCACCCATATCTACAGTGTCTAGATATTGAAGCGGAAGACCAAATATTCTATTTGCAGTTGATACCATAATATTCTCCTTAAGATATTTATAAAAAAATGAAACGGCTAGATTAAATTTCTAGCCGTTTCTTCTAAATTAAATTAAAATCGGGTTTTTAGTAGTATCTCTATTAATTCTACTTATATTAGCTTCTGATTTTTGACTAATTTGATTTACTACCTTTACACTCGTTTCTTTATTTGCAGTTACTATAGATGCATTAGCTGTTGCTTCTTGAGCTGAAAGACTTTGTTCTTGTATTTTCTTTTGTTCTTTAACTTCGTCTATTAATCTTTGTAGATTTTCATTAACAGAACCATCTGGAGCGTTTTTCGGGCCATCTTTCCAAACAGGATTACCTTCAGTATCTAATTCCATATGAGACAACATAGAAGAAGTTTTCATATAATTTTTTTCATCTTTCGACCAAGTTTCATATTCATTTAAAACAATTTTAGAATCTAATCCGTGATATCTAGCTATTCCTATTAATTCTTCCTCAGCTTTTTCAGTTTTACCTTCAGCTATCAATTTTTTAATAGCTATGAATTGATATCTTAAATCGTCTTTAATTTCTGGAGAAAGTTCTTTTTTACCACTACTAGTAAAAAATCCAGTAACTTTATCTAGAAAACTTTTACTTTCTTCCAAACTTCCAGATTTTTCCCATTTCATATATTCATCTATAGCTTTATCACCCCAATCATTAAAATAAACTAAAGAATTAAGTTTTTGTTCAGCTTTTGGTATTTCTCCTAAATCTTTTAAAGCTTTTATTTCTTTAAATTTTTCTAATTTTTCTTCTTTAGATATAGAACCACCACCAATAGCACTAAACAATTTTCTATAACCTTTTAATGGATTAAGTTTTTCTGTAAAGGATTCTTCAAAAGGATCTTCACCTCTTGCTTCTTTAGCTTTAGCTTCATCAAAAAATTTATCAAAACCTCTAACACTCACCATATCACCAGCTTGTTGCCATTCATTAATTTGTGCTGTTACTAAACCAGGTTTTCCACTTTTGTAATTTAAATACATTTGTCTGTAAATATGGTCGTCGCCACCAGCTAAATTTCCTATCCATCTTCCTGCACTATATATAGATTCAGCACCTACTAAACCACCCGTAAGAGAAGATAAAACACTGGAAGATTTTTGTCCAAAAGTAGCTTCTTTATTTCCTTCTATACCAAATTCAGCATTTGTATCAGCTAAACCTTTTTTAGTTTGTTTATAAGCCATTACCGATCCAGCAACTCCAGCGCCTGCTATAATAGCTGGTAAAGCTACAGCCGATGCAACTGCACCTAAACTACTTAATATACCACCACCTGCAGCGCTTGCTGCACCTGTACCAGCTGAAGCAAGAGAACCTATACCAAGTTTTCCACCAATTTTACCTAATAAGTTACCACCAATTCCTTGTAACTTTTCTGATCCCCAATCTTTTAGTTTGTCCATTCCAA
>Ga0265293_10012586_pt1 | contig 11191 bp, 7 predicted proteins | sample Munlanlewell138R_FD_192505 | JGI IMG/M metagenome (GOLD analysis project Ga0265293, IMG submission 192505) | Leachate microbial communities from a municipal landfill in Southern Ontario, Canada - Leachate well 138R | ecosystem: Engineered > Solid waste > Landfill > Unclassified | place: Canada... | reverse complement strand
ATTTTGCTGTAACAGCGGTACTGAAGCTACCGAGGGAGCTGTTAAACTGGCAAGGCGTTACGGCCACCTCCACCTCAACGGAGCATATGAAGTTATTACCGCTTTGGGTTCATTCCACGGGCGCACGCTTGCCATGGTCTCTGCCAGCGGGCAGACACGTCACCAGGCGCCTTATACACCGCTGCCATCCGGTTTTGTGAATGTTGAATTTAACAACATAGAGGCACTCAAGGCAGCCACAACTGAAAAAACCTGCGCAGTGATGCTTGAGCCGGTACAGGGTGAAGGCGGGGTAAACATTGTTGATAAAGATTACATTCACGCAGTCAGAAAATGGTGCGATGAAAAAGGTATTCTGCTTATTCTGGATGAAATACAGACCGGCATAGGGCGCACAGGCAAATTGTTTGCCTATAAGCATTTTGAGATAGAGCCGGATATCATGACCCTGGCAAAAGGGTTGGGTGGCGGCCTTCCGGTTGGCGCCATAGCCTCAAAAGACCGCGCTTCGGTTTTTGCTGCCGGTGAACACGGCTCAACCTTCGGAGGAAACCCGGTTACCTGTGCAGTAGCGTTTTCTACTCTGGAATACATCATTCAAAATGACATCCCTGAACACGCCGCAAAAATGGGAGCACTATTTGCGGAAGGGCTTGAAAAACTGGTCAAAAGATATGAAATTGCCAGCAGTCACCGCGGGATCGGCCTGCTTAGAGCTCTTCAGTTTGAAAAAGATGTTGCTGAGCAAATTGTACTTAAATGCCTGGAAAATGGCCTTCTGATTAACCGGCTCAAACCCAACGCAATACGGTTTATGCCATCTCTTATCATTACCCCTGAAGAGATAGAAAAAGGCCTGGGTATCCTGGAAAAGTCTATTAAAGGTTTGTAAATTGCCCGGCTACAAACGGAAATTAAACATTGCTGTTTTATCTGTAGTGCTGGTGAGCCTTGTTATTGTGCTTTCAGTGCCACAGACTACGCAGGCATACCGTGTTTACGAGAAGGATAACGGCAATAATTACATCACTGCCGAGGGCGAGAGCGGGGTAGAGGCAGGTATCATTGAAGATGCAAAACAACAGGCTGAGGCTCTTTACGGCAAAGATAATCCTGCCTCGCAAGACTATTTCCACCAGCTGATCGGTATATATAATTATTGTCAGGATATCGACACCCTGATAGTTTTTAACGCAGGCGGCTTTGGGTGGGATTCCGTTACAGATGCCCAGGGATGGATTACTATAATGGAAGGCGTGGAAAACTGGCTTAAAGCCACCGGCCATAATGTTAAAGTAGTTAATTTTGAACGCACGCGTGCGTCTTTTGAGGGGATAGTCAGTGAATCTCTTGCGTTTTGGGGCTGGTTTCCGGCCAAAGCAGATGACCTTGCTGGGCGGATAAGGTTTATCACCCGTAATGTCAGCGGTCTTAAGGTGCTTCTTGCCGGTGAAAGCAATGGCGCTACCATCGTTGAGGAAACCTTCAGGCGGCTCCAGGGAAACCCAAACGTTTTTGCCATTCAAACCGGCCCTACCGTGGTTCAAAGAAGCAAAGCGCATGAACGGTCTCTTGTTATGCGCCACAACGGCAAGATTGAAGATTCTTTTAGCCAGGGAGATGTTTTTACCATACTGAGATCCAACCTGGAAGCGATGCTGGGTATATACCAGGAAAACCCAGGTGACATTCTGTTCTATATTGGCGCTCCCGGCCATTATTATACGTGGGAATACCCTGAATTTAGACGGGAAATCACAAGCTTTCTATCCCTTCACTTTTCCTGAATAATAGAAAATACCCGGCAGTGAAATTGGTATATAATATATAAAAATCATCGGAGGCTATGGATGAACGAAAAGTTGGTATTGGCATATTCCGGCGGTCTGGACACATCCGCTGCCATCAAGTGGATCAAGGAAAAATACGGCACTGATGTGATCACCGTAACCATAGATGTTGGTAATGAAAAAGATTTTACATTGGTAAAAGAAAAGGCGATAAATGCTGGTGCTTTAAAGGCGATAGTGATCGACGCAAAGGATAGTTATGTAAACGAATTTATCTTCCCTGCACTCAAGGCAAACGCTTTTTATGAAGGTGAATATCCCCTGGCTACGGCACTTTCCCGGCCACTTATGGCACGTTTGATGGTTGAAGTTGCCAGACAGGAAGGCGCCACCGCCATTGCTCACGGATGTACCGGCAAAGGCAATGACCAGGTACGTTTTGAGGTAAGCATTGCCGCACTCGCACCGGAAATGAAAACCGTTGCTCCCGCCCGTGAATGGGGGATGACACGGGAAGAAACCATAGCTTATGCAAAAAAACACGGCATCCCTGTACCGGTTACTGTGAAAAGCCCCTACTCGGTTGATGCCGCTGTTTGGGGCCGTTCTATCGAATGCGGTATTCTTGAAAACCCCTGGAACGAGCCACCTGAAGATGCCTATGAGATGACTGTTTCCGTCGAACAGGCTCCCGAAAAACCAGAATACATTGAGATTGATTTTGAGGAAGGTATCCCAGTTGCACTTAACGGCACAGCCATGGGAGGACTTGCTTTAATACAGAAATTAAATGAAATAGCCGGCGGTCACGGTGTGGGCAGAATCGATATGGTTGAAAACCGATTAGTTGGAATCAAATCCCGCGAGATATACGAAGCGCCCGCAGCAGTTACACTGCTCAAGGCTCATCACGGGCTGGAAGCGCTGGTACTCTCCAAGCCTCAGATGAACTTTAAATCCCGCGTGTCCCAGGAATATGCGGATCTTATTTACAACGGCCTCTGGTTTTCTTCCCACCGGGAAGATCTGGCGGCCTATGTTGATAGCACACAGCGTTATGTTACCGGTACCGTTCGGGTAAAATTACACAAAGGTAATGCAACAGTAGTTGGGCGCAAATCACCCTTTTCCCTCTATCAGCTGTCTCTTGCTACTTATGACAAGGGCGATCTGTTTGATCAGAATGCAGCTCCAGGATTCATCCATATCTGGGGACTGCCGCTTAAAACCCAAGCCAATTCTCAGAAAAAAGGTAACTGCTGATGAGCCATATACGCAGCCGCTTCAACAAGCCGGCTGGTAAAAAAGTAATTGAATACACTACGTCTCTGCCGTTTGACTGCCGTCTTTACCCGCAGGATATCCGAGGCTCTATAGCTCATGCGCGCATGCTTGCCAAACAGGGAATCATAAGTAACAGCGAAGGCCACTCCATTGAAGAAGGCCTTATAGCCATACGTGAAGAACTTGATTCGGGTAAGTTTGTATTCAAGCCTGAGCTGGAAGATATCCACATGGCCATTGAATCCCGACTGTTTGAAATCAAGGGGGATGTTGCCGGCAAACTTCATACCGGCCGTTCACGCAATGACCAGATTGCACTCGATATGCGCCTCTTTTCCAAAGACTGTATCAGGGCAATAATCGAGGCTATCTGCAACCTCGAGCATGCCATTGTAGATCAAGCAGATGCCAACATCGAAGTAATACTGCCGGGATGCACACACCTCCAGCATGCCCAGCCGGTTCTGTTTGCCCATCATCTGCTTGCCTATTTTGAAATGTTTGAACGGGATAAGCAACGGGCAAAGGATTGCCTTAACCGCCTGGATGTACTCCCCCTCGGCAGCGGTGCGCTGGCGGGTACCGGCTTTAATATTGACCGGGAGTATGTGGCCAGGGAGCTGGGTTTTAGCCGTATCAGTGCAAATTCGATGGATGCGGTTTCTGATCGGGATTATATGATAGAGCTTCACTCAGTCTGTTCCATCATTATGATGCATCTTTCCCGGCTGGCAGAAGAGATCATCCTGTGGAGCACCAGCGAATACGCGTTTATCGAGCTTGATGATGAATATTCTACCGGTTCCAGCATAATGCCGCAGAAAAAGAATCCGGATGTTGCAGAACTTGGCCGCGGTAAAACCGGACGAGTTTTTGGAAACCTCATTGGCATGCTTACAGTGATGAAGTCACTGCCTCTAAGCTACAACAGAGACCTCCAGGAAGATAAAGAAGGGCTGTTTGATACGTTTGATACCGTACTGCTTAGCCTTGAGGTTTTCAGTGGTATGGTGGCTACCCTCCAGGTAAAGGCTGATCGCATGAAAGATGCTGCCCTAAGCGGCTATATACTGGCAACTGATGTAGCAGATTATTTGGTAGCAAAGGGGCTCAGTTTCCGACAGGCTCACCACATCACCGGCAGGCTGGTAAACTATGCGGCAGGCAAAGCCAAACAGTTGGATGAAATAACGCTTGATGAATACCGTCAGTTTTCTCCGGCTTTTGATGAAGATGTATTGGCCATTACGCTTAATTACAGTATAGAAGCAAGGAACATTCCGGGCGGAACGTCCCTACAACAAGTAACCCGGGCTTTAAAACAGGCCCGGGCCTTATTAGAAAACTGTGAGCTTTAAAACAGAGCTAGCCTTTTGCGGCGACTCTGCGCTGGGTGCGGCGGCAGCGAGTACAGAGCTTCAAACGGGTGATTTTGCCATCTACTTCAACTTTAGTTGGGTGGATATTCGCAGACCACGTACGGTTGGTGTGCCGCTTTGAGTGGGATACGTTATGTCCAAATTGTACACTTTTACCACAGAATTCGCATTTCATATTCCCAGTAAACTCCTTTGACGGATATGATGAATTGTTGTAGAATGCCCGCAACGCGGCAACCCTAATACTTTATCACAAGGCTTTAAGTCTTAGCAAGGACTAGTATCAATATGCAATTAAATAGAAACCTGACCGGTAAAGACTTTCACGAGATGTTTGCAGTAGCAACGGACTGGCTCGAAAAGAGCGTAGCTGAAGTTAATGCCCTGAACGTATTCCCGGTTCCGGATGGTGATACCGGCACCAATATGCTCCTTACCATGCATTCAGCGCTGGACGAAGTCAAAGATCCAGCCAATGCCACTGTAGCAGAAGTATCCAAATCTATGTCTCGCGGAGCGCTGATGGGAGCCAGGGGCAACAGTGGCGTTATTCTTTCCCAAATCATCGCCGGTATTTCCCGTGGGCTTGAACATCAAGAAACCTGCGATGGCCAATGTATAGCCACTGCCTTTGAGCAGGCCTCTATCACCGCCTACAAGGGTATTAGCAACCCGGTGGAAGGAACTATACTTACGGTTATCAAAGATGTAGCAAAAGCTGCCAAAACCAAAACGCTAAACGGCACCAGCGATATTGTCGCCATTATGGAAGAAGTGGTTACTGCGGCGGGGGAGTCGGTTGCCAATACACCAACTTTGCTAAAAGTCCTGCGCGAAGCGGGGGTGGTAGATGCCGGCGGACAGGGGCTTTGCATCATCCTCGATGGAGCTCTCAGATACCTTAAAGGCGAAGCCGATGCGATGCAGTTTAGAAAACCTCAGATTATTCCTTCCAGGATTCCGCTTACTCCACACAGCATTACTTCCCCTGAATCTATCTGTGATGATGAGATACCATTCGGCTATTGTACCAACCTGCTTATCAAGGGGCAGATGCTCGATGTTGAAAAAATTACCGACAAATTAAAAAAACGAGGCGAATCTCTGGTTGTTGTAGGAGATGATAAAACAATCAGGATCCATATTCATACCCTTGATCCGGGCTGGGTCATCAGTTACCTCACTACGCTTGGCACCCTCGATAATGTTCATATCCAGAATATGGATGAACAACACGAAGACTTCATCGAGATGCAGAAGGATAAATCTCCGTCAGGAAGCATTTCCATGGTGGCAGTGGTAGCTGGAGACGGGTTCGCAGAGGTATTTTCCAGCCTTGGTGTAAGCCATATAGTACCTGGTGGCCAGACTATGAACCCATCGACAAAGGATATCTACCAGGCTGTTGAAAAATGCACCGGAGAAAATGTGATCATTCTACCAAATAATAAAAATATAATTCTTTCTGCCGAACAGGTGCAGAAACTAACCAAGAAGAAGGTGCTTGTTGTTCCTACCAAAACCATGCCGCAGGGAATAGCCGCCTTACTGTCATTCGATTACGACGCCGACTTTGAAACCAACCACAAACTGATGAGCGAAGCCTTAAACTCCGTTAAAACCATCGAGGTTACCCGGGCGGTACGCTCCACCCAGGTCAATGGTCTTGATATCAAGAAAAAGCAGTTCATTTCCATTCTTGATGGCCAGATCATATCGGCAAGTAACGACCTCCTTGATAGCCTGAACTGGGCTTTGGAATATTTTGATACACCAGAGGCTGAAGTCGTCACCATATATTACGGCGAAGGCGAGGACGAATCTGGCGCAGAGTCAGTTTCTGCTTCAATCGCTGCCAAATTTCCTCATCTCCAGTTTGAAATAATCAAGGGCGGGCAGCGCCACTACAACTACATTCTTTCTTTAGAATAAAAGCGCTTGGGAGGGCAATAATGGTAAAGATAGTTACAGATTCGACTTCTGACATCACGCGCGATCTTGCGCTATCACTTGGGGTAACCGTAGTGCCTTTGACCGTATTTTTTGGCAAAGAGTCTTTTCTTGACAGGGTAGAAATGTCTACCGATGAGTTTTACAAACGCCTGGTTGGAGATGTGTTCCCCACCACAACCCAACCATCTCCGGGCGTTTTTGCCGAAGTATATAACCAGCTTGCACAGGAAACCAACGAGATCGTCGTCATTGTTATTTCCGGACGCCTCAGCGGTACCTACCAGTCAGCACTGCACGCTACCAGCATGATCAAGAAAAAGGGCATAAAAGTTGAAGTCATAGACTCGCGCAATGTCGCCATGTCACTGGGACTTTTGGTTATTGATGCAGCCAATAAGGCCAAAAGCGGCGCCAGCTTTGATGACGTTGTATCATCGGTAAAAAATAACATACCACGTGTTCATCCCTACATGTACTTTGATACCCTTAAGTATCTTGCCAAGGGAGGCCGTGTTGGAAAAGCGCAAGGGCTGGTCGGTTCGATCCTTTCTATCAAGCCGATCGTAACCCTTGATGACGGTGAAGTATCGCCCGTTGCCAGAGTCCGCTCCAAAAAGGCTGGCCTTGACCACCTCTACAAGTTTGTTCAAGGTTACGGAGACAATATACAAGGCCTTGCCGTTGAATACGCAAATACCTCTGAAGATGCAGATTTATTAATAGAACGCCTGGCAGAATTGTATCCCAAAGAAAAGATAATACGTTCTGTTGTAAGCCCGGTTCTGGGTACATACATGGGCCCAAATGTAGTTGGCGTTTTTGTACTGGAGGGCGACAAGAAACCCTAAAGGAGGAGCGCAATGTCTATCAGAATAGTTACCGATTCAACCGCAGATCTTCCTCCCGAGCTGGCACGTGAACACGGCATCGAGATCGTACCAGCCTATATACTTCTTGGAGGAAAAACCTATCGCGATGGCGTAGATATCTCCCAGGATGAACTTTACCGCCGTATGGTTGAAATGGAGCAGACTCCTACCACTTCCCAGCCTCCTCCAGCCGATTTTGCCGAGGTTTACCGTTCGCTGCTGAGGGATGTTGAGCATATAATTTCTATACAGGTAACTGGCAAGTTAAGCGGCATTTACGCTTCCGCACTGTCTGCCAGAGATATGCTGAACGAAGGAAACCGTATCCATGTTATAGATTCTCAGCTTACTTCCATGGGCATGGGCATGCTGGCTGTATTAGCAGGCCAGCTGGCAAAAGCTGGCAATACCGCCGAAAGAATTGTTGAAGAAATCAAGACTGCCATAAATAATACTCATATCTGGGCAACTTTTGATACTCTCAAATACCTGCATCGGGGCGGAAGAATTGGCAAGGCCAAAGCCCTGGTGGGCAGTATGCTAAACATCAAACCGCTTCTAACCATGAGAAATGGCGAAATTACGCCGATAGGCGTTGCGCGCACACGCAAGCGTGCAATCGATAGGCTGGTGGAACTCGCCAGTTCCGTTTCCTCCATAGCAGACATGGCGATAGTACATGCCACCACTCCGGATGAGGCTATCGAGATGAAAAACAGCCTGAGCCAAATCAACCCCGCCCAGCAGGCTTCCATATCCAGACTGGGCCCCGCCCTCGGCGTCCATGGAGGCCCAGGCACTCTGTTGGTTGCGGTTCGTAAAAAAGCAGAAGGACTTGCTGAAATAACACGAAGTGAAGGCAGCGAACGAAAAATGTTCAACCTTCCTTCCATGCCCGAAATAAAACTGCCTAAACTTCGTTTTGCCACATTGCAGTAGCTCCAAAGCAGGAGGACAGTTTCTTGGCGGCCGACCTTGATACTCTGCTAAAAATATTGCGTCTTGAAGCACAAAAAGGTTACCAGAATACTGCCGTTATTGGCGGCATGGACCGTTTCCTTGATGGGTGGGTAAAGCAAAACCTGGCCAAACCTGCTTCAAACCCTGAAAAGGCAGCAGTCAAAAAAATCGCTTCCCGCAAATCCAGGTATGCTGTTTTGACCCCGGAGGAGAGAAGAACCTGGCTTGATGCAACCGAACATATTCTCACCGCTAAAAGCTCCATCTCTTCGAGAGCCGTTAAATCTAAACGCACTAATTCCGCTTCTGTTCCGCCTAAATACTCCAGTTTATCTGAAGCCAGCCTTGAGTCACCGGTTACAGCCATAAAGGGCATCAGTACAATCTACAGCGAAAAACTAGCCCGGCTGGATGTTAAAACCATACGAGACATGCTCTTCCTGTTTCCACACCGGCATTTAGACTACTCTCGGTTGAAGACAATCTCGCAATTATCTGAAGGGCAGGAAGAGACCATCATTGCCAATATCTGGGAAGCAAGAAAAGTAAATATAGGAGGCCGTCCCAGCACTGAAGCGACCCTGGGAGACAGCACCGGCAACATCAGGGCAGTATGGTTTAATAACCCTTATCTTGCGCGCCAGCTTGCCGGTTGCAGCCAGATAGTTCTGAGTGGCCGTGTTCGTTTTTTTAACGGCAGGCCGGTTTATGAATCTCCCGACTGGGAAGCGCTTGATGCCAATGAAGAGCTGGTTCATGCCGGGCGCCTGGTGCCTGTATATCCGCTTACCAAAGGTTTGTATCAACGGTCTCTCAGAAAAACCTTGAAAAGTGTTGTTGACCAGTTTTCTAACCGGCTAGTGGAATTCTTACCGGAAGACATTACCACCCGCAACAGGATGCTTTCCTTTGGCGAAGCCGTTAGACATGCGCACTTCCCCGATACACTTGAACTAAAGGACAGGGCGCGTGTTCGCCTTGCCTTTAATGAACTCTTTTTGCTTCAGCTTGGTGTTTTACAAAAAAGAAAACAATGGCAGGTGATAAAAACCCGCCCAATCGTGACGGACTCGAACCTTCTTTCCTACTTTACCTCAAGTCTGCCTTTTACGCTTACTTCGTCACAGAAACGTGTTGTTGACGAGATACTGGGCGATATGGCTAAAAACACTCCAATGTCCCGGCTGCTTCAGGGAGAAGTTGGAAGCGGAAAAACCATCGTAGCTCTTGCCGCCCTTTTAATGACTGTTGCTGCAGGCAGGCAGGCTGCATTGATGGCGCCAACCGAAATACTGGCACAGCAGCATTATAAGGCGATTTCGGATTTGCTGGAAAAAGTCTTTGGAGCAAGCACCCAAAACGGTGCATCAAAAACGTTTGAAATCAAATCCGGCCAATCCATTGTTTTAACACTTCTCACCAGTGATATTAAGGCTTCCGCCAAGCGAAACATTAAAGAAAACATTGCCGACGGTCAAATAAATATAGTTGTCGGCACTCATGCCATCATACAAAGTGAGGTTGCTTTTAGGGATCTTGGTTTTCTGGTGATTGACGAACAGCATCGCTTTGGCGTTTTACAGCGTCAGGCTTTGCGAAAAAAGGGTGAAAACCCTCACGTTTTGGTGATGACGGCCACCCCGATACCAAGGACGCTTGCCCTGACCCTGTACGGTGATCTGGATCTTTCAGTGATCGACGAACTCCCGCCTGGAAGGCAAATCATTAAAACACGCTGGTTAAAACCGGCGGAAACCTACAAGGCTTATAACTTCATCCGCAAACAGGTTGATGAAGGCAGACAGGTATTTATTATCTGCCCCCTGGTAGAAGAGTCAGATTCCCTTCAAGCCAAAGCAGCTATCCAGGAATATGAAAGGTTTAAAAGTGAAGTTTTCCCCAACCTCCGCCTTGGCCTCTTACATGGACGAATGAAAGCCAGCGAAAAAGAACAAATAATGAAGGAATTCTATTCAGGCTTATTGGATATTCTGGTTGCTACTCCTGTAGTTGAGGTAGGCATTGATGTACCCAATGCAACTGTTATCTTGATTCAAAGCGCCAATCGCTTCGGCCTGTCACAGCTTCACCAGTTTCGCGGACGGGTCGGACGTGGAGAGCACCAGAGTTACTGTATGCTGCTTTCTGAAAGCACTACCGAAATCGGTGCCGAACGGTTAAAAGCGATCGAAGAACTTCATGATGGTTTTAAATTGGCCGAGAAAGATCTTGAGCTTCGAGGCCCGGGTGAATTCTTTGGCACTCGCCAGTCTGGCATACCAGATTTGAAGATGGCACGACTGAGCGATGTTGGACTCCTTGAACTGGCACGCCACGAGGCCATCGAACTGTTTAAGCAGGACCCGGGTTTAGAAAAGCCGGAACACTTTTCTCTGGTAAGAGAATTAAAACAGGCGTGGCAGAAGAAAACCTCTGACGCAAACTAACCCTGGAAGGCAGGATAACATCAACCTTTAAAAAAATCGCAAACCACGGCTCGCTATGTTATAATCTTTACTTCTGAACGAATATGACGAATATACTCACACTTAAACAAAAGCTAACTCAAGAGATTGAAAACGCCATTAAAAAGGCACAGGATGATGGCAGCCTGCCTCGGGTGCCGGTTCCTTCTGTTGTTCTTGAGCATCCTCAACGTAGCGAACATGGGGATATCGCCACCAGTCTTCCATTAAAATTAGCCCGTGCAATGGCAAAAAAGCCTTCCGATATTGCTGCAGAAATTACCCGCAACCTTTCCCCGATGCCAGAAATTTCTGGCGTTGAAGTAGCACTTCCTGGATTTATTAACTTCACCATATCTCCCGCCTGGTTATCTGTTCAGGTTAACATGATTATCAATGATCCCAAAGGGGTCACTAAGATAGATGCCGGGAAGGGCAAGAAGGTTCAGGTTGAGTTTGTCAGTGTTAACCCCACCGGCCCTCTGCACGTA
>Ga0265293_10012585_pt1 | contig 11191 bp, 10 predicted proteins | sample Munlanlewell138R_FD_192505 | JGI IMG/M metagenome (GOLD analysis project Ga0265293, IMG submission 192505) | Leachate microbial communities from a municipal landfill in Southern Ontario, Canada - Leachate well 138R | ecosystem: Engineered > Solid waste > Landfill > Unclassified | place: Canada... | reverse complement strand
CAAGTATCAAGTTCAGGTCATTTAGTAATATTTAATTATTTTCTCAACATAAATTTGCCAGGAGTTTTTTTTGAACTTTTATTACATGTTGGAACAGTGTTATCGATATTTGTTCTATTTTATAAAAGAATAATATCAATCTTAAAAAGTGTTTTAAGCTGGAAAAAAGATGAAGATTTTTTTACAGGAATGTATATTATTATGGCAAATATACCAACAGCAATAATTGGATTTGGGTTTAAAGGATTTTTTGAATCACTTTTTTCAATCAATTTTGTACTTTTTTCACTTTTTATAAACGGACTTATTATAGCTTCCGCAGCATTTATTAAAGAAAGTAATCAAAAATTAACACCATTTAAATCAGTTTTTATAGGAATAGCTCAGGGTATTGCAATCATTCCGGGAATATCCCGTTCAGGAAGCACAATATTAGCTGCTCTTGTTTCAAAAATCCCTGCCCGAAAGGCATTTGAATTTTCCTTTCTGATGTCACTTCCAGCAATATGTGGAGCAGCATTATTAGAATTTTTAAAAGTAAAAAATGAATTTGTTTTTAATACAGGTATTTTTGTTGGTTTTATATTTTCGTTTCTTTCTGGACTGCTTGCGCTTTTAATGCTTAAAAAAACAGTAGAAAAGAAAAAACTGCATTATTTCGGAATTTACTGTATTATTCTATCAGTTATTTTATTTATTTTCAGGAGAACAGTTAATGTATGAGTGAAACACATAAAAATCAGATTGCAGGTACTTTTTTTGTAGGGTTATCAATTCTTTTTTTAATTCTTTATTATGGAACAGAAGGAAGTCTTTTAAGATTTTTTGTTAATTATTTTGAAAAATTTCTTGGAACCGGGGTAATTCTTATATCTTATTTTTTCTGGATAACAGGATTTAAGTTTTTTACAAATGAACCTGCTAAAGAAAAAATATACAAAATACTTGAAATACTAGCCTGGACATTGTTTTCATGTTGTTTTTTAATGATTGCAGGAATATATGGTAAAGGTGGATTAGCTGGAGAATTAATATATTCAAGTTTTGTCTATGTGTTTGGAAAAGCAGCAACCATATGGATTGCTGCCGTTTTTATCACAGTAAGTTTGATAATTACTTTTGAAGTTGATTTAAAACTTGTATGGGAAAAAGTAGTAATATTTGGTGGAATTTTAAAAATATATTTGTTGAAACTTTTCGGAAAAGTCAGAGAAATAAAAATACCTGAACTGAAAATGCTATCTTTTAATAATGAAAAAAATCTTGAAGAAAAATCAGATAAAAAATCTAAAAGTAAAGAAGAGAATACAAATGATGAATTTGCAGCTGAATTTGAGCTTGATAATATAATTCAGAAAAATTTTGAAAATGAAGAAAAAAGTGTCCAAACTCCTGAAAAATCCGCAGAGCAGGAAAAAAACAACATAGAAGATGCAGAAGTTTCTTATGATACAGAAGAAGAAACTAAAGAAGAATCTGAAATAGAAAATGCAGAAGAAGAAGAATTTGAAGATGGTGAAGATGATATTGAGGATGAACTTAACGAAGATGAAGATGAACAAGATTATGATGAAGATGAACAAGATTATGATGAGGATGAAGATTATGAAGAAGAAGAAGTTGAAGAAAAACCAAAACCGATAATAATACTTCCAAATCTTGAACTTCTTGACAATGTAGTTGTAAAACAGACAGTATCACAGGAAGAGTTGAAAGATAAAGCAAATAAGCTTCTGACAACACTGAAAAGCTTTAAAATTGATGCTCAGATACTGAATATGACAATCGGACCTTCCGTAACAAGATTTGAACTTAGACTTGCGCCCGGTATAAAAGTTTCAAGACTGCTGAATCTATCAAATGATATTGGGGTTGCGCTTGCAACAAACAATATAAGAATAGAAGCACCAATCCCAGGGAAATCTGCAATAGGAATTGAAATACCTAATGCAAATCCTATGCTTGTTCCATTCAGAGAAGTAGCATATCAGGTTAAAAAAGATGAACATCCACTTGCAATTGGACTTGGTAAAAATATCAATGGTGAGGTTGTAATAGGTAACATTGGGAAAATGCCACACCTTCTTATTGCAGGATCAACAGGTTCAGGAAAGAGTGTGTGTGTAAATACAATAATCACTTCAATTCTTTTAAATGCAGACCCGGATGAAGTCAAATTTATAATGGTTGACCCGAAAATGGTTGAATTATCAATGTATAACGGAATACCACATCTTCTTATTCCAGTTATTACTGATTCAAAAATGGCAGCAGGAGCACTTGCCTGGGCAGTAAATGAAATGGAAGAAAGATATTCAATTCTGGCTGATGAAAAAGTTAAAAAAATCGAAGAATACAACGAAAAAATGGATAAATTAAGAGAAGAGAAAAAAACTGGTCCAGATTCATATAAAAGACTGCCATTTATTGTGGTAATAATAGACGAGCTTGCAGATTTAATGGTAGTTGCCCGAAATGAAGTAGAAGAATCAATAATGCGTATTGCACAGAAAGCCCGTGCGGTTGGAATCCATCTTATAATTGCAACCCAGCGACCATCTGTAAACGTCATAACAGGTGTAATTAAAGCAAACCTTCCATCAAGAATAGCATTTGCAGTACAGTCAAATACTGATTCACGAACAATTCTTGATACTGGAGGAGCAGAAAATCTTATTGGAAAAGGTGACATGCTCTACTGGCCTATTGGTAAAAATTCTGCTCAGAGATTGCAGGGAGCCTTTGTTTCAAATGAAGAATGTGAAAGAATGGTGGAATATTGGGCAAATATGACAGGTGCTCAGTATGATGAAGAAGTTTCTGAAATGATAGCAAAACAGACAAAAGGTGGGGATGGAAGTTCAGGAGATGCTGGCGATATGGATTTCAGTGATGATCTTCTACCAGAAGCAGTAAGAATAATTGTTACAGGTGGAAAAGCTTCAATATCCTTATTACAGAGAAAATTATCGGTTGGTCATGCCCGAGCGGCAAGACTAATGGATATGATGGAAGCCAAGGGTATTGTATCCCAGATGGATCAGCGTAACAAAAGAGATATACTTATAACCGAAGACCAGATAGATAATTACGTGTAAAACGCGGATGAAACGCGATAGAAACGCGTAAGGAACGCGGGTGAAACATGGATGAACCTTTTGAGCCGTAATCGGTAATCAGTAATCTGTAATCCGATAAATCAAGAACTTAAAATCTGCGGATGAAACTTTTGTTGTCATTCCTGTGAAGACAGGAATCCATTTCTTTTGAAAAATTGGTATTTGAGGTTCACTAACAATGAAAGTGATTTAATTTTTTGATTAAATATGATAATATTAAAAAAAATCCAGTTTAGGGAATAAAATGGAATTAAAAATTGAAAATTTTGGTCTAATCAAAGAAGCAAATATTAAACTTAACGGCGGTACTATTCTTTGTGGAGTCAACAGCATGGGGAAAAGTACTGTTGGTAAAATTGTATTTTCTTTAATTAAGGCAATGTATAAATATGAAGAAGAATTAGGCGAAAACAAATTTACGAAAATTAAACCTTTAGTTGATGAATTATATTACGAATCACGAAAATATTATGGAAGAATCAATAATTCATATTTTCCACCAGATATTTTTCGATATTTAGAAAAATTAAATGACAATAATGATTGGGAAGAATATTTTAATACATTAAAAAAAAATATTTCAAATGATGGTTTCAAAAATAAAGCAGAAAAAATATTAAATCAAATAATTAAAGAAATTACTCACGAAGAGCAAAAATCTGATAAAATTAAAAATGCTTTAAGGAAAATTTTCTATTCAGAATTTTCAAATGAAGGCATAAAAAATAAAAATTGTAAAATATGTTTTAAAGATAATAAATCTGTTTTTGATATTTTTTTTAATGATAATAATTTTGAAACAAAAATTGAAAATGAAAAAGATTTTGGTCTAATTGACGCAACTTTGATTGATACACCTATGATTTTGAATTTTTCAAAAGTAATTGAATTTTCTCAGTCAATTTTTGAAATAGATTCAAAAAATCCTGAAAGAATTTTAAAAATATTAAATCGACCTGATATTATGCATCATTACAAAGATTTAATATCGAAATTAACTATAGATGCCCCAATTGAGAATGATTATAGTAGAGAAATACAAAATATAACTGGTTACAAACTTGTCTATGATTCAAAAAAACATAATTTTTTAATTGAGTCTAAAAAATCAGAAGATAAATTCAATATTATTAATGCTGCAAGTGGTATTAGAGCGTTTGGTATTCTGGAAAGACTTCTTTCCCTTGGAATAATTAACGAAAATAACTTAGTAATTATAGATGAACCAGAAAGTCACCTACATCCTGAATGGCAACTGAAATATGTAAATTTAATTACAAAATTAATTGATAAGAACATAAAGTTTTTAATTAGTACTCACAGCCCATATATTATTGAAGCTTTTCAGGTATATGGTGAAGAAAATAAAATAAAAAATAAACTTGATTTTTATTATGCAGAAGAAAATAAAAATAATGTTTTGTTTAAAAATGTAACAAAAAATATTGAAAAAATATATGAAAAATTTGCTGCACCATATAAAGAGTTAGAATTTCTTAAAATTGACAATGATTAAAAATAAAATACATTCTTTGTTAAACATTAATAAAAATCAATATTTAAAACCTTTAACTGAAATTTCTGATAATTTGATTATTAATAATTCAATGTGGTTTGATTTTGATAAATTTGTTTCTGATATATGTAAAAGCAGGAAAAAATCAACATTGAAATCAACAGACACGGTGTTAATATATGATAAAAAAATTTTTTTTATCGAATTCAAAGATATAGGTTTAGGTATTACGAAAATTAATAACAATACTATATCGAAATATACAGATATAGACGATTTTTTAAATGATAAGAAAAAAGATTTGAGATTAAAAATTAGTGAATCTTATATATTTTTAATTGAATTACTAAAAAATAGTAATAACATTGAAGTAATATTTAATTATGATAGATTTTACTATTTAGTTTATAATTCACAAAACAATCGACAGTTTATCAAAGAGCATATAAATAATCTTTCTCTTAGTTTAAGTCCTTGTAATTTTTATATTAAAAAAAATCAATCTGTCTGTGTGGAAAATTTTCAACGAAAATTTTTAATAAATTAACTCATTATTTATTTATATGTATTTCTGAGATTCTTTTTCAATTTTTTCTAATATTTCAAAAATTTTGTCTAAATTGTTATAAATTTTATTAGTAGCTTCAATATTTTCTTCAATTATTTTTGAATATTCATGAGCAATAAGATTACGTAATTTTCTCAGCTCAATCCAGAAAGTGCTTTTTAAAATACCAAATTTTTCAAGTTTATTTAATATATCAATAAAAGGAAGGTTTTTAGGTTCTTCTTTTAAAACATCAAGAAAATTGTAAAATAAATTATTACCCATGGTATCCTGCAATTTAGAGAATCTGTAAATAAATTGATCAAAATAACTGATATCATCCTCTTTCAAATTCAAAAAACTTTCTTTATTCAGAGGAATAAAATGCTTAATTTTTTGGGAGGCAAAAAATAACCTTTTTTTATGAGTATTACATTCTTCAATAGAATTTTTCAATTTTGGATTAATCATAATTTTACTCCCTGAGTTTTAGCAATTTCATAAATTGGAATAATCTCATCAAAATCTGAAGGCTTTACCACAAGGTCAATTTTTCTTTCACCTAACTTAATTTCAAGCTCAGTTAAAACCTTCAATTTAAAATCAAGAAGATTGGATTTAGTAATATTGCTTTCAACAAAAATGTCAATATCGCCACCTTTTTTAGAAATGTCAGTTCTGCTTCCAAAAATATAAATTTCAGCATTATCATCAAAATTGAGAATAGTATTTTTTATTGTTGAGATTTCATATTCAGATAATCTTAAACCGGAATTTACATTCATAGAATAAATATAAATTATAAAAGGGATTTGGTCAAATTAATTAGATTTGTTGTTTTTCAGTAATTTTATCATTTCATAAACAGTTTTGAATTGAGTATCATCTAAGGTTTCAAGCAGAATTTTAATTTTTTCAAAATCATTATAGCTGATATTCTCATTTTGAAAAAGCATTTCAGGTTTAATATGTAAAATATCTGCAATTTTCTCAATAACATCAAATCTTGGCTGTTTTAAACCACGTTCTAATTCACTTATATATTTAGGATGTAAACCAAGTTTTTCGCCTAATTCTTCCTGAGTAATTTTATTCTGTTTTCTGAAATTCTTTAAATTACTGCTGAAAATCTGTTTAATATTCATTATTATGCCTGTCTAATTTTCTGTTAATTAATATCATTCAATATATAGAATATTGTAAAATACTAAATTTTTACACAAACGTAAAGCTTTTAAAAAAATAACGCTAAAAGCTTGACAAACGCTAAATCCATTTTTATAATAATAAATAAATAATTTAATCAATTGAAGTTTGTTTAATAAATCGATTTTAGTAAATAAGGTAGATATTAAAGAGTAAAAAAATAAATCAAATAAATATGTGATGGTTTTATGTCCCGAATAAATGAATTAGAAAACTTAAAAAATATTATTTTGATTGGAAAACATATATGTTTGTCACTTATTGAAAAATCAGAACTCCAATATGCTTCAAAAATTAATTTTTATATTAATCTTTTAGAACTATATTCAAACTTATTAAATGAACCAAATTTAAAAGTGAAAACTTATGACAGATTTAAAATCAAAGATACTTTAGATAATTTATATACCCTGTTTTTGATATGTGAGAAAAAAAATCGCATTTCTAAAATTCATTTTATTGATTACAAAAAGATATATGAAGAGATAAATCTTGAAAGGCTGGTAATTAATGAGTAACAATAACATTATAATATGTCAGAGTTGTGGATTGCCGATTTATCATGATACACTTTTTGGGACAGATAAAGATGGAAAAATTACTAAAAAATATTGCATTCTCTGTTATTTGGAAGGGGAATTTACTTATAAGGATATATCGATGGATACTTTAATCGAAGTTACTTCAGTAATACTCAGTATTTCAGAGTCGTTACCTATTGAAATAGCAAAAAAAATCTGCCAAAACACAATTCCAACTCTTGAACGCTGGAGATAAAAAAACACCTATTCAAATAAAAATGTTTTTGTGTTAAAATATATCAGATAAATTAAAGCTCATAACGGAGGTTTTATGTCTGAATATTACACAAAAGCGCAATTCTGGAAATGTGCCCTTCAGGTAAATCCTTCAAGTTATATTAAATACAGAGGTGAAGAACAATCTTTATCAGAAGATGATTACAATAATCAATTATTAAAAATATGTTTAGAAGAAAAGATTAAAATTATTGGATTAGCTGATCATGGAAATGTGGATGCAATTGATAAAATTAGAACTTTATTTTCTGAAAAAGATATTATTGTTTTTCCGGGTTTTGAAATTTCATCAACAGAAAAAATTCATTTTGTGTGTCTATTTAGTGAAAATACTACAAAAGATGAACTGAACCGTTATTTAGGAGCTTTAGAATTAACAAATCCTTCTGAAAAAATAATACCATCAAAATTAGGAGGAGATAAACTGATTTCAAAAATTGAAGAACTTGGGGGCTTTTGCTATGTCGCACATGCGATTGATGATAATGGAATATTAAAACAAAAATGCAACCATATCTGGAAAAATAATTATTTAAAAGCGGCACAAATTCCAGGAAGTATCGATGAGTTAAGTGATGAAGATAAAAATAAATATAAACAAATTTTAGAAAACAAAAATCCCGAATATAAAAGAGAATATCCTATAGCAATTATAAATGCAAAAGATGTTGAAAAACCTGAGACACTTAAAAATCCTAAGGCATCTTGTTTAATTAAAATGACTAAACCTTGTTTTGAAGCATTTAAGTTAGCCTTTAAAGACCCAACTTCTCGTATTAGATTAAATAGCGATGTTTCAAAAAATTATTATTCTCAAATTGTTTCTTTGAAAATAACTAATGGATATTTAGATAATGTTAATATTGATTTTTCAGAACATTTAAATTCTATTATTGGCGGTCGTGGTACAGGTAAGTCAACTTTGATTGAATGTTTAAGATATGCCATGGATATTAAACCTATCGGGAATAATGCGTTAAAACAACATAATGAAATTATTAAGGAAAATATTGGAAAATTGAAAGCCAGAATTGAATTGAAAGTTAAATCTTCTAAATTGAATGGTAAAATATTTACAATAAGCAGAAGATATCCGGAATTACCAATTGTTAAGGATGAAAACGGTGAAATCTCATCTTTTGCTCCAATAGATATTTTGCCTGAAATTGAAATATTCGGTCAGAATGAGATATATGAAATTGCTCAGGATAAAAATTTGCAGAAAAAATTGTTATCAAGATTTCTTGGAAAAGATTTTGAGCATAATAATTCAAATATATATGATTCAATAAAAAAATTATCTGAAAATAGAAAAAAAATTATATCCGGTTTAAATGATTTATCAGAAATTGAACAAGAGATAACTCGTTTGCCAAAACTTGAAGAACAAGTAAAACATTATAAATCCCTGGGAATTGAATCAAAATTAAAATTTATCCCCTATTTAGAAATTGAGAAACAACTTGTTGATAGAATTGAAAAAGATGAAATATCAAATATTAATTCGATTATTGAAAATATTAAAGATAATTTACCAGACACTTTATTTCTAAATAATAAAACAGAAAATTTACCAGATAAAGAATTAGTAAAAAATTTAAAAATCAAACTAGATTTAATTAAATCTGAAACTGAAAATTTAATTAATAGCTGGGAACAAAAAACAAATCCTATTTTCAAAGAAATGAATACATTATTGGATGAGTTGAAAAACTCAATTAAAAATCAAGAAGATAATCTTGACAAAACTTTTAAAGAATTACCTTCATGTGAGGGGAAAACGGGAAGAGAAATTGGGATAGAATTTCAAAAATTATTATCGGATATAGAAAAAATCAAACCAAAAAAAATCTCAAAAGATAATAAGACTAATTATATTGATGAATTGAAAAAAGACCGTCAAAAAATTATTGAACAACTTTCAAAATACAGAGCAGATAGAACTGCACATTTTGAAAAAGCAATTAAAAGTTTAAAATCAAATTTAAAAGGGAAGTTGAAAATTACAGTTAATCCAGAAGCTGATAGAACACCTCTATTAGATTTTTTAATCAAATGTAATTTAGAAGGAGTAGGTGAAAAAAGATTATCATGGATTTTAGAAAATGATGATGTCACTCCAATAAAATTAGCAGATTTAATAATAAAGGGAAAAGACGCGTTACTGAATGAAAAAAAATGGGGAATAACACCGTCAACTGCAAATTCACTGGAAAAAATGAAAGAATCTGAGATTTTCGAAATGGAAGAGCTGGATTTACCAGACACGATAAAAATTGAATTAAACATATCTCACGATGAAATTGAAAATTATAAACCACTGGAAAAACTATCTACTGGTCAACAATGTACTGCAATTTTACACCTTCTTTTGTTAGATAACAATGACCCGTTAATTATGGATCAACCTGAAGATAATCTTGACAATGCTTTTATAGCAGACAGAATTGTAACTCAACTTCGTAAAGAAAAAATGAATCGACAATTTATTTTTGCTACACATAATGCAAATATCCCGGTTTTTGGCGATGCTGAATGGATTGGCGTATTTGAATCAAATGATAACCAGGGGTTTATACCGGAAAATTGTCAAGGATCAATCGATGTTCCAATAATTAGAGATAAAACAGCAGAAATTCTTGAAGGTGGAAAAAATGCTTTTAATCAGAGAAAATATAAATATGGTTTTTAGGGGATAAAATGCAGAAATCAGAATTATTTGAAATTATTGCAAATGGTGAAAATTCTGGTATTGAATTTAAAAGAGATGATATTCGACCTGAAGATTTAGCAAAAGAGATTGTTGCAATGCTGAATTTTCAAGGGGGTAGGGTTTTATTAGGGGTTGAAGATGATGGGGAAATATCAGGAATTAAAAGAGAAAATTTGGAAGAATGGGTAATGAATGTTGTTAGAGATAAAATTCATCCAACAGTGTTGCCCTATTTTGAGAAAATTAAAATTGATGATAATCATTTTGTTGCAGTTATTACATTTCCGATTGGGAATTCAAAACCATATGTGAGACGACATTCTGGTAAAGAAGAAATTTTTATAAGAGTTGGTTCAACTTCAAGAACAGCTACGCGAGAAGAACAAATGAGGTTGTTTGAATTAGGAGGAATGCTTCATACTGAATTATTACCTGTCCCAAGAACAAATATTGAATCTCTTGATCTGGCGAGAATTGAAAATTATTTAAAAGATATAATTAAAGACCCAGATGTGCCTGAGACTAAACCTGAATGGAAGGAAAGACTAAAAGGACTGGGGTTTATAACAGAAAATAATGGTAATTTATATTGTACTATAGCTGGATTGATTTTGTTTGGGAAAAATCCAAGGAAATATTTAAAACAATCAGGAATTAGATTATTTGTGTTTAATAGTAATAATAAGGAATATAAAGCAGTATTAGACACAATAATCGATGCCCCTCTTGTAGCACGTTGGAATATCACAGAAACCGAAAGAACATTAATCGATGATGGGTTAATCGAAAGATTTATTGAAATAATATCTTCGTATATAAATGAAGAAGGAAATTCAATTGATGAAAATTTTAGAAGGGAATTAAATTGGATATATCCAGCCGAAGCGATTAGAGAAGTATTTTTAAATGCTTTGGCACATCGTGACTGGACAAGATTTTTAGAAATTGAAGTTGGTATATATAAGGATAGATTAGAAATAATAAGTCCAGGGGCTTTGCCTAATTCAATGACAATTGAAAAAATGTTAGCTGGTCAACGGTCACCACGAAATCCTTTGATAATGGAAGTTTTGCGTGATTATAGATATGTTGATTATAGAGGGATGGGAATTCGGACGAAAATTGTACCGTTGATAAAAAATAAAAAAAATATAGTATTTGAAGCAACTGAGGATTATCTTAAAACAATTTTTTATAAATAATATAAAATAATTGACAAATATAAAAAAAGGTTATAAAATTAAATTGCAAATTGATGAAGTTTTCATCAAT
>Ga0265293_10012584_pt1 | contig 11191 bp, 16 predicted proteins | sample Munlanlewell138R_FD_192505 | JGI IMG/M metagenome (GOLD analysis project Ga0265293, IMG submission 192505) | Leachate microbial communities from a municipal landfill in Southern Ontario, Canada - Leachate well 138R | ecosystem: Engineered > Solid waste > Landfill > Unclassified | place: Canada... | reverse complement strand
CGAAGACCGATCCCGTGCTTCACGGGCGGAAAGAACTGGAAGTGTGGTTTTGCGTGGTAAAGCGTTGCGTGACGCGGGGTTGAGTGGCAAAACGTGGTGGGGCTTAGATTGGAAAAAAAACTCCCAAATGGCGATTTTTGGGCGCGAAAACATTGGGGTTTTGAGGGTTTTGTGACATAAAAAGGGGGTTTTCTGACACGTAGAATACGTCAAAAAGCCAATAAAAACCGCTTTCTTTTTCTGACATTGATGTCAGTTTTTTTGGCGCCGGAGGGCGTAGGTGAGGCGGTCACGGAGGGCGGCTAGTGCCGGGGTGAGTTCAGGGGGGGTGAGTTCGGAGAGGCCGGAGACCGGACGGCAACACGCGCGCGCGAGGATACCTGAGAGGTATGTGGGGGAGCGTTGTGCGGGGGGGAGAAGGGTTTGGAGGAGAAGCCAATAGCGGCGGGCAAGGTGTAGCGGGCGTGCGGTTTCGGAGAGGCGATTGTGGCGGCGGCGCCGGAAGTGTTGGAGGTCGCGGATCCAGTTGGAACGGGGGCGGGCGACTACGCCGAGGGAAACGCGCTGATCGAGGACGGTTTCCAGGGCGAGCAGGACGCGGTCGGCGTCAGCATGGGAGAACTCAGGGTCAGCGGAGGAACGTAAACCGGTGACGGAGAGCAGTAAGGCGCGGTATTCCTGATCGGAAAGATTGGCGGCCCGCGCGTAGATATGAATGAGTTTTTTTTCCGAGGTTGTGAGCATGGTCACCTGATAGGGACAACGAAAGCGTGGGTTGGTCGGCGGTCGGAATCGTGAAGGCGGCGGACCTCGAAAAAGCCGGCCAGGTCAGGGCAGGCGGACATGATGTGCCTGGCAAGGCGGGAGGAAAAATTGTTGTTGATGGCGAAGTCATCGGTGACGGGACCGAGTTGGACGGCTCGATCGTAGCGAACAGCTTCGAGGATGGCTTTGATGCCATAACGAGTATAGCCGGCGGCGCGGAGAGCGCGGGCGCGCGCGACCGTTTCGCGCAAGAGCAGTTGCCCGCGCGACGTGGTCAGCAGGGCATCGAATTGCTGATCGAGCGTATCGGAAAAAAGACTATACTGGACCGCGCGCATGATGTTTGTAGAGATAGGCAGCCAATTTCCCGCGCATGGCGCGTTCACTGCCACAAAAAAAAGATTTACCGTCGATATAGATGCCCACATGTTTGCCGTCATTATGCGCCCAGACGGCCAGCAGCAACGTGCGAACGCGCGTCCATTCCGGGCGGTCAAAACGATCGGCCATGCGTTTGCGCTCCTTGGCTGCTCGCATTGCCGCGCAGCGACGCAAGACGCGCTCTCGCCGCGCTTTCCGGTAGCTATAGCTGGGGCTAAGTTTCATATTCTGTTGTTGTGCCCTACTCACGTTTCCGCGCCTTCCTGGCGTCGGGCCATTTCCGTTTTCGCGGCGTCGCCCAGTACGGCGAGTTGCACGCCGGGCAGACGCGGGGCCGCGCTGGCGACCGGGGCCACCAGCGCTTTCCGCATCGGTTGCAGAGGAGCCAACTCACCGGACCTCCTGCACGTCGTAGCAACCCCACTGCCAACGCGCCGCATACGCCTCAGCCGCCTGAATGGCGGACTCGGCATCGCTCCACTCCCCCGCCCGGCACGCCACCGCAATCCGGTGCTGCATGTCGCTCAGCGTGTCATAGACCTCGCGCATCCTGTCGCAGTCGGCGTGTCCGCCTGACGCCTGGGCCGCCAGGTCGAGAGCGTGCGGCCTGCCGTCCAGATGCTCCGCTGTCGTGCTGAGCGCAGCGCGCTCCACGCGGCCGACGTGGGCCTCACGGTGGCGCATGATTCCGTACCACTCGCGCAATGTCGTGCTGATCGTCGCCCACCGGCGCGTCAGATCGGGACGCTGCGCCAGCGTTGCGTTCTCGGAGGCCACCGCCGCGTTGTGGCGCTCGGTCTCCTCGCGCATTGCGGCGTTCATCGTGTCGGCCTCTGCCTGCGCATGTTCCTGCGTCCCCCTGGTCTGGGGCATGTTCCCGCCCTTCCAGTCCACCACCAGCCAGTCACCCCGCCGCGTCTGCCGAACCGTGTACATCGCTGTCATCGTCCGTCTCCCGTTTCACGGTGGGAACCATTCCCATCGTTCTGCGTGTCAATATATCGCGCGCCCGATACATTGTCAACGGGAAATTTCATGTTTTTTTCTGGTCGTCCGGTTGCCCCAAATCAGGCACAACCAGAGCGTCCTGCCTACCTCCGCTACGCTGCGGAGGCAGACGCTCGGCGTTCTCCGGACGCGCTACGCGCGTCCGGAGAATGGGCCTGCGGCTTCGCCGCTTGTTTCCGGCGCGTAGCGCGCCGGAGAACAAGCGGCTTGACCGGACCGTCCTGCGGAGAGCAAGCTCTCCTCGGACGGCCGGTCAGCCGCAGGCCCATTGGCTGTCTCGCATTCTTCGTGGATCACGTACACCGCCGTTGATAGTTCCATCCGCCTCAGCGCGGACACGAGCATGATGCACTCTCGCCGTTTGTCCGCCGTCATGTGCCGCGCCTCTTTGGTCAGGCGCACAACCCTGTCAACTTCGTAGAGTCCCCATCCGTCAGGCACCTCGTCAGGCGTAACGAGACCCTTTGGCGCGGCGACGTAGCGCGTGTCGCCCATGCCGTCCTTCTCTCGATTGCGAAACCACTTCCTATGGTCCGCGAGAAAATCTGAACGGCTCACCTTGCACTCGATCAAGATTGACGCCCCGCCATGCCACGCGATCACGTCCGGGGTCTCGCTGTTGTTCGTGCGAAGTTCGGAAATAATGACCGTGCTCATTCGCTGCATCTTGAGCCATGCACACATCCTGCGGACCATCTTCTTGTGCGTCCACCCATCCGACTTCTCAGCCAACAAAACGCTGGAGTCTATCCCTCTTCGCTCGTCGGACTCGCTCATCGGTCAGCCTCAGCTTTCATGTTCGGTGTACTTTTTTTCCCGTGGCAGTCTGGGCATTCTGTGTCCGGGAAGAACAGGTCCACGCCTGATCCGTGGCATGACGCGCATTCCTCCTGTTCCCATTGGCGCATCTGCTCTTGCTCCCATACCAAGGCTTGCTGATAATCTTCCTCGGTGCTGTAGTCCACACGTTCAACGCTCACGTTTTAGACTCCCAGTTAGAAAACGGCGGTCTCACCGTGCACCGCAAACACGGACTCGCCAGAAACGGTTTCCCCTCGTGCTTGCACGTTCCGCACGACTTCTTCACCGAACCAGAGCGTGGAGCACTACTGGCTCCCGCTGTCGGCGTTTTGGATTTCTTCATGGGTTCTCCTTTGCGGGAGCCAGAGGCTCACGCTTGATGTTCTCCGCATCCATCGCCGCATGGAGCGCCCGCTTGCGTTTTGGCAAGGTCATGACGAGGCGCTTCCCGCACCTGCCGCAAACGGTCGTCGGCACGCGTAAATCTCGGCCACACTCAGGACAGTTTTTCTCGCTCATAATTCGGCCTGCACGGTAGGCCGGTTAGCGCGTTTCGGTTTCATGCAACGCCTTTCTCCCTGCCGCCGTGCGGATGTTTTTTCTGTGAGTTTCACGATGGGTTATTGGAGCGCGGGGGTTGAGGCGAAGATTGCGCAGTCGCCGTAGGCGGTTAGGACGGGGATTTGGGACGGCGGCATTCGGGCGCCGGCGGCGGCGAACCAGTCGGCGTAGGACCGGTGGCGCGACCAGGTGTCGAGCAGGGCGGTGGTCCAGGCTCCGCCCTGGTCGTCGCCGTAACTGGCTTTGCCGTCGGCGCAGCCGGCGAAGACGAGCATGGCTGCGCGGAAGGTTTTGGGGTTGACCAGGCGCGGACGTTGCAGGGCGCGGCGCGCCATGGTGCCGGAGTTGCAGGTGTCGAATACGACGAAAACGCGGACTCCGGCGGGAATGGTGTCGGCCACGGCGGCCAGATCGTCGTCGAGCAGCGGCGCGTCCCAAGGGCAGAGGTATTCGTCGAGACCGTCGGCCTCGTCGTTGTTGCGATCGGGTTGCTGGCCGCCGTGCCCGGACCAGTAGAGGGCCAAAAGACTGCCCGCGCCGGCGTCGGCTACTATTTCGCGAAATGCGGCGAGGGCCGCGGCGCGGGTGCATTGGCGGTCGGCCAAGGCGTCGGCGTCGACGCCGTGTTCGCGGAAGAGATCGGCGGCGATCTCGGCGTCCACGTCGGCGCCGGGACAGGGTCCGGCTAATGCGCTTTGGCGCATACCGACGACGAGCGCGCGTTTGACGCATTGAGGGGAGCCAGTTGCCGCGCTCTCGGGCGCGGGCGCGGCGGAGGCGCAACCGAGCGCGGCGGCGAGCAGGAGGATGGGGAGCAGACGCAGGAGGGGCGCGCCGGTTTGCGGCGTCGGGGCGGCGTCGGTGCGGGCTTGTTCGAGGAGGGCGCGATCCACTTTGTAAACGGCAGTGTCGCCGGTTTTGAGGGAACAGCCGGGGAAGGTTTCGCCGGCGGTTATGCGTTTTTGCAAGGCGGCTTTTATGGGGGTTCTAACGACCTTCAGGCAGTCCTCATAACCACGATCGAGGCAGGCGTCGATGAGGGCGTCGGGGTCAGCGACGAGCAACTCGGTCACGGTTTGCAGACCGTAGGAGCCGAAGGGAGTTTTGCGCTTGCGCGGCGAGTCGAATTTCGCGGGATTGGCGGCGACGAAGGAACAGAGGGCATCGGCGAGCCGGTCATGGCGGGCGACGAGATCGGCTTTGCGCTCGGCCAGGCCGGCTTTGATTTTGGCGATGCGGTGCTCGGCGGCGGCGTCTAGTTTTGCAATTTCGATTTCGGCGGCGGCGAGGTCGTCGAAACAGCGGTCGGCGGCGGCGAGGTCGTCGAGTTGCGGGCGGAGGTCGGCGAGGCGTTGCATGTTAGGCTCCTTCAGTGTTGTTTGTTGTGTCGTTTTGCGAGGTCGTCGAGTTTTTCGCGGGCGATACCGAGGACGAGGTCGTCGGACATGGGGATGCGATCCAACTGGGCGGTTGCCCAGGCTGCGCCGAGGATGTCGTCGAGGAGGCCGAAGTGCCCGAGCTTCGGGCGGCAAGCGATGTCGTGGAGCTTGGAAACGACGGCCTTACCGGGCTTGTAGTAGCGCTCGACGAATAGGCGGACATCGTCGATCGGGATATCGTCGGCGTAGAGTTCGAGGGTTTCGTTGTTCATGCGGCCGATGAGCTGGCCGAGGTTGTAGCGGGCTGATGCGCGAAAGGCTTCGAGCAGGGTCATAACGTCGGAGTTGGTGGCGATCAGGACGATGCCGCGCCGTCCGTTGGCGTGGACCTGAATGCGGAGGAAATCCAGGAGCGCGCGGACGGCTTTGTCCGGCCAGGATTCGACGAGGTGGAACTCGTCAATTATGACCAGGTCGCAGGCTTCGAGGGAACGCAGGATTTTATAGCGGATGTCGAGCGCTTTGACGTGATCAACGGTTACCGAGCAAGCAAGCGCGAGGTCGCGCAGGAAGATGCCGAAGGGATTGGAGAGGCCGGCTTCGGCGAGCTGGAGCAAGATGGTGCGGCCGGAGTTGTGCTCCACGGCGTATTGTTCCGCGGCGCGCGATTTACCGAGCTGCTCTTCGGACTGGACAATTTGGATCCGGCGGTTGTAACGCGTGCGCTCGAAGATGCGCCAGAGCATGCGGGCGGTGGCGGTTTGGACAAAATCCTTCACGCCGCCGAAGATGCGGCGGTTTTCCTCGTCGTGGAAAAAGCGGACGATATGGGCGGCGCGTTGAGTGTAGTTGCCGGGGTACTTGGCGGCAAAAAGTTGCGAGACCGAGGAGTCGGACATATGCGTGAGGCCGGCCAGGGCCTTGACCGACAGCCCGCGCTCGCAGGCGAAGGCGTGCAGGCGGGCGATCTCGGCGACGGCGTCGGCGTCGACGCCGGCGGCGCGGAGCGCGGCGGCGACGGAATCGGTGGTGCGGTCGGCGATGGGGTCGGCTTGTTTGGCGGCGGTTGTCATGGTGCGGTCTCCTTGGTTGTGGTTGTGTCAGTCGTCGCTCCAACGGCGGCGAAAATGGACTTACGCAAGCGGGCGGCGGGCGCAGGGCGGTCAGCGTCGAAGTCGCAACGGGCGCGGGCGGCGGCGACGGATTCACGGTGCTCCTCTTTGCGGGCGGCGAAGGCGCCGGCGCGTTGGCGGAGCGCCGGGGTGGAGAAGAAAACGGCGGGGATTTCCGGGACGGGGGCGGCGATCATGACGGATTCGACGGTGACAGGGTTGACGGAGCTGCGCGCGGCGGCGATAAGCTGCTCGTATTTCGAGCGTTTCGCGCGCTCCACGCTGCGTTTACGTTCGATATCGTCGGACGTTTCGCCGTAGCGGCGGGGCACATAGCGGTCAACAAGGCGGTTAAGCTCCACGACGTAGGCGACCTCGGGAAATTCGGGCACGGCGTATACGGTGACGGTTTTGCCGGCCAGCCGTTGCAGGTCCGGATCGAAGCGTCCGTAAGAGCAATGGTTGAGGCGCACACCGTTGCGCGTGGCGCGAATTTCCGAACCTTGCGAGCAAAAGAGCGGCAACACATCCGCCGGCAATACGCGCAGGGAATCCTGCTCCTTGGGGTCGCTGAGCAGGTGTTGGGCGTATTCGTTGGGCGTCATGTGCCGCCGATGGGCCGTGGCGGCGTCCGTCAAAATAAGAGGGAGGGCGCTGTGGGGGCGATTGTTCATTTCGATGTCTTTTGCGTGGACGTAAGAGGCCCACTGAGCGGGGGTGAACGTGATGAGTTTTTCGCCGGCGGCGAGGCGGCGCAGGGCTTCGGCTTTGAGGTTTTCCAGGTTGGCATGGCCGGTGTGGCGTTCTTCGGGGCCGGTTTGGAGGGGAGCGTCCCAGGCGGCGTTATGGGCGCGACGAATGTTGGCCTCGATGAGTTTACCTTGGAAATGCCCGCGGCCCACATCGGGTATGGCGCCGGGATGGACGCAGCCTCCGTCCATGGACGTGCGACCGACAACGACACCGAGGTCCAAAAGGAGAGCCTCTAGTTGTTCGTCGCAAGCCACGGCGCCGCGCTCGAAGAGGATTTTTCCGGGGATGCCGCCGGCCTTGGAGGCCAGGGCGAAGCCTACGAGGGCGCGCACCTGGGCGGCGGTGATGGGTGTCTCGCAAACGACCGAGGCGATCCATTGCCGGGTGGGGACGCGAAGGAGCTTATAGGCATAGGGGCGGATTAGCCGGTTGGGGTCGAAACCGTGTCCGTAGAAATCGTTGATGGCGTCATCGAGCTGCCACTCGTCGTTGTAGCGCATGTGGAGGTAGTCACGTTCGATGTCGGGAGAGTGGCAGGCGCGGAACGCGGCAATGCCGCGGCGTCCGAGCGTGGCGCAAACGCGCTCGGGGTCGCGGGCGTTAATGCGGCGGCGGATAGTGGCGACGGAAACGTCGGGGACTTGACCGCGCCAGCAGGAGTTAACGCGTTCGACGGCTTTGACGACATCGGCGCGCGCGGTGGAAACGCTGGCGGCGTGGACGAGGTCGAGATAGTTGCCGGGCAGCGGGGCGGCTTTGCGGCCGACGCGCCCTTTGCGGGCGGGGGCGAGCGCGCGGATGTCGTGGCCGGCGAAATAAGAGGCAGCCCAGGCGCGCAGAGTGGAGAGGGAAAATCCGCCGACGCTAACGGAGCGGGAGACGCCGCGGCGGCGATTTCGCTCCAAGCGCTGCTCAATGTGGACTTGGGCCGAGCGCGGTTGGCGCGCCCAGCGCGCGCATACGTCGGCGGCGGCGTCGCGTTCCGGGAGCGCGCGGCGGGCGGCGTCGTATTCGAGGACAGCTTGCAGCCGGATGCGAGCGACAGCGAGATCGTCCGCGGACAAAGGGACGGCTTCCTTTTCGGGAGGGTTTTGCGGGGCGGCGTGGCGCAACTCGTGGTGGGCGCGCAGGGCATGGTGCGCGGTGTAATGTATAAGGGTCACGGGACGGCCATGTCCGGCGGGGTTCGGCGCCGAGCGCTTCTGGTTTGCGGCGATACGCAGACGGTAGAGGTGTCGCACGGAGACTCCGAGCGCACGGGCTGCGTCTTCCGCTGTGTACCATTCTTCTGGTCGCGCGGGCGGCGTGAACCGGCCGGACAAGGAGTTGTGTGGTTCGGAGATCATGTCAGAACGAGCGGACAGTTGTGAGGAAATCAGCCGGCACGTCAGCGCTGAGGCGTTTTTCCCAGACCTCGCCGGGCATGGCGGCGCAGGCCAGGGTGAGTCTGGAGCGCACACGCGCCAAGCCAAGAGCCAGGGTTTCAGTTTGCGAGTCAGGCGGCGACGTGAGCAAGACCACACCGAGAGAGGTGTCGAGATCCGCGAGGATTTTTTCCGCTTGTTCCACCAGGCGCATGGCGCGCACGGCGGCGGCGATATACGGGGAAAGATCGAGGGCCGGCGTTTTTATCGCGGTCGGCATAACAACCTCCTTAGCGTTTGCAGAACACGGCGATGCGACCACCACCGTTAACTTTTATGAAGGCGTCGCGGCCTTTGCGGCGGATGCGCGAGCATTCTTCTTCGGACCAGAATTGGTTGGATATATTTCGCCCGAACTGCGATTCGGGGATAATGGCGTCGGGCGCGTCCATGTCGGTGACCTGCACTACGTTTTTGTCCTGCGCGAGCATAGCTACCTCCGTGGGTGTGTGTTGTTTCGAAAGCGCTTTTTCCACGCGTGCGGCGTAGGCCAGGGTGGAGGGTTTGCGCCAGCCGCGCGGGCCGCCGTTCCATATGCGGGCGGCCTGGGCGGGCGTGCAATTTGGGAGGCGCTTGCCCCATCTATATATATAGAGAGAGGAAATCACGCGCGCGCGGGCGGGATTTTCAGCGTCTTGCGGCCAGCAAAAGGAGGTGCCGTAGCTCTCGTTGACGTCGGCGATGACGCAGGCGTGTATCTGTAGCGGGCCGGCGGCGAGGCCGTTATCGCCGCGGGGGGGGTTGGGTTGACCGCCCGATTCGACGAGAATTAAAGAGGCAATCAAGCGCGGCAAAAAGGTCATATTAGTCGTCCTCCCCCAGTCGCTGGGTGTTGGGGTGCGAACTGCCGAGCGGGATCGTGTTCGGGTGCGAACTGCCGAGCGGGATTGTGTTCGGGTGCGAACTGCCGAGCGGGATCGTGTTGGGGTGCGAACTGCCGACAGGAATGGTGCCGGTCGGGGAACTGCCGAGCGGGATAGTGTTCGGATGCGAACTGCCGAGCGGGATAGTATTCGGATGCGCGGCGCCGACGGGAATGGTGCCGGCTGGGGAACTACCGAGCGGGATCGTGTTCGGATGCGTGCTGCCGACAGGAATGGTGCCGGCCGGGGAACTGCCGAGCGGGATCGTGTTCGGGTGCGAACTGCCGATGGGAATGGTGCCGGCCGGGGAACTACCGAGCGGGATCGTGTTCGGATGCGCGGCGCCGACGGGAATGGTGCCGGCCGGGGAACTGCCGAGCGGGATAGTGTTGGGGTGCGCGGAGCCGATGGGAATGGTACCGGCTGGGGAACTGCCGAGCGGGATAGTGTTGGGGTGCGCGGAGCCGACAGGAATGGTGCCGGCTGGGGAACTGCCGAGCGGGATAGTGTTGGGGTGCGCGGCGCCGACGGGAATGAGATCCGGGTGCGCGCCGCCGCTGCCGGAAGATTTTTTTGTTGACGACACTCCGGTGATCGGCGCGGCGGCGGCGCTGGTGAGGCCGGCGCGGGTAGATACGGACGGCGCGGCGGCGCTGGTGAGGCCGGCGCGGGTAGATACGGACGGCGCGGCGGCGCTGGTGAGGCCGGCGCGGGTGGAGACGGACGGCGCGGCGGCGCTGGTGAGGCCGGCGCGGGTGGAGACGGACGGCGCGGCGGCGCTGGTGAGGCCGGCGCGGGTGGAGACCGACGGCGCGGCGGCGCTGGTGAGGTTGGCGTTGGCGGAAGACCACGGCCATGCGCGTTGGAGGTTACGGGCTGGGACCAGGTTGCCGGCTGCGCGGCTGCCGCTCGGCGAGATTACCCAGGGGGTCGAGGACCGCGCCCCGGCGAACGAATCGCCGGGGCCTTGTTCCGACGAGGAGGCCAGGGCGGTCGAGCCGCTGTTAGAAACCGAGGAGGCTGACTTAGGGCGGGTGGAAATTTGGGCGAAGCGGCGCATCAGGTTGCGCGCCCAGGGAGGCGACGCTCCAATCGCGGCGGCCAGGTCGGGTGCATAGGCGACAGTGCTCATGATCTCCCCTTTATAAGGAAAAGGCGGCGACGAAGCTGGGGGACCGAGAGACCGAGCGCGGCGGCGATGCGGGGCTCGATGCGCGAGCGGCGCGATCGCGCGGCAGTGCTATAAAAATGAAGCGCTTGACGGGAACAGCGCGCGAGGCAGGCGAGGTCGGCCATGGCCAGGTTGCGTTCGCGTAGCAGTTGCGCGAGTTCAGGATTGGTCGGTCTGCGGCTCATAGTTGGCGGCGCGGCGTAGTTTTTCGAGCTTTGCGGCTTTGCGGACGGCAAGACATATCCCGTCGGCGACGGAAACGCCGAGGTGGCGATTGGCGTAGAGAATGGTTTCGGCGCTGGCGGCGATATAAGCGAGCAGCTTGTCGAGTTCGGCTTTTTCGCGGGTCATGGCCAGAGAATTCTCCGAGGCACACTAAGGTGCCGGCAAATAGCGGCTTCTTTCGCTTGACTGCGTTTTTTTCCGGCAATAAGCTGGCTAACAAAAGACGGTGTGCAGTTAACCTTATACGCGAGTGAGCGCTGGGAGATGTTGCGCTGCAAAAGCATTGTTTTACGTAGGAAAACCGCATGCGAGAATCGCTTGCTTTCGCTTGCGGGAGTTGTTTTAGTTACCTTCATTTCGCTTGCAGAATAGTGCAAATCGCTAGCGGAGTCAAGTGTTAGCGGGAAATATTTACTTTTTTTTAAGGGGGTGGTGTTGTGGGCGGGATTCCGGAGCGGTTGGCTGAGGTGTTAAAGGCGCGTGGCGTGGCTGTGTATCAAGTTGCGGTTGAGTCCGGGGTGGCTTACCGGACTTTATTCGCGCTGCTGCGGGGGGAGGGGCAGCCGCGCAGAAGTACGTTGGCGCGGGTGGCGCGGGCGTTACAGGTTGATCGAACATGGCTGGAAACAGGGGAAGGCGCGGCGAGTCCGGCAGGAGGTGACGTTTTCCAGGTGCGAGAGGACTGCGTTGGATATGGGGGGCCGGCGGTTACGTTGCGGGAGGCGATCGGGACGATAGCGAAACAGTT
>Ga0265293_10012582_pt1 | contig 11194 bp, 15 predicted proteins | sample Munlanlewell138R_FD_192505 | JGI IMG/M metagenome (GOLD analysis project Ga0265293, IMG submission 192505) | Leachate microbial communities from a municipal landfill in Southern Ontario, Canada - Leachate well 138R | ecosystem: Engineered > Solid waste > Landfill > Unclassified | place: Canada... | reverse complement strand
ACCTGATATAGATCTATCTAATTCTTTAACCCAATAATCTATATCTACTTGTTTTCTCATTACATCAGTACCCCACCATTGCAATATTTCTCTTACTGTCATATATTTTTTTTGAGCTTTAATAAATATTTTAGTTTCTTTACCTTCTGATGAATAAGCTAAATTAATATCAAATTCAAAAATTCTTGCACATTCTTTTTTTACAATATCACCTAAAGCTGTTATTACACATGAATAAGAATATTTAATAAAAAGATTATCTATTCTATCTTTTATGTGTTCGGATAGAGTTGTTTTCCCACTACCAATTTTTCCAGAAATTCCAATAAATTTTTTTTTCATGAAACGAATTTCTCCTGATTATTTTTTACTTTTCTAATGATTTATCATCAAAATCAATTTCTAATTGATTGATTGATTCTTCCTCTTCTATTGCTGCAATGATTGCTTCTCTTATTGAATTTTTCCATTCTCCCTCAAATACTATAAATGTTGTTTGTATATTTTCAGAAGAATTATTATCTAGAATATCTTGAAATCCACATCCACAAACAGTCCAGTGACCATTATTATCACTGATAAGACCATAACCATGTCCTTTTTCCAGCCAATCGATAAGTTTTTTATCGGTGTGCATTATTTTCCCCTTTCTTTTTTTAGTTAAAAATTTAGAAAATTAAATGTTTCAAAATATATTATCTTTAAAGTTGTAAAGATAATACTTTCAAAAGTTGATCATAATCATTAAAGTATCTTAAATCAACAATTATAGTTTTCACTTTAATTGTTTCAAAACCTCCTCTCTTTTTATATTAATGATGTTTAATGAGTCATTTAAATTTTTTTGTATTTTAGGTTTTTCTTCAGATATTTGAATTAAAAAGTTATTTAATTTTTTTTCTTGTTTCTTTTCTTTTGTTAATTCATAAATTAATGTATCAAATGTTTTACTTTGATCAATTAAATTTTTATCTTTTTTTATTATCTTGTATATTTCATTTATTAATCTATTAATAAATGTTTCTTTTGTTTCATTTTTTCCTATAAATTTTTTGTAATCAATAACTTGCATATTTTTAAATCCTTTTAAAATATTTTTTTGATAATTTTAATGATTTTTCTGAGAAATGAAATTTTTTTTGGTTTGGAATTTAAAATTTTAATTTCTTTTGATGTTAGAAATGTTGTACTTTTATAGATATCAATATTATTATCACAATATATTTTAAAGTCAGGAAGTTTTTGTAAAATCTTTTTACCTTCCTTTCTTAAAATAGGAAGACTATTTTCTTGTACCATTAAAGCTAATAATGCTCTTTCATAAGCAATATTCCTTCCTTTCTTTTTGATTGGATAATCACAATCTGAACATAAAGCAATACCTTTACCATATATACTATATATTGGATCTTCAATCACTGACTTTATTTTTTTTTTCAAAAGACAAATTGTTACTATTGGTCTATTTTCTTTGTCACGAAGATACATAAACTTTGTAATCATTTTAAATTCTCCCTTTTTACTTTTTCTGATTTTTTACTAATTTACAATTTTCACAAATTGTTTCTTCTTTACTTTCAACTTCAAAAACTTTAAAACACACAGAACAATTTTTAATGATTTTCACTATAATCTCCTTTTTTAATTCACTTCAATTTTTTCTAAATTCTTTAACACATTTTGTTAATATAGGTATTGCTATATCTATTTCTTCTTTTGTATTATATTTTCCAAAACTGATTCTAATTGTTTCATTTGCTTCTTTTTCTGATAAATTTATTGCCTTTAAAACATGAGAAGATCTTTGAGAATTACTATGACATGCTGATGAAGATGATACAAATATCTTATGATAATTTAATAAGTAAACAAAACTTAAATTATCTTTGATATCATGAAATATGATACTTATTGTATTAGGTATACTATGTTTAAGATCCATATTAAATGAAATATTTTGAATATTTTTTATAATTTCTTGTAAAAAATAATCTTTCAGCTTACTTAATTTTTCATGTTCATTTTTATATTCTTTTATTCGTATTTCAACAGCTTTTCCAAAACCTATAATACCTAATAAATTTTCAGTACCGGCTCTAAAATTATTTTCTTGATCTCCTCCATGAATTAAACTTTCAAATGGAGCATCTTGTTTTTTATAAATAGCTCCTATTCCTTTAGGTCCATATATTTTATGAGATGTAAATGTCATATAATCTATATTTAAATTTTTTACATTTATTGGAATTTTTCCAAATGCTTGAACAGCATCAATATGTAATAAACAATTGTTTTCATGAACAATATCTGATATTTTTTTAATATCTTGAATAATACCTATTTCATTATTTACAAAAATAATAGATACTAATGAATTTTTATTATTTTTTGTTAATTTTTGCAAGTTATTAAAATCTATTAAACCAAAATTATTATTTTCAATTTTAAGAATTTTTTTATTTTTTCTTTTTAAATATTCACATGTATCCATTACGCTTGCGTGTTCAATGTTAGAAGTTATAATTGTTTCAAAATAATCATTTTTAAGAATTGTATTATTACCTTCAGAAGCACCGCTATTAAAAATAATTTCATCAGGTTCACAATATATAAATGATGCTAATGTTTCTTTTGTTTTTTCAATTTCAGATTTTGCTAAATAACCTAATTTATAAAGACTTGAAGGATTTCCATAATTATTTAAACCTTTTATCATTTCAGATTTAACACGTTTATCTAATTGAGTTGTTGCGTTGTTATCCCAATAAATACCAGTCATATAAAAATCTCCTATTTAAAATATTGTTCAAATTTGTTTTCTCCTTTCTTTTTTCATTAATTAATATATATAGATTCTTCTAGAACAAATTTTAAAAGAAATTTATAATTTCGAGGAATAAATAAATGGAAAATGATATTAAAAATTTTATTGTTAAGCCATGTGACATATTTTTTACCAGAGGTAAAACTTTTTTAAGCACAGCAATAAGAATTTTTGGAGTTGGTGACGATCATAAAGCAAAAATTAATCATGTTGGTATTGTTATAGAAGAAGGACCAATAAATAAAGCAAATGCTATTGAGGCTCTTACTAAAGTTAGAAAACATACAATTTTTGATCAATATCATAATACATCCGATAAAGTTTGTATTTTTAGACCTTTAAATTTAACTCAAGATGAATCAAACAAAATTATTGAAAAAGCTTTATCATATGAAAATTATAAATATGGTTATTTAAAACTTGTGACTCATTTTCTTGACTTTTTTACTGGTGGTAATTATATTTTTAGAAGATTAACAAATAGCGATAATTATCCAATTTGTAGTTGGGTTGTTGCACATTCTTATAAAGCTGCAAATAAAAATTTTGGTTGTGATGCATGTAAAGCAAATCCTGATCATATTTGGGATTTTTGTACTAACAACCCTGATAAATATTCAAATGTTTTTCAACTTCAAAGGATTTAATTAAAAATGTATATTTCTTTACAAGAAAGTATAAACAAATACATTTTTTCATTTATTCTAATTGGTGGAATTTATACCTATTCTAAATATCTTCGTAGAAAATATCTAGTAGATAAAATTCAAAAAATAATTTCTAAAGAAATAGATAAATTTTTAAATGAAAATAAAAATAATTATAGTAAAAAAATATTTGATGAAGTTAATCAATTTTTAAAAGAATTTGAAAAATATCCTATGGAAATTGTTGATGTTTTTAAAAGTAAAAATTATTATAATATTTTAAAATCTAAGAACTATCCAGAATATTTTATATCTTTTATTAAAACAATATTAGAAGAAAAAGCTAAAAACATAAGTAAGAAAAAAAGTTATAAAAAAGTTTATTCTAATTTTTATATTGATCTCAAACCTTACTTTATAAATGATAAATATATAATTGATGAAGAAATATTTTTAAAAGATATAAATAAATTATTTGAAAATCAATTAGGGAAAGGTAGAGGTGTTGTTTTTGTAAATACAAAAGTTTATGAAATTTTTTCAGAAATATATAAATCTAATGATAAAATATTAAAGATTATCGAACCAATTTTAAAAAAAATTGATTCAATTATTATTGAAGTATTTAAAAAACAAATTAAAAATATTCAAGAAAATAATTTAAATATTTTAGAACAAAATTAAAATATCAATAATTTCAAACAAAAGAAAAAATTAATTTCAAATTTTAAATTAGGCAACTATTCTACAATCACATTTTAAGTTAAATTCTAGAATTATATTTTTTTCTAGAACAAAAAATAAATTAAACTTTCCAATACTTTAGTTTGATTAATTAAATTCAAGGAGATTGTGGGTAGAAAACCAAATGTCTAATTTTAAACATTTAGCAAAAAAACTGTTATTTGAAATTAATTCTGATAATTTATCCTTTATTACTTCAATGGTGGAATTGTATGAACAACTTGAGAATAAAAATGATCCTGATAAAGATGAACTTTATTTAATTTCTGCATTAAGTCAAACAATAGAAAAAATTAAAATCTTAGAGTCTTATCTAAAAGAATTTTCAAAAAACAAACATTATTCTGTAAATACATTACAAAATCTATATGACAAAATAGAGGGATATGGTTCATCTAAATTTTTCAATTATTAAAAAAATAATTTTCGGATAAATAAAATTAATGTACGATCACGATAAAGTTAAAGAAACACCATTAAGTTATAAAGATTTTACTATTTTAATGGAAGCTTATAAAAATAATGTTGAATTAACAACAACTCTCCTTGAACAACAAAAACAACTTTTTTTACAACAAGAAGAAATACTTGAAAAAACAGAAGAAATTAAAAAAAATACATTTAAAATACAATCAATTTTAGAAGATAAATTTAAAGATATCATGTTCAAAATTCATTGCGCATGGGTTGCTTCAGCTACTGTTATAATTGCCTTAATAGGATTAATATATAATTTTTTTAAAAATTAAATTATTGAAAATGTGATTTTAAAAATTCTAAGTTTATGGGAAAATAAAAAATGGTAAAAGAAAAAAAAGAATTGTTTACAAGTTTATGGGATATTATAGATTATTCAACAAGTTATTCATTAGTTCTAGATTCAGATTTAAAAATAAAATTAATTAATTTTACTTTAGCGAAAGAATTAACAAATGAAGATAGAGATACATTAATAGGTAAATCATGGTTGGATTTTGTTGTTGAAAATGATAAATCGCTATTAGAATATGCTAGAAAATCTCTTTTTGGTGAAATTAAATTTTATTTTGAAGAATGTTATAATATTATTTGTAAAGATTCATCTATAAAAAAAATAAAATGGATTATGTCTTATATTAATAGCGATTTTAATTCAGTTATTTCAATTGGTATACCATTTATTGTAGAAAAACGAAATGATATTAGAGAATTATCGAGAACACATTATGAAAATATTGTTCTTGCTGATAGAATAAAAATTGAAGTTGCAAAAGAATTAACTTTAAAAACTTCAGAAAGAATTATTTCACGAAGAATAGCATCTGTTATTGATAATACTAAGTTAAAAAAATGTCTAGCATAAATAAAAATTAATTAAAATTTTACTAAAAAAGGATTTGAATTTAAATGGGTAAAAGTTCTTTAGCTAATAAAATTTCTTCAGATATTTTATCTAAAGGAATTGGTGTTTTTAAACCTAATTTTTTAAAATCTATTAATGTTATTAAATCTAATCTTAAATCAAATAATATTGATATTACATCAATAGAAAAATTAGCATTAACAACGATATTATCAAGTAAAAAATTAATATTAAAATTATTTGATGAAAAATTTGATTATGTTTTATCTTTATTATTAATTAAAAAAATTAATTCAAATATTCTTGTTTATCTTAATTCAATTGAAAATAAAAATTATAATATTTCTTTATATATAAGAGCTTATTTTTTTTATTATTGTTTTTTATCATCATTTAGGTGTGTTTTAAATGAATCATTAATTCTTAATATTCCAACAACATCTATTTATTTTATACCTATAATTGATGAATTAAGTATTGTTTCTTCTATGAAAGATGAGAAAAAAGAACTACCTTTTATTAATATTTTTAAATCTTCCAAATTTTCAAGAATGCCATTAAATGATCTTTTTATATCTAATAAATTTAAAAGACCATTTTCTTTAGTAACATTTGTTTTTGTTATTTATTCAGATATCTTTAATATTTTATTTAATAATAATGGAATTCAAAAAATATTAAAATCTAAAAAATTTATAAAGAAAGAAAAAGAATTTACCAAGTTATATTTACTACTATTATTTTCAATTTTTATTGAAGATATTACAAAATATGCTACAAAATTTGCAAAATTTTTAGAAAATAATTAATAATATTTTAAGGAAATATTAAGAAAATGAAAAAATCAACATTAAAAATTATGAGCTATCTTATTATTAATGAATCAACTAATGATGAAATTGAAAGAAATGAATTATTTAAATTATTGAAAAATAGCAATAAAAATGAATTAATTGATTTTATAAATGAAAATAGATATATTCTAAATGAGTTAATATTACCTAAGACACAAACAACTATGAGTGTAGTAGGTATGGGTGTTTCGGGTAGAATGCCACATAAGGGTCTTCCAGTTTGGTTATTTTACAAAATGGTAAGATCATTTTTTGATAAATGTATGAAACGTTGTGGAATTTTTGAAATTAATTCAATTAGACGTCAAGTGTGTATAGTTAGATGTAGAATTGATAAATATGAAAAATTATTAAATATAGCTCAACAAAATGAACAATCTTCATCTAAAATTAATAATCTTCAAAAGAAAGTAAATAAATTTAGAAAGAAATTAATTGATTATCAAAGATTTGGAGAAAGAAGAGGAACAAGTTATTAAAAAATAAAAAGAAATTCATAAATTCTGTTCAAAGTTTTTGAATAAATTCTAAAAAGAAAGGTTAAAAAAATGGATTTTAAAGAACGAATTGATGTTTTAATGAAGGAAAATTTAACAGAAAAAAGTTATAAATTTTATGAATCATTAAAATTAATAATTCCTCCAATATGGGATAGATATTCTTCATCTTCTTTAAGATATCATAAAAAAGAAGATGGTAGAGTTCCAAATATAGCTGAGCATACATATGAAATGTTATATGCTTGTTCAAAAATAATAAGATTATTTGAATTTGAACTCAAAAGTAAAAATTCAGATGTTTTATTTTTATCAATTTTTTTACATGATTCATTTAAATATGGAATTGAAAATCCTTTAGAAAGAAGGCATACTACTTCTAAACATGATCAAATTATAGGAAATACTATTTTATCAAATAGAAAAAAATTCTTAGAAATATTGAATGAAGAACAAGTTAATAAATTAGAAAATATTACAAGATATCATTCCGGGAAATGGAGTACAGATTTTGGAAATACTGATTCTCTAAAAAATTTAAGTATAGAAACATTATTTGTACATTTTTTAGATATGTTAAGTTCAAACAATTGTTTAAAGATACCTGATATTGAGGAATCAAAATAGAATGGTAACAAGTACAAGATTAGTACCAGATTTACAATTTTATATTAATAAATTTATTGCAGAATCTACTCTCAATAAAGATTTTATAAAAATACCAGCACAAATAAATGTTTCAATTTTACATGATAATAAATCTTTTATTAGATTATTATTTGATGATGATTGGCCTAAATATTATTCAAGCTATAGATATTTATTTAGACTTATTGATGGACAATTTTATCCAAAACAAATATCTAAAAGATTAAATCTTTATGCTCAAACTGCACAATATTATAAATGTGATTTAGATACTGAAGAATGTAATATAAATTTATTTAATCTTCAAGATGATGATTTAATGATGTTAGATAAATTATTATTTTTTAAAGTAAAAAATAATTTCGATTTATCTAATATTGATTATGATGAATTAAATACACCGTTATCAAAATTAATTTATATTTTTCTTGATTTTAAAATAAATAAAAGTTTTGAAAGATATAATAATGATAAATTAATTAGTCATTTAATAATATGGGATGATGGATCATATGGATCTAGAATTTTTTCAGATGAAGATGGTAGAACGTGGACAACTTTAGAAGAACGAACATATAGAGGAATTAAAACAATTTGTTATTTTTATGAAATGTATATAATTGATAATTTTTTTATTCATACCTCAAATAGTTCTATACAAGGAGAATCATAATTGTTTTCTATAGATGATTTTTTTAATATTTTTAATTATCTTAAAACTGGTGATAACAATATACAATTAGATACGATAACTAAAAATATTGCAACTTCTGAAAAAATTAAAGTTGAGAAATTTTTTGAAGAAACTATAGATCAAGAAGTTTTTATAACAAACGATTATAAAAAATTCAGAAGTTTGATAATTGATTGGTATTCTTCTTTTAAAACAATTATTTATCATATAAAAAATACTTCAGATATTTATTCATTACCTGAAAATAATATAGATGAATTATTTAAAAGTTTTGGTTTTAATAATACACAAATAATTTCTGAAATGTCTCATGGAAATAGAATATCTTTTTTTCATGAATTAGTGAATCTTTATAAGATTAAAGGAACTCCATATGCTTTATCAAAATTGGTTTCTTTTTTAGGTTTACCAGGTGTTGAAATTTCAGAATATTGGTTACAATTTGATGAATATTATAGATTAGTTTTTAAAAGTGAAAAGATAATATCAACTTCAGGATTAAAAGAATCATTTAATCAAACAATACCATTTTCAATTACTGAAGATGATCCTCATTGGACTTCAAAAGAATCAGATATAATACAATTATTCAATGAACATAAAATTTCTTTTCCTATAAAATCTCCTTATGTTTCTATTGAACCATTATTTCATTTTTCAGATATTAATCAAGCTCAAGCAATAATTTCAAAAAAAATTCACGAAGATTATAATCAATGGGTTTTTAATAGATCGTTAGAAAAAAATATTATAATTAAAGATTATGAAGAAGAAATTTCATTTTTAGAATTATATTTAGCTTGTATATATTTATTGAAAAATATTTATAATATTGATGTTGGACAAACAACAGGTAGATTTTTACATTATAACGGAACTAAAGAAAAATATGAAGATATTGTTGCCGAATTTAATTATTTGGAAAATTATAAACCTATATCTAGACAAGATAAAAAAGAAAAAATAATTGAATATTTAAATTTATTTACATTGGATGTTGAAAATAATTTATTAAATGATTTTACTGCTCTTGAAATTTTAGAATTATTAAATCCTCAATTTAAACAACACGTAGAAAATATTACATCTTTTGGTTATGAAATTGTTATTTATTTCATTCAAAAATTTAGTGAAAGTTCTTCCAGATTAGGAATTTCTTCATTTGCAATTTCAAATTTAATTCTTGATCTTGGTAATTCAGCATTTAGTTTTATTAAAGAAATTGTTGGATTTTTTAAACCATATAGAACAAGATTATTATTTGATCAAAAATCATTTTTAATTAATTCCCCATTAAAAGATTCAATTATTATTGAAGATTCAATTGAGAAAGAAATAAATTTACAATTTATTAATCATGTTACCGGTGATAGTAAACCTGGATATAATCCAGAAAAAACAGATTTAACATATTATTCAAGACAAACATTTGATACTGGATCATATTTTGATGTTGGTGTTTGTATGGATAATTGTGATATCACAATCAATGAAACATCTCCTTAAAAATTCAAAAAAAATCAATTACCTCAATTTTTTCTAAAATACCTGTTTATCACTGTCTACAAAGAGTAGAACAAAATTAAAAAATAAATATTTGAGGTAAATTTAATTTATGGATAAATATAGTTATGAGTCAAAAAAGTTTATACTTCAATTAATTAGTGAAAATTATAATATTAGATCAATTTATGAAAAATTTATGTTACGATATGGTTATGATGGAAATTATGAATCATTTAAAAAATTTATTTATAGATTAAAAAAGAAAAATTTAACAGAAAAAACAATTATTGATTTTGAAAAAAATAATGAAATTTTGAGATCAAATTTTATTAATTTAATATCTAAAAAAGAATCTTTTACAATAATTGAATTATGTAATATATTTAATTGTACTCCTTTTAAAATCGAACAATTAGTTAATGAATTTAAAGAAAAAGGATATGAAATTAATAATAATGATCATTTAGTTTATATGACTAAAAATATTGTTTTAAATTCAAATGATCATATTATTAAACCTTTAGAAACAAATGAAATAATATTTGGTATAGCTTCAGATCTTCATTTTGGTTCTAAATCATGTCAAATAACAGCTTTAAAAGATTTTTGTGAAATTTGTAGATTGGAAGGTGTTAAACATATTTTTTCACCTGGAGATTTAACTACTGGCGTAAATGTTTATCCCGGTCAAATTTATGATTTATATGAATGTGATATTACAGGTCAAACAAATTCTTTATTAAATAATTTACCTACAGGATTTGAATGGTATTTTTTAGGTGGTAATCATGATTATGCATTTATTAGATCTACAGGATTTAATGTTTTAAGTTATATGTCTAATAAAAGAAATGATATTCATTATGTTGGTTTTGATGATGCAGATATTCCAATTTTAAATAATGTTGATTTAAAAATGATTCATCCTTCTGGAGGAATTCCATATTCTATTTCTTATAGACTTCAAAAGAATGTAGAACAAGTTGCATATAATGAATTAAGAAAATTAGCTGATGGAAATAATACATCAAAAATTAGATTTATTTTAGCGGGACATTTACACATTCAAATGCAAGCAATGTTTGGAAATATTTTTGGTTGTCAATGTGGATGTTTTGAAGGTAGAACAAATTATCTCAAGAGAAAAGGATTATTTCCTCATATTGGTGGTTATATTATTAAAGCATCATTAAATAAAAATGGTCAATTGAGAAATTTTGAGGCAAAATTTCATATGTTTGATGAAATTGAAGATGATTGGAAAAATTATAATCATACATATATTTTAAATGAAAAAGAAAAATTAAATGAACCATTGTTTTAACATTATTTTCTCGTGATCTATTCTACACTGATTTTAATTAATGAATGTTAAATGGAATATTTATTTTATTCATTAATTCTTTACAGATGATTTTAAAGCAAAAAAAATTAATCA